>Ga0272448_1003795_pt1 | contig 17678 bp, 12 predicted proteins | sample YNPCB0191_FD_202220 | JGI IMG/M metagenome (GOLD analysis project Ga0272448, IMG submission 202220) | Hot spring sediment microbial communities from Yellowstone National Park, WY, United States - YNP-CB-019-1 | ecosystem: Environmental > Aquatic > Thermal springs > Hot (42-90C) > Sediment... | reverse complement strand
TGTGTCCTTAAGCGGTTTGCTGGTAACACCCCGATTCAGGAAAGACAGTAATGGTTCCTTTCATGGACAGCTGTTGCTCCGGTAACAGAGGCGTGCCGGCAGCAGTGGCAAAGTGCGAAAGTCCACGATTGGTATATGACCACTTTTTCGTTCCATCCGGGTTGAATGCAAATAGCGTCAATCCAGAGGAAGTACCGGTATCGAATGCCGTGAGGAATATTGTACCGTCCGAAGCAATCGCCGGGGCATTCCGTACTGCAGCTCGGGTCTGAAATTTCCATTTCAACGCGTTGCTGCTCGGTCCATTGAATTTGCTGCGGCCCGTGTGTTGCGCATCATGATGGATCATCCACCAATCTCCGCGCTGGGAGGCGACGACGTTGACGATGGCTGTATTGCTTGCCACCGGCGTGGTCACCTCGGTGCTGGCGATGGTGGCGGTGTTGCTGATCTGGCTGCCCACAGTGGCATTCGCGTTGACGGTGACCTGGAACGTCACCTGCCCGCTCTGGTTCGGCGCCAGCGTGCCCAGGTTGAAGGTGAGGATCGAGCCATTGGTTACCGCAACTTGCGCAGAGGCGCTGCCCGGGATGTAGGCAATATTCGCCGGGAGCGTATCGGAGAGCCAGGCATTAGTAGCCGATGCGCTGCCGGTGTTGCTGTAGGCCAGGGTGTAGGTGTAGGTGGCGCCTTGCGTGGCACTGGTGACGGAGGCGGATTTGGTGAGGGTGAGGGTGGGGGCAGCCGCGCTGCCGATGGCGTAGAGCGAATGATCGGATGAGCCGATGTAAATGGTCCCGTCCGCGCCAATGGCCGGCGAGGCGTCATAACAGGTTTTCGCCACATTCCACTTCTGCGTGCCGTTCGTCGGATCGAGCGCGTAGAGATTGAGACCGCCGATATACACGGTGCCATCCGCGCCGATCACCGGAGAAGTCCAGGGTGAGGTGCCGGTACTAAATGTCCATTTTACCGTCCCGTCCGTCTGGCTGAGCGCATAGAGATTGTTGTCAAAGGAACCGATATACACGTTGCCATTCGTGCCGAGGGCCGGAGACGACCAGATACGACTGCCCCCCGTTTGATATTTCCACTTGAGCGTGCCGTTGGCATTGATCGCGTAGACCCAGCCATCTTCGGAGCCAAAATAGATTGCCCCGTCCGACCCGACTGCCGGAGAGGAATCGATATTACTGGTGGGGATTTTATATTTCCAGCTCACGCTGCCAGTCGCCGCGTTGTATGCGTAGAGATTTCCATCCAATGAGCCAACATAGACCGTGGCTCCATCCGCGCTGATCGCCGCCGAGGAACGCGTTGATCCTGCTGCCGACTTCCATTTAAGCGTGCCGTTCGCGTTCAGCGCATAGAAGACGTCCGAACCGATGTAGATGGTGCCGTCCGTGCCCACGGTGGGAGAAGCAGTAATCCCGGTGTTGGTAAGATAGCTCCACTTCAGTGAACCATCCAGCGGGTTGAATGCATACAGATTCATATCCGCCGAACCGACATAGATCGTACCATCTGCGGCAATCGCCGGAGAGGACCACTGAGTAGCGCTGCCGACGGCATCAGGCTTTGTCCACTTCAACGATCCATCCTGCGGGTTGACGGCATAAAAGTTGCCGTCGTTCGACCCGAAATAGAGTGTGCCATCCCCGCCGATTGCCGCGGAAGAGTAGACGGAACTTCCCGTGATGATCGATCTCCATTTGATCGTCGGAACGGTTGGCCCATTGAACGGGCTGCGTCCGGTATGCTGCGGATCATGCTGGAACATCCACCAGTCCCCGCGCCCACTGGTGCCGCTGCCGCTAGGCATGCCTGCCGCTGCCCTGGTATGGCTGGTGGCGCCGACGCGGCTCCAGGCCGCCGTGCTCAGCACGAGCAGGCACAGTGCGGCCACCAACAGGGTGAACATGAGAGAACGTGGCAGCGCCGTGTGCCGGTGGTGGAATATCCGTGTCATAATCGCTCCTCCCGCGAACGAATCCTGCGTCGCCGGACGGAGGCGGCGCATCCAAAACGAACCAAATCAGTTGTCTAACGTTAGCATACCGCAACGTACTGTGCGGCAACTGTTGTGCATGAGGAAATGCGATGAGGAGTCATCGCCTGCTTCACTCGGCAGGCGGCCGGTGCTGAGCACTTCACAATGATGTGGGCCGACTTAGACAACGTTGCCAATCCCTGGTAGCTGATTCACGCTAACGCTCAGTATGCAATCATAGCGTAAATACGACAAGCCTGCAAGACCCGTCTCGCCCGCCAGGCCAGCGCTCCTCTAATACTACGGAATGACGCATAAGCACTCTGTTTGACGACCGAGGGGATGTAAAAGTTCCCGAGTATGCCCGGTTATCAGAAAAAAAGAGAAAAATTTTTTCGCCGCTCCGCCATGTTTACGGACGGGCTCCCTTTCACGCCAGCCCCGCCACCCCGCCATGCCCTCAAGGGCATGGCTACAGGATCAAGCACGCTAAAGCGCGCTCCGGGAAGGTGGCACGGCCAGGATGGTTATGCCACTCACGGGCTGGAAGCCCGTGCCACTAATCGACAGTACTTCTCGGCAGGGTGAAGGTAAAGGTGCTGCCGTGACCTTCTTCGCTTTCGACGGTAATCTGCCCGCCGTGGGCTTCCACCAGCACGCGGGTGATGTAGAGGCCCAGGCCCAGCCCCTCGGCTTTCTGCGTCCGCTTGGCCCGGTAGAAGCGGTCGAAGAGGTGCGGGAGATCGTCCGAGGCGATACCGGGACCCTGGTCCGCCACTGACACGCACACCATGTGCTCCTGTACCTGTGCACTGACGCGGACCGGGGTGCCGGGGGTCGAGTACTTGAGCGCATTGCTCAGCAGGTTGGTGAGGATGCGCTCCAGGCGATCCGGATCGGCGACGACGGGCGGCAGGTCGTCGGAGAGATCGAGCTGGAAGCGCGGCACCTCCAGCACCGGCTGCAGGCGCCGCAGCAACGCCGGCAGGAAGTGCTGCAGCAGGATCGGCTTTTTCCGCAACTGCAATTGCCCGCCTTCCATGCGCGCGGCATCCACCAGGTCGGCAATCATGGTGCCCATGCGCCGCGTGGCGCGGATGATGGCGGCAATGCTCTCCTGCATCGCCCCATTCTGTCCCCGCTGCCGCGCCGTCTCCTCCAGCAACTGAATGTGCCCCTGGATGACGGCCAGCGGGGTGCGCAGGTCATGCGAGACGGTGTGCAGGATCATCTGCTGCTGCTCCTGCAGTTCCTGGAAGGCGGTGATGTCGGAGAAGGTGACCACTGCGCCGAGTAATCGGCCGTCGCTGGTGCGTATCGGTGCTCCGCTCGCGGCAATCCAAATCAGTCGTCCATCCTGCCGGTGGAAGCGGAAGATTTCATCATGAATGGTTTCTCCATGCACCGCCCGCCAGGGGGTCAAGGCTTCGACGGGTACCGGGTGCCCACTCGGCGATTCAAACTGCAGCGGGGTGAGGCGTTCGGCATATTCGCGCTGCTCAACGGCTGATGAATAGCCCAGGATGCGCTCGGCCGCTGGATTGATGCGCAGGATTTCCAACTGGGGGCCATAGATGATGACGGCATTGACCATGGCGGCAAAGGTGGCTTCCAGTTCCGCCAATGCATGCGCGCGCTCGGTCTCCGCCGCTTTCCGCGCGCTGATGTCGTGGGTGATCGTCGAGGTGCCGATGAGCCGGCCTTCGGCATCTTTCACCGGCGAGATGGTCACCGACACCGCAACACGCCGGCCGCCCTTGCGCATGCGCACTGTCTCATACCGCGCGATCGGCTCTCCCCGCTTGGAGTGGGCCAGAATATCCGCCAGTTCGCCGGCGCGCTCCGGGGGGAAGATGATGGCCAGCGGTTGCCCGATGGCCTCGGTTTCCGTGTAGCCGAAGAGCTGCTCCGCCGCGGCGTTCCAACTGGTGATGGTGCCGTCAAGCGTTTTCCCGATGATGGCATCTTCGGAATAAGTGATGATGGCGGCCAGCCGCGCCTGCGCCTCCTCACGTTGTCGTGCCGTGCGAAGCTGCTGCTGCAAGGGGCGCACGATTAACCGGTAGAGGATGGGCGACAGCACCAGCACGAGGAACGAGCTGTCCAGCAGGGTGAGGGGGATGATGCCCAGGCGCGGGAAGAGGGTGGGGAGCAGCAGGTTGACGACAAATTCGACGAGGAAGATCGCGGCAAACATGGTGACGACCGTGCGCACCACGGTCACCCGCTGCCGGCGAGTCATCGACCGCATCTGTTCATCATCCTGAACCACTGGCATCCCTCGTCTCCATTATGCGGGAGTTCGGTAAAGTGGTGTGTGTGGATATCTCGCAAGTGTGGCACGGCCATCCTGGCCGTGTGTCGCCTTGGCTTCCAGCCAAGGCACGTGGCGGACATGATTTGACGCACGGGCTGGAAGCTCATGCCACTGGTCAGAAAAAAATCAGCGACAGCCTGTAACGTTTTCACCAATTTATCTGCCTAGTATAGTAGCCCCATTGTGTTGGAGATATTTATGGATGAGGTCAGACGCGTCATCGGCCTGCTGCTGGTGATCATTGCTGCGAGCATCGCTTACGCTGCCGCGCCCGTGTTGGCGCCGCCGGATCAGCCGATAGCCATCGCGCCGGTGCCGGGTTTCAACTTGAAAATCATCGACCGCCCCGCCGCGCAGGTGCTGGTGGTGAAGCCGGATCCGCCGGTGCATAACTGGTTCGCCGGGAAGTTCATCCACCTGCCAGTCGGACAGCCGGTGGAGATCCGCATCAACATGAACGGCTGCGACACCGGCGGGAATGTCGCCAACACCGGGAAATGGGCGGGCCTGTGCCCTGTCTATACCTACGCCGACCCGGAGCAATACGCGACCTACGAATGGTTCCGCCGGGATGCCAAACGCGGCTGGCTCTCCGGCGATCTCTTCAAGCAGGGAGATGCACGCCGAGCGGGCACGGGGAACACGCCGGTGCAAACGGCCATCCCCGCCACATTAGCCGCAGAATTCCTCAGTGCGGAGGGCGATTTCTGGAGTCCCTGGGGAGAGATCGACGGCGGCAAAGCCGACCCGGCCATGCGCACCTTCACCATCACCGTCACCCCCGCCGCCCCGGAAATGACTCTCGCCATGCACCTGCCTTACCTGATGGCTTACGAACGGGCGCTGATTGCCCGTGTGAAAGCCGCGCGCTTCCCCGGTGTCTACGTCGATGAGCTGGGCCACTCCGCGGCGGGCAACCCGCTGTATATGATTCGCGTTGACGATCCCGCGGACCCCGCGCCGGTGCAGATCACCCCGGTCGCCAAGCCGGCGCTCTATCCGGTCCAGTCTTACGTAGGGCAGGTGCTCATGACCGATCAGTATCCGCAGGTACACCTGGCGGAGCGTGCCTGGGGGACGAAACGGCTGATGTTCCTCGATGCGCGCGAGCACCCGAGTGAACAGATCGGTAGCTGGGCGGTGCTGGGGGCGTTGCGCGCCCTGGTCGCCGATACCCCGGAGGCCAGGCGGCTGCGGCAGCACACGACCTGGCTGCTCCTTCCGGTCTTTGATCCTGATGGTGTTGATGCGGCGCAATTCAACCTGCGGACTGACCTCGGGCAACTGTATCAGACCGTGGGGAGAGCCGAATATCTCAGCACCCCGGAATCCCTGGCCTACCTCAGCTACCTGCGCGCCTTTGCCAACGCGGGATGGCTGTTTGCGGTGTCTGCGAGCTTCTATAGCCTGGAGTGCAATGAAGCCGCGCCGGTCTGTTGTCCCTTTGCCCTGTCGGCAGACATGGCGAATGTAGTTCGCGCCAATCACTACTGGTTTGCCCGCGTGAAAGCGATGGGCATCCCGGCCGGATCAGACAATCCCTGGGAAGGTGGAATTCTCACCGGGCGCCTGTCAGCAGACTGCGCCAATCATTACTGCGCGCTCACCCTCCTCTTCGAGATCAATGACCGCTTCCCCGGCCACCGGTTAACGCTGGAAGGCCTCCAGTGGCTGGGGGAGGATTATGTCGCGGCCATCACGGATTGGACGGCCTTGCCGGAGGGGGAAGCGGTGCTGGCGGGGCTGCGCGCCAACCAGCAGGAACGGCGAGTAAACATAGAGAGCGAATCGTATGCGGAACAGCATTTTCCGCTGGAAAAGCCGACGCTCTATGAGATGGTTATGCGAGGGTATTGATGCCATGAAACGATTATGTTGCGTATGGATCGCCTGCCTGCTTGCGTGCCTTCCCGGTTTCGCCCAGCAAGCTCCCCCGGCGCCATCGGCGGAGCTCACGCAGGCTATTCACGATTTGCAAACAAAGGAACAGCCGTATGAGCGCGCCCAGGCGGCAGAGCGCGTGGGCCAACTCGGGGGCGACCAGGCGTTGCCCGCGTTGACGGATGCCCTGTTGAAGGATGAAGACACGGTGGTCGTCGCCTGTGCGGAGGCATTGCGGCAGCTTGGCGACCGCCGGGCGGTGCCCGCCCTGCAGCAGGCGCTGGCGAAGAATACCGAGGTCTTTGACAGTGGCCGCGCGCTCATCAAGGCGCTCACCGCGTTCGCCGACCCCGCCATGAAAGAACAGATGCTCGACATTGCCTGCCGCCCGAAGGCGGACCCGTGGCTGCGGGTGGACGCCCTGGCGGCACTGGAGACGCTCAACGATCCGAGCATCAGCGACCGCCTGCTCCCGCTGATTCGCAATTATACCGATACCGGCGTCTCGGCGCGCGCGATGCTGCTCGCGGGGCGATTCGGCATGACCGCCGCCGTCCCGGCGATGCTGCCGGCGTTTACGTACGAAGGCCAGCGCGCGCAGCTCCTCCATATCAGCGCCGCCCGGGCGCTGGGCATGCTGAAAGACCCGGCGGCCATCCCGGCGTTGCAGCGATTACTCGGTACCACTGACCCGGACATCCGCCTGGCCGCGCTGGATGCGCTGGCCGCGTATCGCACGGCGGCCTTCGTCGCAACCTTCACGCCGTTCTTGCACGACAACGACGCCACCGTGCGTGTACACGCGATCACGGCGCTGGCCGGCTGCGGCAGCGCTGACGCGGCGTCGTCGCTGGTGGAGGCGTTGAGTGATACCAATGCCGGGGTGCGCGCCGCCGCCGCCAACGCGCTGGGCGGATATCCGGCGATGCGGCCTGCCGTGCACAAACTGCTGCGCGGCGGCACGGCGGAGCGGCGCGCCGCGGCGGCGCAGGCAGTGGGCGCCATGGGGAACACGGAAGATGCCCTGCTGCTGATCGATCTGCTTGCCGACCCTGACCCGCTGGTCGGGATGGCCGGCGTCACGGCGTTGGCGAAGCTGGGCGCAAAGGCGACCGGGGCTGTGGTGCCGTTGTTGAAAAGCAGGGAACCGACCATCAGAGCGCGCGCGGCGGAAGCCCTGGGCCGCATGAAAGCCGTGGAGGCGCTCCCCGTGCTGGTGGTGCAGCTTGGAGACCCGGTGCCGGAGGTGCGCCAGTGGGCGGTCTTTGCGCTGGGCGAGATGCCGGACCCGCCGCTGGATGGTGTGGTGAAGGGGCTGCAGGATAACGAGCCCGCCGTGCGCCTCGCCGCCGCCCGCGTGGTCGGGGCGCGCCACCTGACGGTGATCGCGCGCCTGCTCCTGCGCCCGCTCCAGTATGGCATCCCGGAGGAACGCGCCGTCGCCTATGCCACCCTGCGCACCCTCTCCGGCAAGGATCTCGGCGTCACGGCGCACGCCTGGGAAGGGTGGGTGAAGGAGCAGGAAGCGGGGCGGTGAGGACATAGAGCCGTCAAGCCCCGAATGGGGCGACCATTCGATAGCCCAGGGTGCAACGCAGTGGAACCCTGGGTAGGGTGGGGAAAACAGCTCCGCCAGCCCTGAAAGGGCGACATTCATATTGGGGTGGCATATAAATTCATCCTGAAACGTATACCGCCCTTTCAGGGCTCGATCTATTCACGCAACGCCAACCCAGGGTTCCGCTTTGCTCCACCCTGGGCTATCGAATGGTCGCCCCATTCGGGGCTTGACGGGAGACAGGAGCCTCGCTCTCCCCAGGACCGGTTGAATACGGTATAATACATAATCGAGGTTATTGCCACTCCCGCGGGCGCCCGGGGAGTGGCAACTTTCGGAGTCGACATGGATGATGCGAAATTAGTCGCCGCCGCATTACACGGCGATGTCAAAGCGTTCGAACAACTGGTCCAGAATCACCAGCGGGTGCTGGTGGCCTCGGCGTACCAGTTGGTCCGTAACCAGGATGATGCCGAGGACCTCGCCCAGGAAGCCTTCCTGGAAGCCTACCGCGATCTGACCAAACTGCGCGATCCCCTCAAATTCCGCGCCTGGCTCTTTGCCATCCTGCGGAATAAGTGCTACAGCTACATGCAACAGCGGCGGTCGGAGGCGCTGCCGCTGGAGGATTACGCCGAAACGCTGGTCGACCCGACGCCGCTGCCCACCGACCTGGCGCTCACCGAGTTCATCGAGCTGCTGCCCCTGCAACACCGGGAGATCCTGGTGGCGCGCTACCTGCACGATCTGAGTTACCACGAGATCGCGCAGATCATGAACATCACCGAAATGACCGCGCGCGTGCGCTGCGTGCGCGCCCGCGCGGAACTGCGCAAGCTGGTGAGCATGGCGGAAGAAGAAGAGCGGACGCTGCGCAAGGCGATGGCCGGACTGGCCATCGGCGTCAGCGCGCAGTTCACCGAACGCGTGCTGCAGGGTATCCGGTCGCTGCCCCCGCATGCGCCACTGCCGTCCACTCCCCCCGGGCAGGCGCCCGCGCACTGGTGGGGAGGGCAGGCGGCCGCACACCTGGCCTCCTGGAAAACGGCAGCCATGGTGAGCGGCACGCTGATTGTCCTCGGCGGCGCGCTGCTGCTCCATCGCGCCGGCAAGCCGGCGCCGCCCGTGCTGCCCCCGCCACCAATGGCTGCCTCAATGGTGCCCCCGGCGCCTCCGCTGCAACCGGTGACGCCGCCGACCTTGTATCAGGCTCCACTGCCCCATCATACGTATACTACCACCGTGCCGCCCGTCCGATCCTTGCCCGAACCGCCCGTCGTTTCGGTGCCTGTCACAACGCCACCCCCCACGGAGAAACCGGTCAATCCCCCCGCACCCCCTGTGACGCCCCCGCCGGCGCCGGTCGCGGCCACTGCGGTGGCCTTCAAACCGGTGAACGGCTTCAACCTGAAGGTCATCGACCGCCCGGCCCCCAATATCATCGTGGTGAAGCCGGACCCGCCCATCCACCACTGGTTCGCGGGGAAGTTGACCAATCTCCCGGTCGGCGAGAAGGTGGAAATCCGCATCGACATGAAGGGGTGCGATATCGGCGGACTGATCGCCGATACCGGCAAGTGGGATGGCCTGCGCCCGGTGTATACCTACGCCGACCCGGAGCAGTACGCCACGTATGAATGGTATCGCCGCGACGACAAGGGGCAGTGGCGCTCCGGCGACCCCTTCAAGCAAGGTGACGCGCGCCTGGCCGGCAGCGAGAAGACGCCCGCACAAACGGTGATCCCCGCCGCGCAGGCCGCGCAGTTCCTTGGCGAAGACGGCGCCTTCTGGAGCCCGTGGGGGGAGATCGAAGGCGGCACGAGCAACACCGCCACCCGCACTTTCACCTTCAATATCACCCCCGCCGCCCCGGAGATGACCATCGCCATCCATCCGCCGTACCTGCTGCAATACGAGCGGCAGATGATCGCGCGGTTGAAAGCAGCACACCTCCCCGGCGTCTTCGTGGATGAACTGGGACAATCAACGGCAGGCAATCCGCTGTATATGATCCGGGTGGACGATCCTGATGACCCCACACCGGTGCAGATCACCCTGCCCGAGAAACCGACCATCACGACGGTGCAATTGGGCGGCAGAGATTGGAAGGTGACTGCGGATCACCCCACCGTGGAGATCGCCGCTGACGCGGGGGCCGCGTGGGGGGAGAAACGGCTGGTCTTCCTCAATGCGCGCGAGCACCCGAGCGAGCACACCGGCAGTTGGGTCGTGCTGGGCGCGCTGCAAGCCTTGATTGCGGATACGCCGGAGGCCAAGCGCCTGCGTAAGAAGACGACCTGGTTGTTGCAACCGATTTATGATCCCGACGGCGTCGATGAGTTGTTATTCGACCCGCGCTGCGATGAATGTCGGATTATCTCCTCAACCCCGACGCAGGAATACACCCTCCCGGAAGTGCTGGCGTATCTGTATTATCTCCGCGCTTTCGCCAATGCCGGCTGGTTTTTCGCGGCCTCGGCCTCCTTTTACTGCATGGAATGTAATGAAGGCAATCCAATGAGCTGCCCCTTCGCCGAGGGGGCGGAGCGCAACCATGCCATCGCCTTCAACCATTACTGGTTCCATCGCCTGCAGATGGCCGGCATCCCCGCGGGACCGGATGGCACCTGGGATGGCACCGGCTCGCTCCCCGCGCGCCTGGCCACCGGGTGTGGCGATCGCTATCGCACCTTGCCGATTGTATACGAGGTGAATGACCGCTTCCCGCGCAAACGGCTGACACTGGAAGGGGTGGAGGCGCTGGGCGGGGATTTCGTCTCGGCCTTCACGGATTGGACGGCCATGCCGGATGGCGCGCGCGTGATGGACAGCCTGCGCGCCAACCAGTTGGAGCGCCGGGCAGCGCTGGAACAGAAGGCGCTGCAGTATCGCACCGCCCCGACCGACGAACCGTCGATCTTCGATGTGGTCACGTGGGGATACTAAGGAAGTAAAAGGAAAAAGGTACAGTCCGGTTAGTGGAAGATGCAGCGGTTTCGGGGACTGACATCGAAACTCCTGTAATCAAGTATGCTACCTATGACCATATTCCAACAGGGGGTGAGTGGAATAAGGAGTTTCGGTGTCTGTCCCCGAAACCCTATGTGCGCTCTGTCCCCGAAACCGGTGTGTCTTTCGCCAACCTGGTGATAGATGGTCTTCTGGAGTCGAACGGATGAAGTTCATTCTCTATACATTATTCTGCCTGAGCCTGTTCGCTCCGCTGCTGGCACAAGAGCCTGTGGCACCCAAGCCGCTGTCGGAGTTGGCGCAGGCGACGCTGAATCTGCAGACGAAAGAGAAGCCGGAGGAACGGGCGGATGCGGCGTCCTACCTGGGCACGTTGGGCGATGGCAAGGCGGTGCCGGCATTGATCGAGGCGATGTTGAAGGATGAGCCGGTGGTCTGCCAGGCCTGCGCGCTCGCGTTGCTGGAGTTGAATGACCGCCGGGCGGTGCCCGCCCTGCTGCAAGCGCTGGCGAAACAGCAGCGTGATCCGAAAATCGCCGCGGGGATATTGAAGGCGCTGATCCATTTTGCCGATCCCGCGATGAAGGAAGCCTTGCTCGCTATCCTGAACGATAGCCAGATGGCCCTCGCCACGCGCCTGCTGGCGCTGGATGGGCTGGAAGCGCTGAACGACCCCTCCATCGGTCCACAACTCCTCCCCTGGATCACCAACACGGATCAGCTCGAACTCACCGGACGTGCGGCCCGGTTGGCGGGGAAGCTCCGCGTGCGTGAAGCCATTCCGCCCCTCATCAATCTGCTCGACCATCCGAATGCTCGCTGTCGGATCATCGCAGCCCAGGCCCTCGGGATGATGCAGGATAAGAACACCATGGCATTTCTCGGGCGAGCGATACTGAAGGGGAAATATCCGGATCAACTGGCGGCGATGGATGCGCTGGGGCAGTTGCGGTTGCCGGTGTTGTTCGACACCTTTGCCCCCATGATACGCTCGAACGATGCTATCATGCGCGCGCATGCCGCGACGGCGCTGGGCACCTGTGGGAATACGGCGGCAGTGCCGTTGCTGGTGACGGCGCTGGGGGATGACAATGCCGGCGTGCGCTCCGCCGCCGCCACGGCGCTGGGGGCATACGGGCAGCCCGCGCAGGAGGCCGTGTTGCCGCTATTGGGGGACGGGTACGCGGAGAAGCGCACGGCCGCCGCCAAAGCACTCGGCTGCCTGGGGCGCCCGGAGGCGGCGCCGGAACTGGCGAAACGGCTGGCGGATGCCGACCTGACCGTGCGCGACGCCGCCATCACCGCGCTCGGACGCCTGGGCGCGGGCATATGCGACGACGTGCTGCCGCTGGTGAAGAGCGACCAGCCCGGTGTGCGCGCCGGCGCTGCGGAGGTGCTGGGACGCATCACGGCGACGGCCGCCATCCCCGAATTGACCGCGCTGCAGAACGACGCCGACCCCACTGTGCGCCAGTGGGCCATCTTCGCGCTGGGCGAGATGCCGCAGGTGGAGTTGGATGCGGTGGTGCGGGGCCTGCAGGACAACAACCCCGCGGTGCGCATCGCCGCCGCCCGCGTCGTCGGCGCCCACCGCCTGATTCGCGTCTCCCGCCTGCTCCTCCACATGCTGGCCAACGGCACCCAGCAAGAACGCACCATCGCCTACGCCACCCTGCGCAGCTTCACCGGCTATTACATCGGCGACTCGTACAGCGTGTGGGAGGAGTGGGTGACTCAGCACGAAAAACAGTGAATTCGTTCTCTTACTCATGCTCTTACTCTTATTCCAAAACACATCTTCAATAAGGTAGAAACCAGACGATTGGATACAAGGTTGGTATGCTATTTTAGAGAAAGAGAAAGAGAAAGATTGTGGTGGCAGCGTCCCCGTCTCTTTGCGCGTAAATCACCGCTCACCTGGATATGATCATCAGAGAAGGGCGTTATTACCATCTCTGCGTCGTGAGATCCCTGGAGCGCGAACCTCCTGGTGAGCAGATTATCATTCCGCCACCGCAGCTATAATCCGCTCACCAGGAGGTTCGCGCTCCAGGACAGGGCGAATGCGGTGCAGCGGATCAGTAAAGGAGAATTGAGATGAAATTGTACTTGTGCCTGTTGCTCAGTATCTTGCTGAGCGCCGTCGTGCTTGCCGCTCCGGCGAGCTATCACCAGGTGAAACGTATCGCCGTGGGCGGGGACGGCGGGTGGGATTACCTCACCGTCGACAGCGCTGCCCACATCTTGTACGTGGGCCGTTCCACGCGCACCATCGCCATCGATGTGGTGAAGGGCGTGGTGGCCGGCGAGGTGGCGAATACGCCGGGCGTGCATGGCATTGCGCTGGCGCCGAAGCTGCACCGCGGCTTCACCAGCAACGGGAAGGATAATACGGTCACCGTCTTTGACCTGAAGACCTACAAGGAGATCGCGCGTGTGCCGGTCGGCACCAACCCGGATGCGATCCTCTTCGACCCGGCGAGCAACCGCGTCTTCACCATGAACGGCGGCAGCAACGATGCCACCGCCATCGACGCCGCGAGCCTGAAGGTGGTAGGCACCATGGCGCTGGGCGGACGCCCGGAGTACGCCGTCGCCGATGAAAAGGGAGCGGTGTACGTCAATATCGAGGATAAAAACGAGATCGTCGCCCTCGATGCGCGCACATTGGCGCTGAAGAACCGCTGGTCCATCGCCCCCGGCGACAGCCCGACCGGCCTGACCATGGATCGCAAACACCGCCGGCTCTTCGCCGTCTGCGGGAACGCCATGATGATCGTGATGAACGCCGACACCGGCGCGGTGGTGGCCACCCCCGCCATCGGCAACGGCCCGGACGCCGTCGCCTTCGACCCCGGCACCGGTCTGGTCTTCAGTTCCAATGGCCGCGACGGCACGCTCACCGTGCTGAAGGAGGAGACGCCGGACAAATACACCGTGCTCGCCACCGTGCCCACGCAAATGGGCTCCCGCACCATGGCCCTCGACCCGAAAACCCACACGATCTACCTGGCCGCCGCCCGCTTCAAAGCCGCAGCCGCCGACCCCGAGCAGCCGCACCAGCGGCCCCAGATGGAGCCGGGATCGTTCGAGATTCTGGTGTTTGGGAAATAGATACACGCACCGGCGCCGGTAAAAAACCGGCGCCGGTACTTTGGGAGTGCGGCGGGAAGCGCCGCTTTCACTGTTGCTCGGACGATCTACGCCGCGATATCCACATACGCCGATATGCTGCTGGGTTTCGGGATCGGACATCCTGTAACCGCCAGTGGTCTGATCTCTGCCGCTTACTTTCAGTTTCCGTCCGATCTCGTCTGTGGTATCATAATTGCTGTCAGCGGCAAGAGAAAAGGAGTGTTTGCTCATGCATAACGTGATGACACGCTTCCATGTGGGAAAGGATGGAGTATTAAAGCTTGCTATTCCCACCGAACACACGGATAAAGATCTTGAAGTGCTGGTTGTCTATCAGATTGTTGAAGAAAGTGCGGCACAACCCTCGACAGAAGCCCTTGGCTGGTCACCCGGATTTTTCGACCGCGTCATTGGTGGATGGCAAGGCACCCCATTGACGCGAGATGCTCAGGGCGAGTACGAGGAGAGGGAAGAACTGGAATGATTTCTCTGTTGTTATGGACAGTTACGTGCCGAGTTAAAGAAGAATGGAACTCCAATCGGTCCCAACAATCTTCAGATTACCGCCACTGCTGTTCGCCATACTGATCAACACCGTCCGCAAGCTCCCGTTGCTCAACACCTGGCTCCAGGAGCGTGAAATCGGCCCCTGTTTGGCACTGCTCAAACGCCCGGGAAGACTCCAAGCCCGCCTCCCCCTCACCCCCCTGTCCATCGGTAATTTCCCCCAACCGCAATGCTGGCAGCATGAGGGACGGCTGTATACCATCTACGGCAACTCCTATCACCTTTCGCCTGACGCACACGCCTTGACGATGGACGTTGCGGAATATTTGCCGAATAGTCATCGTTCTGCGGAATCGTCTTATCTGGCGTTGTTTCGGTGGTAGCGGAAATTGATGCCGGTAATTTGGAGTGCGGCGCACAACGCCGCTTTCCTTCAACGCCCCGGTGGCGGTAACAGCGGCAGGTTGGAAGATGCAGCGTTGCTATCCTCTCGCGGCGCACGAGTTATAGGGGTAATTCGGAGTTATTCGGGGGCAGCATATGGATTTTACGTTTGTGCGAACAAAGAATCCGTATGCTGTCCCCGAATTTATTTCAATGTATCAAGTCCAAGGTCCAAGGTCGCTATAGTTGGTAACCTTTTACACGAGCGTATTGGTGGCGCAGGTCCGGTGGCTGCCTTCGCGGCAGAACCCGTCCGAAATCACGTAAAGCAGGCCACGATCGGCACCCCGGATTGATCGAGAGCGTCTGGTCAAGGCTGCCACCGCGGTAATAGAACCACGTACAAAGACGCGGTGACAGCCTTGACCAAGCATTATCGCACATACCAGCGTGCCCATCGCTGCCTGTGCCTCTTAATCTCAGCCGGGCTCTGCCGCGAAGGCAGCCACCGGACGGGCCAGCGCCTTCGCCGTCACCTCCCGCACAAACGCCGTCTTCGCTTCCGTATACCCCTCCCGATCCTCGCGATACCGCGTCGCCAGTTCCCCTTTCAATGCGGCGTAGCGGGCGGCGGTGTCGGGGTGGGCGCGCAGGGCGTCGCGGAAGGCGAGGCCGTCCCAGACGGGATGGCTGGCGGGGGCCAGGTGGACATGGTGCGTGCGCCGGGCCATCAGGGCACGGCGTTTAGTGAAGACCAGCCTGTCCCGGTACCACCAGTACTCCCACTCCTCGCGGTTGAGGCAGGAGAGCGCGCGCTGCCGGGGATGGCGGTGCTGCTAAGCTAAAGTGCTCGATGCGCGGTAATAGAACCAGGTACAAAAACGCGGTGACAGCCTTGACCAGGCGTGATCGCATAGGCAAGAAGCGCGCTGGCATCGATCACCAGATTCATACCGTCTCACCTTTTCGATCATTACGGCGCTCTTCCTCCGCCTCAGTCTCCGCGTGTTTCTCCGCCATGAAGTCCTCGCTGGAGTGTTCACCGGGGAATTGCTTTAGGAATCCACGGGCGGATTCGCGTGTTGCTTCCCCATCGCTCCCCGTGTGACCGCCTTTTCGTCCCCCGATCACACACCACAAATGATACTTCACAAACAGGTCGACATCGGTAAAGCCGATTTCCTGCAGCCAGTGCAGTTGATCGAGGAAGGGTTCGTGCAGGTCGTCGCCTTTGTGTTTTGGGGCATCCATGTTGTCGATGTTGCGCGCTTTCCAGCGGGCGAAGTGGGCGCACCATTGCTCGTATGCCGGGATCTCCTCGGGGGGCAGGTGGTGGCGGGCGGCCTCGACGTGGCGGACCCAGAAGAGCAGGCTTTGCCGGTAAGCCTCACGGGAGACCGTCTGCATCTCGTCGCAATTGAGCAGCCAGCCGGCGGGGGCGAGACAATCGAAACAGCGCCGGTAGAGCGCGTATTTTTCGTCGTGCTCCAGGTGGTGGATGGCGGACATGGAGGTGATGGCCTGCACGGGTCCCGGGAGTTGCGCCTCCCAGGCGGCCTCCAGCAGGGAGAGGAGGTAGGACACGCGTGTGCCAAAACGCGCCAGCCGCTCCTGCGCCACCTCCTGAAAGGCGGGCGAGGCGTCGACCCACACCCCGGTCAGCTCCGGGTTGCGCGCGAGTGCCTTCTCCAGGAAGATCCCGCTGCCCGCGCCCAGGTCGACCAGGCACCCGGTCATGGCCTCCACCTGCAACAGGCGCAGTATCTCCTCCTGCAGCCAGTCATACATCGGCACCAGCACGGGCGCCATCCGGTCATAATCACGCGCCATGGTGATGAAGCGCTGTTGGTCGGCAGATGACATGTCGTTCCTCCGTTTTTTGGGATTCAGGATGCAGGGTCTAAATCCGCGACCGGTTGTATGATCTTTGCGTCTGTGCGCCTTGGGGTGAAACCATGCTCCTGCAGCCAGTGTAATGATGCGGCGATGCCGTCGCCTTCCGCTTCAATCGCCCACACCGCATTGGGTGCGCAGGCGTTGAGGGCGTGGCACACTTCGTCGAACGGAATGGTCCCCTGGCCGAAACCGAGGTGTTCGTCCGTTTCACCATGGTTGTCATGCAGGTGAACATAGCCGATCCGATCGCCGAGTGCTTCAATCCAGGTGAGCACGGGGGTGGTTGAGTTGCAATGCGCATGCCCGATATCGAGATTGATGGTCACATTCGGCAAGTCGATGGCGGCGATGACATCAGCAATGATGGTCGGTTCCAACTCCAGCAGATTTTCGAGATGGAACTGCATGGTAGATTGCTTGTCCGCACAAAAGGCTTGCCAGAACGCTGCCGACCGCGTGATCCAGTTGGCGCGCGCACTGGTATGCGGCACGTAGCCATGGTGCATCACCAGGTGCTCCACCTCCAGGTACTCGGCGATCTGATAGGCTTGTTCCAGGCGAACGCGCGCCACCTCGCGCACCATCGGGTCGAAGCTGCCGGGACACAGATCGCCGAACGGGGCATGCATCGCGAGTGGGGCGATGCCGGCGACATGAGTTTGGTGATACGCGAGCTGTTCCGGATCCTCCAACGCGACCGGACGGACGAAGGCCTGGACTTCAATGCCCAATTGGTCGGTTTGACAGAACTGTGCAGTCTCGACGACTTTCCCGCCGTCACAGAGCAGCAGTGTTCTCATGAAACCTCCTTTATTTCAGCTTGTTCTTTACACCTTTGCAGCATTGCTTTTATTCGGAATGGGGACGGAAGATTCCTGTATGGAGCAGCAGATAAAAGGGTAGGATACGCCGATTCCGTAATCCTCCATCAAATTAATACACCAGTTTGCTTTTGAGTAGGGATTGTAGCGCTTGGTGGCGAAATGGATTCACCAACGAGGTGAACCCGATGCCGTCCTGCCGGACTATTTTGCCGATCA
>Ga0272448_1003793_pt1 | contig 17686 bp, 15 predicted proteins | sample YNPCB0191_FD_202220 | JGI IMG/M metagenome (GOLD analysis project Ga0272448, IMG submission 202220) | Hot spring sediment microbial communities from Yellowstone National Park, WY, United States - YNP-CB-019-1 | ecosystem: Environmental > Aquatic > Thermal springs > Hot (42-90C) > Sediment... | reverse complement strand
CGCATCTCGCTCAATGAACATCTTCCGTTTGTCCTTCCTATTGTGTTTGCCACGACGATCAACAACATGCTCTGGTCCATCGGTATGGAGGTCACACTCAGCGTCCTTGGGCTATCGAGTGTTGAGATTCCCACCATCGGCACAGCGATCTTCTGGGCCAATCAACACCAGGCCTTGGTGGCCGGCATCTGGTGGTGGCTGGCTGTGCCTATCGCCTGTGCCATCATCCTCTTCCTTGGGCTGTACCTGCTCTTCTGCAGCGTCAACGAGTATATAGACCCGCGCACACGTCTGCGCTTGATGGGAGGCTGACCTGTGCCACTGCTCAGTGCACAAAACCTCATTGCCTATTATCGGACCGAGCTGTACGGGATCTCCCGAACGGTGCATGCTGTTGACGACGTGTCCTTTGAGCTTTTCCCCAATGAGATCTACGGCATTGCCGGCGAATCGAGCTGTGGCAAGACGACGCTGATCAAAGTGATCTCCGGCAATATCAAGCCCCCTCTCAAGGTCGAAGCCGGGAGCGTCCACTATTCCTTTGGCCAATATGAGGTCGACATGCTGCACATCCGGCAGGATGAGCTGCGCAAGAATGTGCGATGGCGGCAGATCTCGTACATCATGCAGGGATCAATGAGTGTTCTCAATCCAGTGCGTCGTATCATAACAACCTTTGAGGATATTATTGCCACACATCAGGGGATCACAGACAAAGCGGCATTCCGCGAGCAGATACGCCAGCATGTAAGCAGGCTCGGGCTGCCGGTGCATGTGCTCGACCTCTACCCCCATCAGCTTTCGGGCGGCATGAGGCAACGTGTCGCCATCGCCCTGGCAACAGTGTTCCATCCCAGCCTGATCATCGCCGATGAGCCGACGACCGCCCTCGACGTGGTGGTTCAGCGCGGCGTGCTGCAAATGCTCAAGGACATTCAAACCGAAAGCGGTAACACCGTGCTCTTGGTGACCCACGACATGGCAGTCCACGCCAACGTTGCCGACCGGGTAGCCATCATGTACGCCGGTCGTTTTGTTGAGGAGGCACCGACGCAGACCATCTTTACGGCGCCGCGCCATCCCTACACCCAGCACCTGATTAGCTCGTTGCCTGTCATCGGCGACAAGTCAAGCAAGGCTAGCCTCGGCGGCTCGCCGCCGAACCTAGCTAATCCGCCTAAAGGCTGCCGCTTCCACCCTCGTTGTCCATACACGATGGATATCTGCCGCGCCGAGGTGCCGCCGATGCTGCAGATCGGCGACCGCCATCGCGCCGCCTGCCATTTGCTGAAGGAGACGACCTCATGAGCGCGAACGCGACGTTACTTGACGTCCAGCATGTGACGGTGCGGTTTCACGTCGGTGGCTTGCTGGCGGGTGCCACTATGGCCGCGGTCAACGACGTGTCGTTTTCACTCGAGAGCGCGCGTCCTGAGATCTTTACCCTGGCTGGTGAAAGCGGAAGTGGCAAGACCACACTGGCGCGCGTTCTGCTGCATGACCTTGAACCGACGAGCGGGAGGGTAGAGTTTGAAGGCCGCGATCTTGTCACAATCAAGAACCGGAAGGACGCCATGACCTTCATGAAGGACGTCCAGCCGGTCTTTCAGAACCCCTTCGAGACCTTCAATCCCTTGCGTCTCGTCGAGGCTTATCTCTATGATACTGCCATCAATTTCGGCAGAGCCAAAGATCATCGCACGGCGGCGCCAGTTGTTGATGCGGCCCTACGGCAGGTTGGGCTCTCCCTCGAAGAAGTGAGCAAACGCTACCCGCATGAGCTCTCGGGAGGCCAGATCCAGCGCGTGTCCGTGGCACGGGCGCTCATTCCGCATCCCCGCTTGATCATAGCTGATGAACCGGTGTCTATGGTTGATGCATCGTTGCGCATGGAGATCGTCAACCTCTTCCGTAAGCTGCGTGACGAGCAGAAGGTGAGCGTCATCTACATCACTCACGATCTGGCAACTGCCTATTACATCAGCGACCGTATCGCCATCATGCTGCGCGGTTTCATCGTCGAACGTGGGCCTGTCGAGGCCGTCCTCAATGAGCCGCTTCACCCTTACACCCGGCTCTTGAGGGAATCGGTTCCTCGGCCGGCGCCCGAGGCACGCAGGCTGTGGGCGCAGCACATTGATCTCGGAACGACGGAAATCAGAGAGTATGGCCGTATCGGGTGCAAGTTTGCCGGCCGTTGCCCGGCCGTCATGGACATTTGCCGGGAGGCCGATCCTCCCGATATCGAGGTCGAAGGCCGAACGGTGCGCTGTTACCTTTACACAAAACAGTTGCAGGAGAAACCATGAACGAGATCACACTCGACATCAGATTTGGGAAAATGAGGATTGACCGTAATATCTACGGTCACTTTGCCGAGCACCTGGGACGATGCATCTATGAAGGGTTTTGGGTAGGCGAGGGCTCCAAGATCCCCAATGTACGAGGCATTCGCCAGGATGTGGTGCAGGCGCTGCGCAAGATCAAGGTACCGGTGCTACGTTGGCCTGGTGGATGCTTTGCCGATGAATACCACTGGATGGACGGCATTGGCCCCCGTGAGTCGCGGCCGACCATGATCAACACACACTGGGGTGGCGTGGTCGAGAATAACCACTTTGGCACCCATGAGTTCATGGACTTGTGCGATCAACTGGGCTGTGAGCCCTACATCTGCGGCAACGTCGGCAGCGGCACTGTGCAAGAGATGTCGCAGTGGGTTGAGTACATCACCTTCGGCGGGACAAGCCCGATGGCGAACCTGCGCCGAAAGAATGGCCGCAGCGATCCCTGGCGGCTGAAGTACTTTGGCGTCGGCAACGAAAACTGGGGCTGTGGCGGCCGCATGACACCCGAGTACTATTCGGACTTGTATCGTCGCTATGCCCTCTATGCCCGCAACTACGGGGACAATCGCCTGTTCCGTATAGCCTGTGGCCCGCGTAACGACGATTACCACTGGACCGAGGTGCTCATGGAAAAGGCGGGCAGCGACAAGCTCCTCGGCGGACCGTACATGGATGGCCTGGCCCTGCACTACTACACGTCGGTAAAGAGGTTGCCCGACGGAACGCGCGTTGGCTCGGCAACCCAGTTCGATGAGGCAGAGTGGATCGAGATCATCGCCAAGGGCCTGCACATGGACGAGTTGGTGCGTAGACACTCGACCATCATGGATAAGTATGACCCTGCACAGAAAGTCGCCCTGGTTGTTGATGAGTGGGGCACGTGGTACGCCGTTGAGCCGGGCACCAACCCACGCTTCCTCTACCAGCAAAACACAATGCGCGATGCCATTGTTGCAGCAACCACGCTTGACATCTTCAACAAGCACTGTGACCGCGTGCGCATGGCCAATATTGCCCAGACTGTTAATGTCCTTCAGGCAATGATTCTGACGCAGAACGAGAAAATGCTCTGCACACCCAGCTACCATGTGTTCGAGATGTACGCTGTGCATCAGGGCGCAACCATGATCCCGGTGGATGTGAAGAGTGAGCTCTATGAACATGGCGACTACAGCGTTCCGGCGCTGTCGGCATCGGCCTCGGTTGATGACAACGGGAAGCTGCACATCACACTGAGCAACGCCAACCCCCACAAAGACGTCACGGTCAAAAGCCATGTGGGGGGCATGCGAGCGAGCAGAGTGCAGGGGCGCATCCTGCAGGCCAACGCCATGAACGCCCATAACACCTTCGAAGAGCCAGATGCCGTCGTCCCCCACCCGTTCGGCGGCGCGCTGTTGTCGGGTGATGAGCTACTTGTTTCGTTGCCCAAGATGTCGGTCGTTGTGCTTGAGGTGGAATAGAGATACCAGACAGTCATTAGCCGGCTCCACACCGTCTCTCCCCCACGCGTGGGGGAGAGACGGTTTTTTTGCCGGGTTTTGTGCCCATCGGGGTGCTTCGTCCCTTGTCGCCTTACGGAGAGTGGATAGGCGCCGGGCTGCTCATGTGCGGTTGTCGCAGAAGTACGGATGATGCCAGAACCTGCCGCCGATGCAGTCGCTTCCAGGGCACGGTGAACCGTTACAGTCGCCAGGGGCACCTTTAGGGAGTGGACGCCGCGGTACTATCTACCGTGTTCAGGTAGAGGTAGATCGCCTTCAGCTCATCATCGGTGAACGCCCTGGAAAAATCCTGCCACGGCATAAGCTCTGGGTTCAAAGGACGACCATTGCGTGTGAGACCCGTGCGCATGGTGCTTACGAACTGAGATTGGCTCATAAGCTGGGCAGCAACCAGCAGGCTGGGACCAAGTGGCGTCGGCGATAGAACTTTGATGCCCAAGGGCGCCGTGCCTCCATTCAGGTTCTTGCCATGACAGTCACGACAGCCGGCAAACGCCACCAGATACCGCCCATACTCGGCGCTCACAGCCGCTTGTGGTGCGGGTACCGTTTGGGTGATGGGGGGCTGTACACTCGTTGGCGCCATTCCTATGCCAACGGCCAGGGCCGCCAGCAAAGTGAGAGACCGCGATGGCACGGTGTGTGTCACCGACGGTTGCGAACGCAGATAGGCAACCAAAGACTGGACATCCCGATCGCTCAGGTAGCGGAACGACCATGACGGCATGCCCAGCAATGGGCGACCATTTGCGCCGATCCCCTCGCGAATGGCGCGGATGATTTCGCCGTCTGACCAATCCTTGAGCGGCCCGGCAGGGGTAAGGTTTGGTGAATGCAACCTGCCGATCAGTGGTGTTCTGACCACGTTGCCATCGCTACCGTCTAGAGGAAGCTGTTTCGTTCTGGTATGACAGCTCACGCACAGGTTGGCCAGTTTCTCTCCACGGGCAATAGATTCGGGAGTGGCCACAACCTTCACCGTGGCAACCTGATGGTTGCGCGGGAACTCGAGTCTGTACCAGCCGACAAGGGCGACAAGAGCCACTGCGGCAAGACCTGCGCTGCTCAGCCCAAAGATCGGTGGGCCAAGCCGTCTCAGGAGAGGGTTGGCTGTGCGTCGGCTGCGGCGGGCGAGCCAGGCTGAGAGCAATAGTGCAGCCAATATCACGATGAGCGGCGGCACCAGCGCCATTGATGACCTCCGTGGGATAGTTATGATTTAGGCTCCCGATGGCATCCAGGACGTCGGGAGCCCGGTAGTGTTCAATTGTGCTCTTGTGTCTGTTGGCAGGCGGTGTCGACTTTGAGGAAAGCGGCCAGGGTCGGCAGCATGTGCAGATGTCACACTGTTGACATGCCTATGATTCTGCCTGATTCTTGAACAGGATGCGTAGACGGCCATCGGCCAGGCGTGCCTCGGCCACATCACGTTCTACTAGAACGCGCGGCAGGATCAGGTTGCGTCGCTGATTGCCGATGCGTACAATCAGTTCGTCGCCCAGGCGCTTCAGGTCAATTGCATCTTTGGATGCCAGGGGAAGCGGCACATTAAGAACATAGTCGCCATCCACCTTCTCGATAGTCTGCGACCGCCCACTATAGAAGACCGCTGCTGGGTTATCGTCGCCAAAGAGAATAGCAGCCAGGTTTTCCAGCATCTGGACGCCGACAACCTCCTGGTTGAAAAGGGGAACACGCCGGATAGGCAAGGGCGCAAAGCTTTCCTCGATCAACGTCAGGTATTTCTCCTGGACGTCGCCCCACCCGGCGAAGTAGCCCTCTTGTGCCGCGGCCGGCCATACCCGATTACAGATAACCAGGTCGGTAACATAGCCGTACAGTCCCAGATAGGTGTAGGTACGCTGCGCTTCCTTGATGACCATTTTCTCCGGGTTGACCACCAGGCGGATGCTAGATGTCTTTGGATCGGCGAGGAGAGCGTGCAGTCTCTGCAGTCGCAGTAATCCCTCCTTGATGGCATCGAAGACCTCTTCTGTGGGTAGTGGAAGGCTAAGGATCGGCTGCACGACGGGCCCGAGGATCTGGGCGGCTTTACGCTGAACAGGAAAGATCTTCTCCAGCCACCAACTGGCAACATCAGGGAAGGAGAGGAACTTGAGCGTTTCGCCTGTGGGGGCAGCGTCAATGATGATGACGTCGTATTTGCCGCTGTCATGGTGTTGTTCAACCTGTAGAAGGCTGGCCAACTCTTCCATGCCAGGGAAGGCAGTCATTTCGGACGCAACAACGTCGTCCAGGCCGCGCCAGGCAAGCACCCTGCTCAGGTAGTCCTGAATGGTTCCATAGTACTTGTCGATCTGGTGGTAGACATCAATTTCCTGAGCCCACAGATTGCTGCGCAGGAGCTGGGGTTCGGGAGAGAGACGGGTATCGAACGAGTCGGCAAGGCTGTGGGCAGCATCGGTGCTCATGACCAAGGTGCGTAGACCACGAGCGGCACAGGCCAGGCTGGTAGCTGCAGCAATGCTTGTCTTGCCCACACCACCCTTGCCGGTATACAACATGATACGCATGGGATCAAACCTCCATGCGGGATTATAGTCTAAACGTAGCAAACTTGCAATATTACTTGTCGTGGGTGGTAGGTTTGACCTATACTTCGGTCCTTTCCCGCTTGCGGGAAGGGGCCCCTAGCAAAGACAGTTGCCGTGCCGTCGGTCACGGCAGACCAGCTACTTGCCGGCACAGTAAAGGGTCGCATGTGCACCGCTGTGCATGGCGATTAGAGTGGAAGGATGACGCGCTCACCATCCATGCGGGCACTGCGATACACAGCTTCGGCCAATTCCACAGCCTTATAACCATCTTCGGCAGCCACGGCTGGGGGCTTGCCGCCGAGGATGCTATCAATAAACAGATGATCTTCCTCGACGTATCCCCACTTGTCCTGGAAGGGCAACTGGGCATAATCGTAGGTCATCATCTCCTGATTGAGACCGGGCGCGTAGGTGACACGCTCCATCTCTTCCGTGGCGATCTGAGCATGGTCACTGTACAGCTCAAGGCGCTCGAAAGGGAATGCCCAGGTTGTGTGCGCCACGGTCGTGAACGTGGCATGGCGGTGGTCAGAGAACGTCAAGATCATGCTGAAGCTGTCGAGTTCATTGTAGACATTCTGGCGGGCCTGGCATTGCACCGAGAGAACGTCGCCCATGAGCCAGCGCATCATGTCGAAGAGGTGGATGGGGGTCTCGTAGAGGAAACCGCCGCTAATCCTTGTATCTGATGTCCAGGGGGGATTCTTCAGCTCGCCGCGGTTCATCTTGGCATGAGCTGTTACCGGGCGAAAGCCGCTGGTGATGGTTGCCTTGATGAACTTGTAGACGGGAGCAAAGCGCCGGCTATGCCCCACCTGGTACAAGCCTTTGCTCGATCGCGCCGTGGCGACAATCTGTCGCGCATCCTCCAGCGATGTGGCCATCGGCTTCTCAGAAAACACATGGATGCCTGCTTCGAGCGCGGCGATTACGAATTGGGCATGAACTGCATTGGGCGTACACACATACAGGGCATCAATGCCGCTGGCCAGGAGGGCTTCGATGTTGGGAAAAACCCGTGCCTTTGCCAGGCCGGCCAACTGCTCTGCTCGTGCCCCGATGATGTCGGTCACGCTGGTGATCTTGACTCGATCATCGGCCATAAGGATCTTGGCATGGACATTGCCAATGTATCCTGCACCGATAATGCCAACACGTAGCGCCATGATGCACACTCCTCCTCTTTGGTCTGCTGTCCGGCGAGCGGTGCGCCGAACGTCCACTGACATGCTGGACGATATGTCCGTAGGTTTACACTACTTATGGACGATGGGCAGCCCTTTCTGTTTGGCCTCTGGCGAAACTCACCTGTCCCCGATAGTTCGTGGCCGTCATCCCTGGCTCTCGGCGGCAAGCTCGGCCACGCGCATCTCAATGATACTATCGGCATGCAGGTTCGGCAGTTGCAGGTAGTAACGGGCTGTCTCCAGCAATGTCTCAAGAGGAAGGAGACCGATGAGCTCGCTCTCCACAATCGGAACACCGTAACGGGCTGCTTCCATGCGTATCGTCTCCACGACACGGTAAATGGGTGTGCGCAGTGGGTCAACCAGATTCATTGATATTTGCACCATGTCTCGTTCCTTGATAAACATGCCGAGAGCTTTGACGTTGGCAAGTCCCCCATCGCGTCCACGGATGGCGCGTGCGATGGCTTTGCCGATGCGCAGATCGCGGGTGCCCAGATAGACGTTATAGGCAACCAGATAGGTACGTGCGCCGATGACCACTGCTCCGGCCGAGGGGTGGGGACTGGCAGGTCCAAAGTCGGGCTGCCACAGAGGATCTTGCATTTTCACGGCAAGCCCCTCGAATTCTCCACGTCGGATGTCAGCCAGATTGCGCCGGTGTGGCGCGCTGGCGGCTTCTTCGTACAAGAAGACCGGTATCTGCAGCTCACGGCCGATGCGCTCACCGGTCTGGCGCGCCATCTCAACGCATTGGGCCATGCTGGCTGCCTGCACAGGGACAAATGGGATCACGTCAACCGCTCCGATTCGGGGATGTGTGCCGCGATGCTGCCGCAGGTCAATTAACTCGGCCGCGCGCCCCACGATGGCGAAGACGGATTCTTGTAGCGGCTCCGGTTCGCCTATAAGAGTGATCACCGAGCGATTGTGATCAATATCTGAGGTCACGTCCAGAATGTGCACGCCCGGCCGGTGTGCAGCCTGGACGATGGCAGTGATAACGTCCTTGTGCTGTCCGTCGCTGAAGTTCAGCGGGCACTCGACGAGCGTCTTTGCCATGAACAAACCTCCTCCAGGTCGAGCCCTCGGCACCCGGTGCTGAGGGCTGAGTGCCAGTGCATTGCTTGACATGTGGCTCTCTTGACACCCAGGCAAGGGTGCTTGCTTCTCATGCTCAATTGCCCACCCACGTCTGTGGTTGATAGTTGGGCGCTTCCTCCGTAATGATGATGCTATGGGGGTGGCTTTCGACATAACCGGCATTGGTGATGCGCACAAAGCGAGCCTTAGCCCACAATTCGGGGATCGTCGCCGCGCCCACATAGCCCATACCCGAACGCAAACCACCCATCAATTGATATACATGGTCGCTTACCTTGCCCTTGTACGGTACACGGCCCTCAATTCCTTCGGGTACCAGTTTGCCGCTGTCTTTGCTCTTCACGCGTGCGCTGGGGTTGTAGCGATCCTGGGCATAGCCACGCATGGCACCCATGGAGCCCATGCCACGATACTGTTTGTAGCGGCGCCCTTCCAGAAGAATGGTTTCACCAGGTGATTCCTCCAGGCCGGCCAACAGATTGCCCAACATGACGAAGCTGGCACCGGCCGCCAAGGCCTTAACGATGTCGCCGGAATAGCGAATGCCTCCATCAGCGATAATGGGGATGCCCGACTCACGGGCCGCTCGCGCACACTCGACAATCGCCGAGAATTGAGGCACGCCCACCCCGGCAACCACACGCGTTGTACAGATGGATCCTGCCCCTACGCCTACCTTGACCACATCGGCGCCGGCCGCGATCAGGTCACGCGTTCCTTCCGCCGTCACTACATTGCCGGCAATAACGACAAGCTGAGGATAAAGCGACTTGACGCGCGCCGTTGCCTGGATCACCCGTTCCGAGTGGCCATGGGCGGTATCCAGGCAGACGACATCAACACCAGCCTCGACGACCGCCGCCAGTCGCTCTTCCATGTCAGCGCCAACCCCGATGGCTGCCCCGGCCAGTAGCCGGCCGTGCGCGTCTGTCGCCGCCAGGGGATAATCAAGCTTCTTCTGGATATCCTTGACGGTGATCAACCCCTTTAGGTTGAAGTCCTTGTCAACCAGGGGAAGCTTTTCGATCCGGTGCTGTTGCAGGATATCACGGGCTTGATCGAGAGTTGTGCCCAACGGGGCAACGATCAGGTTGTCACGGGTCATGAATTCACTGACCGGGCGATCATCGGCGAAGGTGAAGCGGATGTCGCGATTGGTGAGGATACCGACAAGCTTACCGTTTTGCGTAATGGGAATGCCGGAGATATGATAGTGGGCCATGAGCGCTTGCGCCTGGGCAAGGGGAGCATCGGGGGGGAGGGTGATCGGATCCACGATCATACCCGATTCAGAACGCTTGACTTTGTCAACTTCGCTCGCCTGTTCGCTGATGCTGCAATTGCGGTGGATAATGCCCAGCCCGCCTTCGCGTGCCAGGGCAATGGCCATGCGACTCTCCGTGACGGTGTCCATGGCAGCAGATAGAATCGGTGTGTTCAGGCGGATTCCCTTTGCCAGCTCCATGGATAGATTGGCATCACCGGGCAAGACCGAGGATCGTCCTGGAACGAGGAGGACATCATCGAAGGCCAGATACTCTTCCATTTATACCTCCACTGGGTTGCTGACGGGTGATAGTAATCGCCCCCCACCCCGCCCGTCCATGCCTGTCACGGACGAATGGGATGAGGGGCCGTACCTCTTCGCTTGGCTTCGTTGCTGGTCTATTATACCACATTTCTACACTCAACGGTGACGGTGTCCTAGTGGCCGCCGGTGCGGAAGATGCTCCACATGAGCAGTGCACCAAAGATCAGCGAGCCGATGAAAGCAAGGGTTATGATCCAGCCACCGATTGGCTCCCAGGCCGCAGGATGGTAGGCCACCATCACCAACCCCAGGCCCATGATCGTGCCGGCGAGAACGACCGATAAGGCAATGCGGTTGACCATGCGCTGCAACTGATTGCTCAGCTCACGAATGGCCTGTTGACTGATGTTGACCTGCAGTGTTCCCCGCTCCAACTGGCCGAGCAGGCGGGCAATCTGGCGCGGCAATTGCAGGCTTATCTCAGTCGCATCCATCACCCCTTGGGCCATTTGCCCGGCCAGTACCTCCGGCGACCGCTTCTTCTTCCATATCTCTTGCATAAGAGGAGCCGCAAAGGATAGCAACTGGAAATTGGGGTCCAGCATGACACCAAGCCCTTCGCTCTCGATGATCACACGCGAGAGGAGCACGATTTCGTTGGGCAAGACCAGACGATGGCGAAAGGCGATTGACAGCAGCTCATTGATCACCGGGCCGGCGGCCAATTCCTTCATCGGGCTGGTCGCGTAGCGCGTCACCAAGTACTCAAGGTCACGTTTTAGGTGAGCACGATCTGCCGTACTTGTGGCGATGCCCAGCGCAAATAGGTCATCGGTCAAACGTTCAGGGTCTTGCCTGACCAGTGACAGCAGTATCTCAAGGAGAACATCTTGCACATGTGCTGTCAGGTGACCGACCATGCCGAAGTCCACCATCACAATGCCGCCATCGGGACGGACAAAGAAGTTGCCGGCATGGGCGTCCGCATGAAAGAAACCGAATTCGAAGGCTTCGCGCAGCATCAAGCGCACGGAGTTCTCGGCCACGAGATGACGGTCAATGTGGGCGCGATCGAGCGCTTCTGTGTCGGAGATCTTGATGCCGCCAACCCGCTGCATGGTCAACACGCGCCCCGTGGTATATTTCCAGTAGACGCGGGGAATGGTCACCGTAGGCTCACCAATGAAATTGCGACGAAACGTATCGGCGTTGCGCCCCTCGGCCCGATAATCTAATTCAGCGTGGATCGTGTGTGCAAACTCGTCAACCAAGGCACTCAGCCGGTAATCACGCGCCAGGCCGCTATGGGCTTCGGCCCACTCGGTCATTGCCGTCAAAAGCATCAAATCCTGCTCGATCTGCTCGGCAATGCCCGGACGTTGCACTTTCACAACGACATCATCACCGTTCTTCAGCCGTGCAGCATGCACCTGGCCGATAGACGCCGAAGCGATGGGCTTGGGATCGAACTCGGCAAAGAGATCATGAGGTGATTGGTGGAGCTCTTCTTGAATGACGGCAAGAATGGCCTCTGTGGGCACGGGCGGCGCCGCGTCCTGCAACTTGGCCAATTCGTCGGCGTACTCGCGCGGAATCAAATCGGGGCGCGTGCTCGCTGCCTGGCCCAGCTTAATGAATGTGGCTCCCAACTCCTCAAGCGCGCTGCGCAAGTGGATGGCCTGTGTCTGGCGCACAACATCACTCGTCGCGTGCTCGCGAGGTGCACGGGCCAGCGATGGCATGATGCCCACGCCAAACTGAACGGCCATCCACTGCAAGCCGTGTTTGGCGAGGGTAGAGCCAATCTGGCGGGCGCGACGACGCAGATCTCCACGCATGAACCAGGGCAGAAGAAGTGGCAGAGCCATTGATGATACTCTATGAAACGGTGACTTTGATTGTCTTCGGCGCAACAGAAGCCAGCTTCGGCAGCTTGATGGTCAGGACTCCGTTGCGCATGCTGGCCTGAGAACGAGCAGCCTCCACCGCAGCCGGAATGGGCACAGTGCGTATCAGCTTTGTGATGCGCCGTTCCCGCCGCAGGTAGACAGCACCTTCATAATCAGCGTCAGGCTTGACTTCGCCGATCACTGTGAGCAGGTTATCCTTCAGGGAAATGTCTACGTCGGCGACGTCCACGCCGGGCAGATTGACCTGCACCACGATGGCGTCACCCAGGTCCATGATGTCCAATGGAGTAAGTAGCGAAGCGAGGGCAGCCGGTGGTACCTTACGCGGGTCAATTGGGCCTTGCTCTGCCAGCTCACGCATGATGTCGCGCAAGGCGGCAAATTCGCTTAGCGGGTCAAAGCGCGGTTTCTCCATGTTGTCCTCCTCTGAGTTTGTCCTCTGCGGACAATGACCCCTGGATGGAAAACCAGAGCTGCTGCTCCCAAGAGCCCGGCGTCATCGCCGAGAGCAGCCGGAACGATAGGTACATCCTGACGCGCCACAGGCAATGCTCGTTCGGCAACCGTTCGTTTGATGGCTGCAAACAGCGGGTCGCCGAGATTAGACACGCCTCCGCCAAGGACGAAGAGCTCGGTGTCGAAGATATACATCAGGTTCACAATGGCAATACCAATGTAGACGCCGGCACGATCCACCAGTCGTTTGGCGAGATCATCGCCACGAACCACGGCCTGGGCGATGATCTCGCCGTCAATGGCGTTAGGGTCACCTCCGGCCAGCCTCAGCATGAGTGATGCCTGGCCATCGGCAATTGCCGCCCGTGCATCGCGGGCAAGAGCACTGCCGGAGGCCATAGCTTCCAGGCAGCCGAGATTGCCACACCGGCATCGCGGTCCATTGGCATCAATCGTGCAATGGCCGACTTCTCCGGCAAAACCGCGCCTTCCTAGCACTAGCTGCCCCTCATTGATGATGCCGCCACCAATACCTGTGCTGATGGTCAGATAGATCATGTTCCTGCTACCGCGTCCGGCCCCGAAACGATACTCGCCCAGGGCTGCCAGGTTGGCGTCGTTCCCCACCCTGGTGGGGCACTTGAACCTGCTTTCCATGACATCCTTCAGCCGCACATCTTCCCAGCCGGGTAGGTTCACTGGCGAGAAGGCAATACCCTGCCATGGGTCCACAAGCCCCGGCGTCGCCACACCGATGCCGCTGATCTGCTCAGGTGGGGTCGTCCCGATCACTGTGTGGATTGCTGATGCGATCTCCTCCAGTCCTGCCGCCAGCCCGAGTTGAGGTTGGGTGAGAATCCTCGTGCGGTTGAGAATGCGGCCGACGCTGTTGATGAGCGCAGCGCGTGTGTGCGTTCCACCAATATCAACCGCAATCGCCAACTGTTTCATTGTCTGCTCTCATGTAGAGGTCAGGGCGTTGCCGACAACACGGGCAACAATCCGCCGCTGTTGCCGGTACCTGCTATTTCTCGTTTCTGCATATCCGGCTGCATGCTCAGAGCAGACCGTAGGTGCGGAAGAGCATCTGCAAGATGGGCTGCAAGCGGGCTTGCAGCTTGTCGTTGGCATAGCCCAGCCACGCTACGTCGTCATGGACGGTCAATCGGTTGGACAGGCGATGGCCATCCAGATCTGTGACAACAACTCCGGCCTCGCGTGCGATGAGCTCGGTGCAAATGTCGTAGGGATGGGCGGCCATGCCCGGCGGATCCCCAGGAAGATGTTCTGCTTTCATCAAGGCAGGTCGGATGTCGCCGTTGAAACGATCATGCCCCACCATCAGCTCGTATAGCTGACCACCGGTCGAGATGTACTGGTCATCGAAGACCCGCACCTTGCCGTCGGTCGGAATGCCGTCCACCTGACGAATCAACTCCTCTTCGATTTCGGCGACAATCGGTTTGCGTCCGGGGAAGAACTTAGATAGACTGGCAAAGCCATGGGCCAGGTTAGTGGAGCGACTGGGAGTAAGCGGGATCGGATGAACCTCGCCAGTCAGTAGATTATGGCGCTCAGCGTAGGCACCACGGCCTAAAATCGCCCAGGCGACATCGGCCAGATACTGTTTGGTAATGGGAACTTCGGTTTGCACGGCCAGGACGATGTCGGCCAGGCTTGTCTCCGGCCCGCGGTCCGGTGCCAGCCCGGACAGAATCCAGGCGCTGCGCTTGTCGTACATCAGGCCGCGCGTTCCGTCGAGGGGATCAACAATGAGGCGGAAGCGAGCGGTGCCGGCAATGTTGGCCGACGGCAGAAGCATTTCGCCACTTTCGCCCAGTCCCTCGGCAATCAGGATGAATGGCTGTTCCCGCGCCCAGGCCTCACATTCCTCCAGCAAAACATGCTCAACGCTGCGATCAATGGCATAGATGGTATCGCCATGTCCATCATAGGCGATAGCTGAACGGTCGCCAGCCGTGGTTCTTTGCATTTCATTACGAACGGCATCACGCATCCGCGCCTGGATGGCCTTCAGGCGTGCCACAGCTGCGCTGGAATCAATCGCAGGAACAGATGACATAGGTTAGCCTCTGCTATAGTATAACACAGACGCCGCATCATGTCATTGCCCCGCCTGCCGGTAACTGTTCACCGTTGGGGTAGCACGACTTTTACTGGAATGCTCCCACCCTGACCCACCCCGTGGGTGGGCAGGTTATCCAAACCTGCGGGAGGGTATGCGGGCAGCGGCGGAAAGGGGGCTGGCCGCTCAGTGGCGGTTGCACCAGGAGCACAGCTGTACCCTATATCTCCCTCAGATGCATTGTTCAACACCCTCGAATGTTGAACAATCGTTGAAACCTTTGCCTGGTCGCTACGTATATCTGGATGTAGAACGCAGTGGCCCATGGACGCTGTCAGCGGCGGTGGGTCTGCACGAATCTTGAACGGGAGGAAAGAGATGGCCGATCGTCTCTATCGTAGTCGTCGCGACCGCATCATCGGCGGTGTCTGCGGGGGACTGGGTGCGTATTTCGCCATTGATCCGGTGATCGTGCGCCTGGTCTTTGTTATTCTGGCGATCTGGGGTGGCATTGGTGTGTTGCTCTACCTGGTGCTGTGGATTCTGATGCCGCCTGAAGAGCGCATGGGAGCAATATCACAGGATGTGATTGATGCCAACGTCGCTGAACTGAGGCAGGAGGCACATGAGTTTGCCCGGCAAACGCGCCAGATGTTCACGGGGGAAACAAGCGGTGAGTCACCCGTGCCGAGGGATCGCACCATTCTGGCAGCGGCGATTCTCATCATCTTTGGCGTGGTTCTCCTGTTGAGCAACATCTTCGGCGTGAGCTTGCATCACCTCTGGCCGCTGGTGTTGATCGCTCTGGGCATCTATTTGCTATATCAGGCAGCAGTACGGAGGTAACAACATGCGCGAACGACAGTATCGTCTGCCGATTGTTCTACCGGTCATCCTCATATCCGTAGGTGTCTTGGCGTTGATACAGAATCTTGACCAACTACCGTTGAACGTCTGGCAGACGGTATGGCAACTGTGGCCGGTTGTCTTGATCTTGCTCGGTGTCGAGATTATCCTCAATCAGTTGCGTCTGCCACAGGCACTCGGCTTCGTTCTGGCGCTGGCGGTTATCGTGGCCAGTGTGGGCGGCATCACTTACTACGTGATGCAGGGCACCGGCGAATCCGGCATTGGCATGGGTGAAGCACAGCACATTGAACACTCTCTGAACGGGGTCACGTCGGCCAGTGTCACGGTGATGTTCGGCGCCGGAACGCTTCAGCTCGGCTCACTGAGCGGCGACCAGCTCATGGTTGGCGACTTCCGTGCTGCCGGCCGACAATTACCGGTGAACATCCGTTTTTCAGCCTCCGGTGGACATGGGGATCTGCTTCTGGATGTGCCGCAAAACCAGGTCATACCCATCTTCTCATCGGGGCGAGGCAGTGAATGGCAGGTCAAGTTGAACAACTCCATTCCTCTTGATGTGCGCGTTCAGGCAGGGGCCAGCACCAATGATCTCGATCTGACCGATCTCAGGCTTACGGATCTGAATGTCCAGGCCGGCGTGAGTACAACGACTATCCGCCTGCCCAAGACAGGCAAGTACCCCGCTCACATCAGTGGAGGCTTGGCAACGACGACAGTGTATATCCCCGACGGGGTGAGTGCTCGCATTCGAGTCGAAAGTGGACTGGCTTCCATCAACGTTGACCAGAGTCGTTTTCCACGCTCCGGCGACTATTATGTCTCGCCAGATTATGGCACGGCAGCTAACAGCGTTGATCTGTTCATCGAAGGTGGTCTGGCGACGATCAGCATCCGGTGAGCACAAGGCCCGAAGCTGAAAAGGAAAGAGCCATGCCTCTCCGGGTTGTGCTGGGAACGACGTGGCTCTTTCCGCCTTGGAGTTGCCGGTCACTACGGCAGCTTTGGTGACTGCCTGCGCACGGTGAGCGCTTGCTGGCGCATGGTGATGACGGTGAGCGTGACAGCGGCATAGGCCGCATAGCCCAAGACCTGCAAGAGCGACGGTGAGTCGCTGTAGCCGAGAAGGGCTTTGAACAGAGCGCCTATCGTTGACTGTTCACTCAAGATATGCCGTGTGCTCCACACATGAGCGACAATAGCCGGGAGTATCCCTGCCTCATGCATTTCAGCAAGGCCGCTGCCCACCAGACCGGCCGCGAAGATGAGCAGCACAAGACCACTGATGCTGAAGAAGCGCTGCACGTCGAGGCGACGCGTGCCACTGAAAACGGCCCAGCCGACGATTGTCGCCCCACCAATACCGATGACTGCCCCCAAGGCCGTTTGCAGGGGTGATGAGGTGAACATAGCGGCTGTGAGAAAGAGGGACAACTCTATGCCCTCACGAATGACAGACAGGAAGGCGAGCGAGAAAAGCCCCCAGCGATGAGCATCGCCCGGCGCAGAGTGTAAGCGCTGGGCAACCTGGTTCTTGATGTCACCGCTGTGACTCTGCATCCAAAAGATCATCCACGTCAGAACGATTGCAGCCAGAAGCATCGTCGCGCCCTCGAAGAGCGCTTCGGCTTGCCCCTCCATCTCTGCTCCTGCACTGAACAGGAGCAAAGAGAGAGCGACACTGACTGCACAGGCAGCGACTACGCCGGCCCATACACTGCGCGCTCTGTGCATCTCGCCTGCCTTGGCCAGGTAACCAAGAACGATACCGATGATCAACACCGCTTCCAAAGCCTCGCGGAAGCTAAGAACGATAGCAGCCATTGATTGTCCATTCTAGCCGATGCCAGGTCTTGTTCAGGACGCCGTCTGCCTTCTTGCGTCCCGGCCTCGTGTCTGTTATAGTGAGAGCACAGGTCGGTGGCTCAATGCCGATTGCCGGATGATCATATGGCATCTAGAGTTACTTTGTATCATAACTAGTATAAAAAGTCAATAGCACGATCCTGGGTAATTGTTCACTGTTAGGATAAGGGAAGTTGGAAAGCGGAGCGAGCTGGCCACGGATGCAGGCGCGGATGGCACGGAACACGGATTGCCGGCGGCGTTCCACATACCCTCCCGCAGGTTTGGG
>Ga0272448_1003790_pt1 | contig 17692 bp, 16 predicted proteins | sample YNPCB0191_FD_202220 | JGI IMG/M metagenome (GOLD analysis project Ga0272448, IMG submission 202220) | Hot spring sediment microbial communities from Yellowstone National Park, WY, United States - YNP-CB-019-1 | ecosystem: Environmental > Aquatic > Thermal springs > Hot (42-90C) > Sediment... | reverse complement strand
GGTTCGTAGAGCTCACGTCCCAGAAGATGAGGCAGGTGAGGAAGCGAACGTATATACTCACGGAGAAAGGCAGGGAAGCAACCGAAAATCTCATAGCTGAAGAATCGAGGATGGAAGGCTTGAAAGAAGCTTTAAGGCTGCTGAGAGCTGAGGGACGCATAACATTAACGATGGATGAGATCCGTGAACTCCTATGGCAAGTTTCAAGCTACCAGTTCAATAACAGAGAAGAGTTTGAAGAGTACTGGACGAAGAGGAGGCTGGGGTTAACCCTGAAAAAGATTAGACTAAAACAAGTGTTTTGCGGACCCTCTGAGAAGAGGGTGAGAAAATACATCCTAACCATCAACTGCACAGATAATGCCCAAAACGTCCACAGCTGCGGACATTTACCGAGTTATCTGTGCACCATCAAAGATTTTGTTTCAGCCTATGAGACCAGACGAGATCAAGCCCAGCATCAGGTTTCCAATCGGAAGCAAAGCTAGGCCTAAAGTTATGAACACGATCATGGGTATGGTGGGCGAGGCTAAAACGCTGTCCCCATAAAGTTCATGTTTCTCCAGCGCCTTGATCAAGCCGTCCCTGTCGGCTTCAGCCCCAATAAAGTAAACAAGCTTCCTCACTGGTCTCCCATTCTCCACGACTACCTTCTCTGCAGGAAAGTATTTGAGACCCCTTTTCAGCTTCTCAAGCTCAATCCTCCTTGCGGTTGCCAAGAACACAATCTTTCCAAGAACGCTGTCGAAAGTCACGTCCTTAAGCGGGTTCTTTCCTTTCGTGAGGTCTATGAGATTCAAAGCTAAGACTGAAGCTGGATAGACTAGGCTTACGAGGACAGAGTTGCAGAAAACTGTCAAGACTGGAACGGGAACCATACTCTTGAGGACCGGATTGAAGTCTTCCGTATATGCTGGAACAGTCACGGCTAGGAAGAGCAGGGCTTTAGAGTCAGCTCCACCATAGAATCCAGCGTAAAAAAGGGTGAAACCCAAGACGCAAGCGATAGCCAAGGAGATCATCACGTCTGAGATGTTTAAGACTCTGGTTGAAACCTCCATAGCGGTCAAGGTTAAGCCCGCTGGAAAACTTATGAGCCAAACCCTGTCAGAAACCTCCCTGACCTTCACATCTCTTATCGACGCGTAGCCGAGAACAGTGAGCGTTAGGAGGAACCTCGGAAATGCGAGGCTCAAGGCTGCGATCCCTCTTCATAACAAAGACCTTTCGCAAGAGACTTTCTTGAGAAGGGCGGACCGCCATGCTCTATTGGAAGCCTGCCTATGGAGGACGGTAGCCCAATGACTAGAGAGAGCTCTTCCATTGAAAGAACAACAGGCTTCCTTTTCCCAAGAAAGGCTATAAGCGGAAAGATGGAAGCGACGGCCAAAGCTGCCATAAGCATGTCAACCCAACCAAGCCTTAAAGGGTTGAAGAGGCCAAAGTGATATGCCGCTACAAGTATCGCAGCCGGAGCAGTCTTCCACAAGTTGCTAGACGCGTTTCTAAAGCTGTGCCTGCTGGGCTTGACTAGCTTCGAAGGCGCCTTAACCCTTCTAGCCGTCTTGAACCTTCTAAATCTGTTCTCGGCTGAGGGTAAAGCGGCCATGACCGCCTCCACATTGTCTCTGCCCCCGTAAATCTTGAACTCGCAAGTGAAATGGTTCCTGTTGAGTTTCCTTTCCACGGCTTCGAGCTCCCTTCTAACTATGGGGTCTTCCTTCCATTGTCGGCTATACCTCCACCAGGCTTCGCGGCTTATGTCCTTCGGATCCCTTTGAACCGTCGCTTCAGATAACATACCGAAAAGAGTGTCTGAAACAGTCTTGCTGAAGCTCGCCTTTCCACGAATCTTGCCGTGAATGTACTTGTAGATGCCCAATCGGGCTCCTGGGTCTCCACGCGCAAAGACCTCGAAGGCTCCAGCCCCTCCGGAAAGGGCTTCGACGATCATGTCGACAGGGTTCAGGTCAACCTTCCCCTCTAAGAGGCATAATGGAAGCGCGTAGTGTTTAGACAGTTCAAGTTCCAGGCAACGTTCATATACAGTTCTCGGAGGCTCAGCTTCAACAGCCTCAACATCCAATGTAGCCTCCACAATCCTCGCCACATACTCACCCACGCTTCTCTCAGGAAGTTCGAGGAAGAACCTGACGGCGCGTCTGCCCTCCACAACCGCGCTTTCACAGTTCGCCATATAGAACCTGAAAGGCTTGCCGGAGTTGTATAAAACGTTGAGCAGGCCGATGAAGCTTCTAGGCTCGATCCTCGCAGTTCCCAGAGGCCTTAACTCAACCCAGAAGCCTTCGCCAGTCAAAGACCACACCAGAAAACGATCTGCGCAACCTCTTTTAAGCCCTTAAAAACCTTCCCAACCTTCAACACGTGGGAAACGTCATGTCTCAGCAACGCCGCAGTCTCTACCAGATAGACTCCTTCGAAGTCTACGGAGCAAAGGTTAGAGGATACAAGCAATATGTGAAACTCTCTTTTGAAGAGGTTAAAGAGATAATCGAGGTTCTGCTCTCCGGACTGGTTCAAGGCAAGGTTGAGGGCTTCACGGTAACACCTTACGATGAAGAGCTTGAACAGTTCGACCGCTGGGCAGACGATAGGAGAAGCTGCTTCGTCGTCTAAGGGGGGAGTGTTTTGGGTGTTTTGGGTGTTTTGGGTGAAGAGAAGGTTTTGTGGAGGGGCAGGCCGACTGTCCTAGCATTCACTAACATGCTTGCAGGCGGAACCCTACTAATAGTGCTGAGTTCGATGGTGGCTTTCCTAGTTCCTCTCCCATCCATACGTTACTTTTCGCTGGCAGGCTTGACCGTCGGGGCATTCATCATGGTTTTAGCCCTTTTTCTATCCCAAGCTTACGCCTACACCGTGACCAGCGCGAAGCTCCGAAAGGAATACTGTTTCGTCGCATCCTCAATCGAAGAGGTTCCACTCCGCGAAGTCACAAACATAGTCGTCGTACAGGATGCTGTTGGCCGTTTGCTAGGCTTCGGAACGGTTAGGGCCGACACATCTGGAACAGCCTACGGGGGCATAGTCTTCAAGGGCGTAAAGAACCCCCACGAAATCTTCAAGGCAATAGCTGACGCTAGAAACACGGCTGAAAAACCAGTTGAAAACCCTTATAATGTTATGCATGTGCGTGGAGAAAGCTATGGTTCTGTGGAAAAATGCCTCAATCTCTGAAACGTTCATTGTCGTCCTGCTTTTATTGGTGCTGGTGGCAGAGGTCGAAACTTCCCCAGGTCAGCCATACGAGTTCTTCTACATAACTGTGAACCCGGATACTGTGACCGTTGAAGCCGGCGCAAACCTAACGGTCTCATGCAGAGTTGAGTCTTTTGGAGGCTATAATGGAACAGTCACTTTAACTGCTGAAGATGTTCCAGACGCGTTGACGGTAACGATATCTCCGTCGAGCGGAACGCCGAGCTTCAAAAGCACAATCTCCGTAATGGTTGACCCGGAAGCCGAGGGAAGATACGCGTTCAAGGTGAAGGGTACGGGTGCAGACGGCGTAACATACACTGCTACTGTGACCGTTCAGGTTCCCTACTTCAACCTCTCAATGGACGACGAGGTTTTAGCCGCGTTGAATGGCTCGCAGGCCTCTACTAGGATACATGTCGAGTCCGTTTACGGCTACGAAAAACCCGTTACACTTTCAGTTTCGGGAGTCCCCGGCAACGTTTTGGCAAACCTCTCCTCGATGAAGGGGAAGCCATCCTTCACCAGCACCTTAACGTTGACGGTTGAGGAAGAAGCCTCCTTCGAGACGAGCTGGGTTACAGTTGGAGCTGTGGGATCTGATGGAAAGAGGAAGGCTGTCACTGTGGAGCTCGCCGTAGTCTACGTCAACGTAACCGCCTCTAAACAGCCAGTCTTCGACCTTTACGGTCGACTCAGAGGCAACCCTGACGGGTCCTACTACCCTGGAGACGCGTTCAAGATAGGCTATGAAGCCTTCACGAGGAACATAGAGTTCAGCTTAGCTGAGTTCGTCTATGAGAGGTCTGTCTTCGAGGGACCTGAAACCGTGAGGACGAGAAATGGGAGTGCGCCATTCGAGGTGGAGAAATCTGCTCCAACCGGAAGTTTTCCAGTGAAGGTTAAAGCAGTGGCGACATACAATTCCGTAAGCGGCAAAAGCGTTAAAGTCGAAGCTGTAGCCGAAGTCCAAGTCGAAGTTGTGAAGTACGACCCACAATTCACAGTTCTACTCACATATCTAGTTATAAAGTGTGAAGGTGCCGCCAGTTTTGAGAAGCCCTTTGCAATAATTGTTCGCTATGAGGGAAACGGTCCAGAAAATAACCTCCAACAACGAGCAGTCATTGAAGACTACACATGGGAAGCAGCCGCATTGAAAAGCCTCCCAACTCAAGAATTAAACGTTACATCTGAACTCGGCGTTGTAACCTTCTACGCAACAGGCCTAGGCTGCTCAGCTGATCCAGCCACACCTATCCTTATAATTGATGGAACCCCATACGTATACTATGATCTGCCTGCATCTTTCCATTGGCCAGCTGGATCTAGACACTCTTACGCTTGGACTGAAAGCATATCATGTCTTTCCGACCCATATGCAACATTCACTTTCCAATCATGTTACGGCATGAACCGCACAGGCACCATAACAACACCATTGCTGGGTCAAGTTGTGGCGGCAGGCTACGCCTTAACGAAGCCACTTGAACGTTTCGCTCAGGGAGAAAACCCAATCCTCAACTGGACCCATAGGCCTGAAGCTCCGCTCCTCTTCAACAATGAAACGCGTTATGCGAAGATTATGATGGATGTCGATGACGCTGTGATGAGCAGGGTCGAAGCTTTAAATTTCACGCAGGTAGAGCTAGAAGCAACCTTCTACAGTACCAGCTTCTCTGCTGAGCCGACGAAACTCTTCACAGCAAACTACACTTACCTGCCTGAAGATTTCGTTCAGCCCGTAATGATTAAAGCGTTCAAACTTGAAGGTGGAGAATGGGTTGTCGACAACAGCGTCTACATGGAAGCCGTCTTTACACCGCCAACAAACTTGACAGTTTCAGACTTGTATGCAGCATGGTTTGAGGCTCAAGGTGCTGATGAAGAGGCGTTGAAACTGGTCGAGCAAGACCTAGTGGAAACAGCGCCTCAATCCTTCAACGGAACAGGTGAGACAGTCGGAAAACTCTCTAAATACTCGTTCCTCTACAACCTGACGGTTAAGGCTGAAGGCTACGGGAGATCCGTGAAGGTCAGCCGTCTGGTTGTAATCCCCTTCGGAAGGGATGAAACCTGCACGGTTTACGTCAACCTTGCAGGCGGGGGGAGTAAACTTCACTGTGACACGTGACACAGGTCAGTACGCAGTCCTGAAGATGTTTGCACCGCCCGAGGCTGGTGGAATCGCACGCATATCAGTCTTCAACGAAGCAGGGGATCTTTTAACCTCCATGGATGTTTCAGTAGCCGCTAACCCCATGCAGGGCCCTCTTGGATTCGCCGGTGAACATGAAATATTCCTGACGAAGACGCCGGATATTGGAACCAGCCTCACAGTTGAAGCTGAGAATGTTTGGGGAGCAACCACAAGGGTAAAGGTTCAAGTCCAACCCTACACTGCTCCGGCTAGGTGGACAAGCCTAGACGAGCTGGCGTTATGGCTCTTCATACTCATTGTGGCGGCTGTAGTGTTCAACCTTGCGATTTTCCTATTTAAAGGTAAGAAGGTGTGAAGTCCAGACCTTTTAAGGCTTCGCTTCTCTCCTCGTTTAGGATGATGGTGAATCTTGTCCGGCGAGCGTTACAGGACCGTTCAGACATTATGGTTTGAGGATGTTGGGCTGCTTCATGAACCGATACTTGACACTCCAGTCGGGAGGCTTGCTTTGAGGCAGACCTTCGCCCTGCTCATCTTCGCCGTGCTCGCCTACGCCGTCACTCTCTTCTTCATGGATGTTGTCTTCAAGGTCGCTGCAGGCGGCGCAGTCTTCACCCTTGGAGCCGTAGTTTTCATGCATAGAGTGAAGACCGTTACGGCTGAGAGGTGTATTCTTCTGGCGCTCGGGGTTGGGAGGCTTGAGCCGAGGAACTCTAGAAAACCCGTGGAGAAACGTGTACGCGTAGGGACTCGTGAGAGCATCGTCGAGGTGCCTACCGCTGTTAAGGGAATGAGGCTCTCGACGGAGCTTGACGCTCCCATAAAGGTCATGGGAGTTTTGAGGGATCCAGCCACGGGCGACCTTTTACCTAGCAGGGGCTTCGAGTTCATAGTTGATGGTGTAAGGCACAGTTCTGGGGTGACGGACGAGCAGGGGTTCTTCACGGTCTTCTTTGCCCCGCCAAGCTTCGGCGTCTACAGGGTTGAGATCAAGCCTGAAGGCTTCGCCAGCGCATCCCAAACGTTCCAGATCTTCGCTGAACCGAAGAGGGGGGTTAGAGCTGTCTAAGGGCGAGGTCTATGCTTACGAGGTTTACCCAATGAACTTTCTCATGCTTCCTGAGGCGAAGAGAAACGCCCTCGTGGAAGGCTTCCATGCTTTCCTGAACGGCTTGACAAACGATGTGAGGATCATGGCTATTCGAACAGGTAGGATGGTCAGTGTCGGAGGCGAAAAGTTCGAAACGGAGTATTACAGGTTCTTCATTGAAAGCGTAGGCGCCCCGATAGACTATCTGCTTGAAAGCCAGGGGTTGAAGTACCAGCTCCTCACGGAGGTTCCCGCGGTCCAGCCTGTGAAGGTTTTTGGGAAGCATTTAGCCATGCGGGGTGGTAGGCTGCTACGGTCCTTCACGGTTTACGGGTTGCCAGGCACCCTTGTGGAAGGCTTCATAAGTGAGGTTTATGGCGTAGCGGAAAGAGTCATGTTAACCATCAGACCCCTTCCGCCTGAAGAGGCCGCGACGAAGATGGGGAAGTACATGAGGTTTCTGAAGAGCGTGATACTGGCCGACCATGCGAAGGGGAGGATGGTTCGCGAGGAGGTGGGGCTGAAACATGAGATGGCGGCGGCTACGTATCAGGCGCTGGTTTCAGGGGCCACAAGGCTCTTCGAGGCCAAAGTGAACGTGAGCGTAGGGGGAAAGGACGGCGCCGAACTCGCAGAAAACTCAAGAAGACTTAGGCAGATCCTACAGTCTAGGCTTGTGAAGCTTGACTGTCCAGCGTTCCTCCAGTACGGCATGGCCGCCGGCCTGGAAGGCAAGAAGCTAATAGTTGACACAGGCACGTTGGGAGCGTTCTACCCTTTCATAAGCGCGGATATAATCGAGTCTCCGGGCGGGGTCTTCTTGGGCGTGAACAGGCTTACGGGCGCCCCAGTCATATACGATCCGTGGCTGCGTATGAACCAGAACGTGCTGATTGTGGGGAAGCCGGGTTCCGGGAAATCCTTTCTCAGCAAGATCCTCCTTTCGAGGCTTTCCGAGAAGAACAGTGATTTAGCCTTCTACATAATTGACCCTGAAGGCGAGTATGGTAGCGTCGCTAGAATTCTAGGCGGAGAGGTTGTGGATGTGAGGTCTGACAGAAACTTGGGCTTGGATCCCGTCAGGATATTCGCGGACAGCAAGGACTCGGCTGCAAGCATACTCGCAGACATGGCTAAGGTTCCAGCTGGCAAGCCCACCTCAGCTTTAAGAACCATTGTTGGCAGAAGCGTAGACATATTCGACGTTTACGAGCATTCGCCCCCAGACCTAAGGGATTACCTTGAAGGACTCGTAGACGGACCAGACAGGTTCCTCGTCGCAGGCGAACCTTTAAACTTCAGCCGCCTCATGGCCTTCAACCTGAAAAGCCTCCACAGGGAGTTTGAGCTAAGCCCGGAAAAGTCGTTGACTCTTCAAGCAGCCAGCATCCTACTGTTCAGCAAGATATGGAGCATACTCGAAGACCAAACCTTCCTTCCCCTGCAGACCCCCAAACTCGTAATCGCTGATGAGGTTTGGCTCTACACCTCGATGCCAGCTTCAGCCCGCTTCCTCGAAGGCGTTTCGAGAAGGGGAAGGAAGAGAAACGTAGTCTTCCTCTTGAACACTCAGCGTGTGGCAGACGTGCTTGAAGGAGCGGGCGGAAAGGCTTTGGTGGAGAACTGCGCCTCCAAAGTTCTCCTAAGGCAGGACGAGGCTGCCGTAAGCCTTGTAGGCGAAACCTTCGGCCTCTCAGACGTGGAGAAAGAAGCCGTCCTGGAGTTCCAGCCCGGACAAGGAATACTGATAGCCGAAAACGTCCACATACCAGTAGACTTCACGGCCACACGTGAAGAATACGCCTTGTTCACAACAAAGCCGACAGAAATATCACCAGCCTCTTCTCAGCCTTAAAAACTCTCACATTCCTAAACTCTCGGTGAAAAAATGAAAAGACTTGTGAAGAGTAGAAGAGCGATAAGTCCACTGATAGCCACAATAATCCTGGTCTCCATCACCATCGCAGGCGGCCTACTCATATACAACATCTTCTTCAGCGCTGCTGGAACACTGATGGCTAAGGGACAAGTAGAGGTTGAAGCCATGGACCTCGTCAAGGACACGGAGGGCAACGCAGTTTTCACAATCACAATCAAGAATACTGGCAACAAGCCTGTAACAGCACTCTCTGTCACGCTTGCAGGCGAAGCCGAGGCATCGATTGATCTCTCAGGCGTCGGCGGCAACCTTCAACCCGGTCAGAGTGTCTCACACATGAACGACGCCCTCGCAGGCAGCTACGTCTCTGGTAACAGCTACAACATAGTCATAGAAGCCTCGTTCTCAGACGGCAGCACCTTCATATCAACAATCTCAGTAAAGTGTAGAACTGCCTAAAAGAATACTCGACCTTCGCTCCACTCCTTTTTTTGATAAATTACCAGAAAAGTATTTACAGTTATCCTTCGGGGGTTTTTACTAGCCTCGCATACTCATTGGTCAACCGCAACTTCTTTTCAAGGGAGTTATTTAGACAAAACTCTCCGCTAGTTTCTTTAACTGCAACATGAAGTTCGCTAAGAACAAGTAAAAATCTTTTTCATCTATTTCCTCTATTAGAAGATGGCTTTCAGATCCGAGGGAAAGGTTTTCAGCGTTCAAGATAGAAATTTTATCGCTCAAATTTCTTTTGTATTTCTGGTAAAGGCTTAGAATGAATCTCGTTTTCTCGTAGGTTTCGTGCTTTACGTCTTCCAGGCTTATCTTAAGTCTTCTTGAGATAAGGTATACGTCTACGAAGTCTCTTTCCTTAAATCCTCTTCTTGTTAGGATTGCTCTAACTTTTTCGCATATTATTTCTCTGACATCGTACACGTTGAAAGGAATAGATGCCGAATACTCAATGTAACGTTCTGGAAAAAGGAATCTTAGTTCTTCAGATTCCGGGCAGATGGACTTTAAATTAACCTTTTTTATTGGAAACAAGATTCTTTCAACAAAGTTTATCTGAATCTTAACGAAGGTCTTCAAACCGAACATTGAGGGATACCACAGTTTGAAGGTCGTAAACTTGTTGCCGCCGCCCAGCTCCACATACCTCCTGTTACTTTTCTCACATTTGAAATCGAGACCTCTAGCCTTGGATATATCCTCAAACAGGTCCCCAACAACGTCGATTTTCTCAGATAGTAACCTCCTAACGGCTTTCTGGCTTAACCCCTCGATAACCGATTGATCGAGAAAAGTGAAGTCCAGATCCACAGAAAACCGATAATATCCGAGGTAATGCTTTATTAATGCACTTCCACCCTTAAAAGCGAAGTATCTGGCAAACTCCGTCTTTGAAAGGTCGAAAAGAATCCCATGTAATAGGAGATCTGTTTCAATCAAATCTTCACTCAAGCCCAGCCTTCTACTTAACTCTTCAACGAACTCTTTCATCCAGCACCCCCCAAGGTTCTCCTAACAGTTTTCGGATATCTCTCTGAGTATTTGAGCAGCTTCTCTCTAGAAGCCATGCCAAATAGCTCAGAGATGTCGAGGGCAATCTTGTCTTCAGGGATGCCCCTGTATCGCCAAAGATAGATGAAATCTAACACTGTCTTCTCCACGTCGGAGTATCTTAAACCGTTGACCTCGTTAATACCGAAGAAGAGAGATGGCTTAACCTTTATGAATCTGAACCTATGACCAACTATCTCCATCTCTCTGGCCCTGAAAATCTTATCATTCATCAGGAAATCCGCAGGAAAGTACTCGTGCGTGACACCGTTAAGCCTTAAGGCTGTGTAGAGCCCAAAATACCAGTTTTCAACACCCTTAACTTCAAGACCTTTTGCGACCACCTCCAAAGGACTTACATTAATCTTTCTAAGCTTAACCTCCTCAGGAGACTTGACATAAAATACACCTCTGAAAACTCTGATCAAATACCCCCTCCTAAGAAGGTATCGAATCATGTCTACATATTTAACACCGAGAGTTCGGCACATGTTCTCTAAAATAGGAAAATCGACAAACTTGAGATTCTCTATCCACATCTTTCTCATGAGCAGCTCCGATTTTTTCATTTTATATCACAACATCCAATTTTTAGCACACTGTAATATATAATAATAACTAACAATCCTTGCCGAAAAAGTTTCCCAGCCTTAAAAACCCTCAGATAATCTCGATTGCTGAGGCGAAAGTCAGACTTGAACTGGAATAGAGCAGGGATACTTGGTTGTAGAAGGGCCGTAAGCCCGCTTCTGGCAACTATAATCTTGATCAGCATTACGGTGGCTGGAGGTCTAGTTATATACAATCTTTTCTTGAGCACTGCGGGTGTGATGGCTGAGCAACTGAACATACAAGTCGTGTCGATAGACACTGTTAAGACTTCAACAACTACACTGGTTTCAGCAACGATAAAGAACGGCGGAAACAAGCCCATAACCGCGTGCACCGTCACGGTTTGGGGAGACTCCGGCACAGCAGCCCTGAACCTCGGAGCCATCGAATCCGGCCAGAGCAAAAGCGCAACAGCCACAAATCCTACAGGCTTCTCTGTAACAGTCGGAAAGTCTTATCCAGTAAGGATAGAAGTGACCGCTAGCGACGGCAGCAAACTCGACAAATCAATGACGACGACATGCACAGGCTGACATTATACTCCATCCTTAAATCTCTTCAGCCTTCCTCCGAGTTGATTGGCAATGTCAAAGAGCAAACGTGGAGCAAGCGAGGTTCTAGGCGCGGTCCTCATAGCCGTGATAGTCATGGCTATGTCAGCAACCTACGTTATGTTTGAGGCTGAAAGGTCAACCAGAGAGACCATGGGCATAGTCGAGTTAATAAGGGCCGCCGAGAAGAGGCAGAAGCAGCTCCTAAGCCTAACATACTACCACAAGCAAGGCAGCAACTTGAAACTGTACATTTACAATTACGGAGAAGAACCATCCACTCTAAAAATGATCCTAACTGACCAAGAGGTTCCGTTGTCCTCCATTTCCATGAGAAACATGGACACAGGTGCCGCATGCAACAATCTTCCCCCGAAAACACTTGTCGAGATTACGCTGCCTGCTCCAAGCCAGTCCACATTCACCCTAGCCCTGTTCACTGACGAAGGAGGATTCTACTCTTGGAGAATAACCGTTTAGGGCTAAGGTTTAGAAAGGGAACAGTCGCGGTCGGTGCGCTTGCAATTATAGCCATCTTCACAATCATTCTGTCGTGTACAACCGTAATAGTAATGGAGTACAGTCGCTTCGCCTACAATGTTAAATCTGCAAACGAGTCCCTAGCCGCGAAGGCAAAGGAAAACCTAGCAGTTCAAGCTTCAGCATCCGGCGGCGAGACAACCTTCACCATTACTAACACAGGTTCAACTCCAAGCTTGATTGTCGGCGTCTACGCCGTCAACCCCGCCGACAACAACCCCACATACTACAAGCTCAGCCAGCCTGTAAGTGTTGGAATACTGGGAGAGAAAGCCTTCAACATTCCACACCAAATCTTGGATGAATGGGAGGTCGGCGTTTTAACTTCTCTTGGAAATGTCTTCTGGAAGTCTCAATCGGCTGGTCAGCCTCCATCCCAGCCTGAACCTAAAATACGAGATTTCATATACGACACTTTCGACTTGGACTTGGGCGGCTGGACCTATTGGGGCGATTCCGGCTACATCTTAACACGGGACATAGGGACAGGCCAGCCTGCCCCATCAGCAGGAATCAGCGGAGACGGATTCGTAGTAAGCGCAGGAATGCAGAAAGCCCTCGACATATCCAGTTGGACGGGAACGGGAGAGTTAACGCTTTCGTTCAATTGGAGGGCGGCTTCAGGATACAGCGGAAGCACGGTGACGAACGCCCAACTCAAGATTGAGGACGCCGACTCGGGAGTTTCACTCTACACCGAAACGCTCGTTGCCGGAGGGACAACTGACACTGGATGGAGGAGCTACAGTAAAGACATCTCAACAATCGTTAAAGGACATGTAATTATTAGGATAGTTCTTTATCTAGGCGACGGTTGGATCGCGAACTGGAACCAGAAGAACTGGTACGACAACATAAAGCTAACAGGCTTATCAGTGTGACGTTTTCCCCAACGCCGATAACCACAACGTCTCTTCGCCCTTAAAAACGGTCACAAACCCGCATTTTTGGTGTAGAAATCTTGAGATTATTGTGGAGTAGGAAAGCTGTCTCCTCGATTGTTGCCGTTTTAGCTGCTATTCTGCTTTTAAGCTCTCTCACGGTCAGCTTAATCCTGATATCGGAGTACCAAGGGAGAACCGTTCCAGGACTCTTAGAAACAAACGAGAAAGTCTCACAGTCGGTTAGGGAAAATCTTGAAGCCGTACTGGATATTGTGACTGGAGAAACTGTTCACATCCACGTGAAGAATGTTGGAACGGTTACAGCGCGGATAGTGGAAGTCCTCGCGACAAGAGGCGACAGCTCACTCCAAACCGTAAAAATTGATCCGCCAGAGACGCTTATACCATTGGAAGAAAGGGTTTTTCCAGTCGCCATCACAGCAGATTATGTCCGGCTTGGGCTTCTAACTGAGAAGGGAAACATCTATCCAGTAAAGGGGAGCTCATTTTCCCAGAACCCTCCTTCAGAATCTTTCGACTTCACTATTTCAGTTAATCCCTCAAGCGGCTCGGTTCAGCAGGGTGGAAACGTTCAGACAACAGTCACTGTTAATCTGCAGAGTGGTTCTCCTCAAACCGTAGCATTGTCGGCTTCAGGGCTTCCGTCAGGAGCTTCTGCGAGCTTCAATCCTTCAAGTGGCAACCCCACATTCACAAGCATTTTGACCATCTCAGCAGGCATGTCTACGCCTACCGGAACATACACGGTCACAGTGACTGGAACCGGCGGAGGATCAATGAGGACGGCAATATACACTTTAACAGTTACTTCAGCATCTCAGCCTTTCGACTTCTCCGTATCCGTCAGCCCAAACAGCGGCTCGGTACAGCAAGGAAACAGTATAACTGCTCCCATCATAGTCTCGCTCAGCAGCGGTTCACCTCAAACGGTAACTCTGTCCGCCTCAGAACTGCCTTCAGCCGCATCTGCAAGCTTCAACCCCTCCTCAGGAAACCCCTCGTATACGAGCACGATGACCATTTCAACGTCATCGACAACCCCTAGTGGAACATACACGGTTACGGTGATAGCGTCTGGAGGCGGCTTAACGAGGACAACAATATACACTTTAACGGTTACTTCTTCATCCCCACCGCCGCCCACCTCATACACGGTCACATTCACACAGACTGGGCTTCCAAGCGGGACAACATGGAGCGTAACGTTCGGAGGAACCACAAGGTCTTCAACGGGTTCATCCATATCATTCACGGTTGGCTCCGGCACCTACAGCTGGACTGTTTCCACGCCAGTTTCTGGCGGTTCAGGCGTCAGGTACTCCGCCTCACCATCCTCAGGCTCCATGAGTGTGCCCTCCCAGACAAGCCAAGCCATAACCTACACAACCGAGTATGAGCTTAAGATCTCAGTTACGCTGCCTGAAGGCGGCACAACGAGTCCGGCACCCGGCTCACACTGGTACACAGAGGGCTCCACCGTATCGGTTTCAGCCTCCGTCCCCATTTCTTTCAGCGTTAAGGTTTCTCCATACAACCTTCCGAGCGGCGTATCAATGACCGTCAACCCCTCAGAAGGCATACCTAAGTTCACGGTCACCTTGAAGATTTCAGCTGGCTTAGACGCCGTTCCAGGAACATATCAGCTTGGAACCTCAAAGGAACTCGTTGGATATAGGTTTACACATTGGACTTTGGACGGCGGGAACGCTGGTTCAGACAACCCGATCATCGTAACTATGAACGGCCCTCACGAGCTGAAGGCGTGGATAGGTAAACCGAACATCCGGCGCAGTTTCAGCGTCACATACTTTGAGATGTACCAAACAGAGACTGCGACTGTGACGGAAACGATTGAAGAGGCTGAGATGCAGTATTCGCATCCGCTGATTCTTAGCCTTGACACCCAAGACCTCTGGTTGAAGATTAAGCAGATACCAACAGTGAGGGTGTATGTTAAAGATGTTGAAAACTACCCAGTTTCAAGCGTCTCGGTGACGCTTGGAAGCCAATCTAAAAGCACGAACAGCTACGGCTACGCCGACTTCAACATTGTGCCCAGCACATACACTTTGACGGCCCCAAGCTCAGTAACAATTGGCTCCGATTCTTGTCCGTTCTATAGGTGGGACGACGACTCTACAAGCCGCAGCAGAACCATAACAGTTTCAGGAGACGCAACCTACACGGCAAAGTACAAACTTGTTCTGCATTTTACAGGCAGCGTCACATACGGTTGGGAATTCATGCTTTGGCCTCCCGCACAAATCCACTACTTCTTCGCAACATTGACTTATGGAACCCCAAACCCAGGCCATATTGAATCTACCAGGGGAACAAGAATTTCAGGCGCAACCGTTATGGCGTACTTCGACATAACCGTTTTCATAATAGAACGGTTCACCAGGTCGGGAACAGCAACCACAGACAGCAACGGACAATGGTCCGTCGACATATACGCCTACGACGCTATCTCCAGCCTGAACAGGGTTTGGGCAACCGCGTCAAAGGATGGATACGTATCAGCCTCATGGTCTTCAAGCTAACGGCCTTTCTTTTTCAGCCTTAAGAACCCTCGCGCTTCTGCTTTACGGTGTAAAAATTGAAGCTTGGAACAGAAAATGAAAAGATATCGGCCTCAGCAGCCGTCTTGGCTTTGCTACTTGTTTCCGCCTATTTGCCTTTGCAACCGGCATATGCCCAAATAATGACCATAACCCTTTCACAAGACAATGGTCTGATCGGAACCCAAGTCGTTGTTAACGGGACCTTGGAGAACGTCGGCGCCAAGTTCAAGATCTTCTGGGACAAGATTAAGGAATGGGATGGAAGAAGCGGCCTACTGGCTGAGGGCTACGCCGAAGGCTACGACTACACGGCGACGATAACGGTTCCACCAGCATCTGCGGGAGAGCATTACATCATCGTTGAGGACGAGAAGAACCACGCCACAACCTACGTAATATTCACGGTTACGCCTAAAATCACAGTTGACCCAAATAAGGGACCAGCAGGGGTCAAAGTGACCGTCTCAGGCGTCCTCATAAACAACGAAGTCATCACCTTAACCTTCCACGATCCAACGTTGGGAAACGAGACTTTTGTGGCAGAGACCCAGACAGATGAGAACGGAAACTTCTCATCTCGGTTTACGGTTCCACAGATTCCACCAAAAGACTATACGGTCAGAACGTACTGGAAAGGTCAGTTGCAGGCTGAAGCCCCGTTCACAGTATTGCCTCCCCCATCAATCACGGTAAACCCGGCTGAAGGCTTACCCGGAGACGAGGTAAATGTGACAGGCGCATACTTCGCTCCAAACGATGCCGTAACCGTGTACTTCTTCAGTGAACCAATTATTGTTGCATCGGCATACACCGACAATAACGGAGGCTTCACAGCCATCTTCAACGTTCCCCTTGATGCTGCATTGGGAACGCATTCAATCAAGGCCGTTGACAAAGTGTATGGGCAATATGGTCTTCAAGCTGAAGCCTCCTTCACTGTCCACTCTGTCGTGATAAAGCCTCGATCATCAGCCTATCTTCAAGGCGACACAGTCAGCTTCTACCTGAACAGCACATTACAGTTCGAACCCGGAACAGCCATAACGACAAAGATCACAGACCCTTCTGGAATCCCGTTCACAACATTTACGATTAACGCGGCCGACCTCGTGAACGTTAGAAGGGTCTGGGCCGCTCCCTACGACAAGGCTACCTTGCCCCTTATCATTCCAAGCGACGCCCAGGTAGGCGTATGGGCATGGTACGCAACATTTTACTTGCCCCTTTATCCTGGAGAGGAGAAGAACGCAGACGGAACGTTTGAGGTTCTAAAGAAGCCTTCGCTGAACATGGTTCTGGAAAGAATGGCTGAGCTAGACGCAAAGATAGAGGGTATCCTACAGAAAACCGACGACCTGCACCTACTCATTCAGACCTCTAAAAGTGAGGTTCTGGCTAAACTGGACGAAGTCGAGGCACGTTTAACAAGTGCGATCATAACAGCTAATGGCGAGATGTTAGCCAAAATCGACACCGCCGTCGGACAGATAGAATTGAGGCTCAATGAGTTGAACGCAAAGATCGTGGATGTCAAAGACGACACAGTGCTTATCAAAACCGACCTCGGAACGGTCAAAGCCGACTTGGCAACTGTTAAAGGCATCGTCTCCGGATTGGGCGGAGACATATCCACCATCAGAAACAGTGTAGCGTCAATACAATCAGACATGGGCACAATTAAGGCTGAACTCAAAGCGTTGAATGGCAAATTAACTTCAGTTCAGAACGGTACTGCCACGATAGAGACCAGCATCGGCGAATTGACGGCAAACTTGACCGCGACAAACGCGTCAATCAAGAACCTTAACGGAACGATGGCAACGTTGCAGACTAACCTCGGAGAGGTTAAAGTCAGCATAAATGAGCTGGGCGCGAGAATAGCCACGGTTGAAGGGTTAAACGCTACAATAGCAACATGTCTAGGCAACCTAGAGGGCACAGTTGAATCCATAGACAGCAACATAGCAAACATACTGGTTCCGGGACTAGGAAGAATCGAAGCTTTGGTTTCAACGGCTGAAGACGCATCCATTAGAGCCGAATCAGCCACAACAGGCGTGTCGACAATAATGTACATGGCGGTAGCTTTGGCAGCGGCAGCAACCTTGATATCAGCTTCAAACTTCCTCCAGACGAAGCGACGAGCAACAAGCTGAGGCGCGCCGCAAAACTATGCACCTTCTTTTTTTCTCTTCAAACCTCGATTTAACAGCATAGATTTGACTACTTTGGCTGTTATGGGCGCGCCAAGATGCTTTCAGCGGTTCCAAAAAAGGCTGTTTCCTCTCGGTAATGCTTCCGTTTTGCAAGACGAAAAGTTGAAAGATGCCGTCAAATCACACTCTTTCCCCTTAAAAACTCCTGCGCTCCTCATCTTTCGGTGTATTTGGCTTGAAGCTTCCGTTCTTCAGGTTGAAGGCTAAGGACTCCGTAGGGAAGGCTGAGGATTTGAGGTTTAGGGTTGAACCTCTAGCTGCTGTCGTTCAAGGTGAAGTGCTGGACAAGTATGAAGTTGATCAAGCAACAGTCTTCATATTGGACCATGATGGTAAAGGCTTCTACGTTGTCGGCGAACCCGAGCTCAGCCCTGAAGAGCAGAGGATCTACA
>Ga0272448_1003788_pt1 | contig 17694 bp, 15 predicted proteins | sample YNPCB0191_FD_202220 | JGI IMG/M metagenome (GOLD analysis project Ga0272448, IMG submission 202220) | Hot spring sediment microbial communities from Yellowstone National Park, WY, United States - YNP-CB-019-1 | ecosystem: Environmental > Aquatic > Thermal springs > Hot (42-90C) > Sediment... | reverse complement strand
CGGGGTGTACTTCACGTAGACGCCGATCGTCGCGATGCTTTTGACGATCAAGACACGTGTTTGTTGCTTTCTCTAGCCAATGTTATAAGCATGGCTATTTCCATCAACAAGCATCGGAATCGGGAACAGGCTTTCGTTGAGATAGGAACTGAACTAGCGGCAAGCACGGACATTCCCAGTCTGCTATCCAAGGTCATCAGGGTAGCGGCCGATGTCCTTCGTTTCGAAGACTGCTCTCTGTTTATGCTGGACAAGGAACGCCAGCTTCTCACTCTTGAGGCTTCGCGCGGACTCCTGCAGGACCAGGTAGGAATCGCGACTTATAAGGTTGGTGAAGGTCTCACCGGATGGATTGCCGAGCACGGCCAGCCGATCCGTAGTTCAAAACCCGATGAAGATCCGCGATGGCGAGGGCTGTACAGGGAATTCTCTACTGATGAAGTCGGTGCATTTCTAGGCGTGCCGATTGAAAGCAGAGATGGTGTTATAGGCGTACTCCGCACCGTACGAAGGCGCGGGAAGTTCCCATGGTTTCAAAACGAATTCTCAGCTGATGACGAGACGGTGCTTTACAGTATTGCCTCTCAAGTCGGTGCGATGGTGCACAATCTTCGCTTGATGGATCGGGTGGTACATGCAGAGAGAATGGCTGCCTGGGGCGAGATGTCGGCTCGGTCGGCACACATGATGGGCAATCGCATTTTTGCGATCAAAGGCGACTTAAACGAGCTTAACTATCAAATCTCTCAACTGCCGAATGAAGGGCGAGAACAGCTTGAGGACTTATCCGCAAGCATGAGCAATGGTATCGCCAGACTTGAGGAGATACTCCAGGAATTCCGCGATTTTCTTATGGCCACCCATCTTGCAATGGCCGAAGTAGATGTGAATGAATTGCTTAGAGAATCCATCAACGAGTTCGTTCCAAAGAGATCGCCAGTGCGTCTGGAACTGAACTTAAACTCCGATCTTCCGTCGATTATGGCAGATCAAAGAAAGCTCAAGCGATGTTTTGCAGAGTTGATTGAGAATGCTATTAGTTTCCAGGCCGATGGTGGTCTGCTGCGCATCAGCAGCAGTCTGAGTACAGCAAGAGAAGCGGCTGCGACTTGCGGTTTGAGAAAGAAGCAGAAGTATATTAAAATTGAATTTACAGATTCAGGCTCGGGAGTTCCCGATGACGATAAGGGCAAGATTTTCACACCATTCTTCACTTCCAGAGCAAAGGGGATGGGTCTTGGACTCTCGATAGTTCGCGGTATTGTAAATGCTCATCATGGCGAGATTTGCGAGGTAGGTCGGCAAGGGACAGGTGCGAGATTCGTTATCTTTCTCCCGACTAGTGATTCCTTACCGTCTTCACACTCTCAGAAAACATTTAACTTGTAGTTTATTTGAACATATTTGATAAGGGGGTCGACTAATTTGTGCAGAATACTTGTAGTGGACGATGAAGAAGCGGTACGCGGCGCGATAAAACGCCGACTTATGCGAGACGGCCTCAATGTGGATGATGCGGAAGGCGAAACAGCCGCCATCGAGAAGATGAAAGCAGCAAGCGCTCCGTATGACATCGTCCTTACGGATATGGTGATGGAGAATCCGGACAGTGGATTGAATATCCTCAAGGCCGCATTAGCACAGGACATCTTCACCGAAGTTGTCGTGTTGACGGCTTACGGAAATGTAGCCAATGCTGTGGAATGTATGAAGCATGGCGCGTTTGACTACGTGCAGAAAAACGCGCCGGGCGAGGACGTCTACGATATGGTCAGCGAGAAGGTAAATCAGGCAATGCTCCGCAGGAGATCGTCGTTGGGCACAGTGCGGCGCATGGAATGGTTTGCCCGATTGTCCAATGTGTAACGTGTACACATTACGTATGGAGTTCTCTTAGCTCGCCCGTCTCCATATAACAGATTCTTTCGCCGATATTCGTGACGTGATCTGCCATTCGTTCGAGGTATCTGGCGATCAGTATCAAGCCTACGGCCTGCTCGGTTATGCTGGTATCTTTCTTAATGTACGATATCAGTTCATCGTATAACTTGCGATACAACCGATCCACCTCATCATCGTGTGCAATCATGCGTTGAACGAGTGCGAGATCATGGGTGACGAAAGCGACTAGAGCCTCACGAAGCATTTCTTTCACTGTGTCGGTCATTCTGGGCAAGTCCACCAGTGGCTTGAAAAGGGGCTCGGTTGTCAGCTTTTCTGCGATCTTGGATATATCCACTGCATAATCACCTGCGCGCTCGACATCGGTGATAATTTTCATTGCAGCAGCTATGGTACGCAAATCCCGAGCCATCGGCTGCTGCAAAGCCAGCAGGCGGAGTGATTTTGCCTCGATATCGATATTATATTGATCTACAATATCATCCATATCTTCCACTTGTCTCGCCAACTCCGCATCACGCTTATCCAACGCCTGCATCGACTTGGCCAGCATGTCTTCCACAACCGCGCCCATTTGACGCAGGTCGTCCTGAAGCGAGACAAGATCAGTCTCGAATGTTCTTCTTGCTTCTGATGCCGTCATAATTCCTCTTTGTCATTTCTATAGCTAATGGTGATGGTCACGCAAAAGTCAGTATTTGCTTTAATCCATCTACCTTTATCGGCAATTGCTTGGTTTAAGTATTACCCAAATCGCCCCGTGATATAATCCTCGGTTCGCTTATCCGTCGGCTTCGTAAACATCTGATCGGTAACATCAAATTCGATCAGTTCGCCGGTCAGGAAGAAGCCTGTGTAATCCGAGACACGGGCCGCCTGCTGCATATTATGGGTAACGATTATTATCGTATACCGCGTGGCAAGATCGTGCATCAAATCTTCGATACGTAATGTGGAGATAGGATCGAGGGCCGATGCCGGTTCATCCATCAGGAGTATTTCCGGTTCAACAGCGAGCACTCTTGCAATACACAATCTCTGCTGCTGGCCACCTGAAAGGGCAAATGCAGATTGTTTCAGCTTATCCTTTACTTCATCCCACAAAGCGGCAGATTGAAGACTTCGTTCCACCAACTCTTCCAATTCTCGACCGGAAGCGGTGCTATGGATTCGCGGCCCATAAGCCACATTATCGAAAATGGACATTGGAAATGGATTCGGCCTCTGAAACACCATGCCGACCTTTTTTCGCAGCTCGACCACATCCAGATTGGAAGCAAGAATATTCTGTCCGTGAACCTCGACACTACCCGCTGCCCTGGTTCCCGGTATAAGATCGTTCATACGGTTAAGGCATCGAAGGAAGGTGGATTTGCCGCACCCGGAAGGCCCGATAAGAGCGGTAATCTTCCTTTCCTGCACGTCCATATTAATGCTCTTCAGAGCCTGAACGCCCTCATAGAAGAAATTCAAGTCCCTTATCGAGATGATTACCGGATTGGATTCGGAATCCGAGTTGCGGAAGCTCGATGTCGGCTGCTCTGGTTCAGGAATCATTATCTTCATCTCCGGTTGCTGATCAGTAGACATTACCAATTTCACTTTCTCCTAGAATATAAAACGGCATGTGGGATAAACCCGCATCTTCTACCAAGTCCTCTTCTTGCGCAATCGGCTGCGAATGATCGTCGCAACGACGTTCATGGCCAAGACAAGCGCAAGAAGGACTACTGCGGTACCCCATTGCATGCGTTCGGGCACATTCAGCATTTCACTCGCCATGACGTACAACTGATAAGGAAGAGCCGAACACTCTTCGAAAACCGAATGAGGCAGGTTCGATTTCCACATCGCAGCAGCAGTAAATATGATCGGAGCAGTCTCTCCCGCTGCACGGCCAACACCGAGTATCACACCGGTTATAATACCCGCCCAGGCATTCGGAAGGACAACCCGGCGGATGGTCTGCCATTTTGTTGCACCCAACGCATAACTTGCTTCCCTGAATGACCGAGGCACAGTATTCAATGCCTCTTCAGCCGAAGAAATTACAACCGGGAGTACCAGCACTGCCAATGTCGCCGCTCCGGCAAGTATCGATCGTCCAAAGTGCAAAGCAAGAACAAAAAGTCCGTATCCGAACAACCCGTAAACGATGGATGGAACTCCAGCCAGGTTAAAGATAGCAAGTCTGACAAGTCTTGTAAACATATTGCGCCCTGCGCACTCTGTAAGGTACACAGCAGCGAGAACACCGATCGGCACTGCAAAAACCAGAGTGCCGGCAACCAAATAGAAGGTGCCGACCAGCGCAGGCATCGTGCCGCCCTCTCTCATTCCGTGACGTGGACTCTGCGTAAGAAAGGACCAACTCAATCCCATCCATCCCTTGGTAATGAGGAAATACACGATTGCAAGTATCGGTATTACCACTATAATCGCCGATATCCCAAGCATCACGGAGATAACCTTCTCCTTTTGCATCTTCTTTCTACTGCCTTGCATCTAGTGCCGCTCCTTCCTAAGTACGATATCAGCGACAAGATTGATCATAAAAGTGATCGCAAACAGTGAAAGGCCGACTGCAAACAAAGCGTGATAATGCATTGAATACTGCGGTGCATCTCCGGTTTCCATGGCGATCGTTGCTGTCATGGTCCGAACAGGCCCAAGGAAATACTTCAGCATTCCCGACACACCTTCCGGGAGATTGCTTGCATTACCGGCTACCATCAATACCGTCATGGTTTCTCCGATCGCACGACCGATCCCCAGCATTACGGCAGCGATAATACCGCTCTTTGCGGCAGGCACAAGGATTCTACGAACGGTCTCCCAATGCGTAGCACCCATGGCTAGAGAAGCTTCACGATAAGAGCCGGGAACAGCTACAATTGCGTCTTCTGAGATGGAGATAATTGTCGGCATTGCCATAAACGCCAGCATGATTGAGCCAGTCATGGCAGTTAATCCAGTCGGCAGATTAAATACCTGCTGGATGAATGGAGCAGCCACTGTCAAACCCAGGAAACCTATTACAACCGATGGAATCCCTGCCAGCACCTCTATCGTCGGTTTCAATATTCCCTTGATCGAATTGGGTGCAAATTCAGCAATATATACGGCGCAGGCTATCCCAATCGGCACTGCGATCACGATAGATCCCAGAGTCACAGCTATCGAACCTGCCAGGAGAGGCAGAATCCCATATACGTTGAACTCCGGCTGCCACGCTTTTCCAGTTAGGAATTGACCCAGCGCCGTCGGCTTCAACATCGGCAGAGCGTCTTTGACTAGAAACAGAAAAATGAGAAATACTGCAACAATGGCAATTGCGCCATTCAGATAAATATATCGGAGAATCCAAACGTCTTTAATGTTTTCGATTCGTTGTCTCTTGCTCGGTACTGATAATAGTACCGCATCTGCAAAATCATTCCGTTGATCAGACATTTTAACCCCACAACCGCACTAGAAAACAACGCTAAACACAGGCTCAGCGGCCGACAATATGTTCGGCCGCTGCCCAATTATCAATATTACTTGTATCCGCAATCTCTGTCAATATCAGAGATTCTACTCACTTCAAGGGCAGATACTCTGCCTGCTTGACCAACTCCTGGCCTTCTTTACTCAAACCGAACTTGATAAACTCTGCTGCAACACCCTTAGGCTTGCCCAGCGTATAGCAGTACAGATATCTCCAGAGCGGATATGTACCACTCTGTACGGTCGCTGCTGTCGGGACTCTGCCGGCCTCACCAGTCTTGGTTGAGATCGAGAGGATGCGAACCTTGCCCTTCTTTGCGAATTCTTCAGCGTATGCCAATCCGACATAGCCGATTGCTTCTTTGGATTGAGAAACGGTCTGGGCAACTGCAGCGTTGGACGGCTGGGAAAGCATTCCCTTTACATAAGAACCGCCGCCAAGAACCGCTTCCTGGAAGAAACCGTATGTACCGGAACTGCTGTCTCGGCCAACAACTACTATAGCTCTGCTAGCATTGCCACCCACCTGATTCCAGGAGGTTGCTGAGCCTGAGTAGATCGCCTTCAATTGCGCCATTGTCAGGTTCTTCACGTTATTGGCTGGATTGACAATCACTGCAAGGCCGTCCTTGGCGATCTTGGTACCTACCAACTTCTCATTACGCGCCTTCGCAGTATCAATCTCTTTCTCACTTGCTTCTCTCGAAGCGTTTGCGATATCGATTGTTCCGTTCAAAAGACTGGAGATACCGGTTCCGGTTCCGCCACCGCTGACAGAGATGGATACACCGGAGTGCTTAGTCATAAACTCTTCCGCCCAAAGCTGTGAGATAGGCAGTACTGTAGTGGAGCCGGCTACCTTCAATGATCCGGCTGCCCAAGAAGATGTTCCCATGATGCCGAGGATTGCTACCAAGCAGATTACGCCAAGTAATCTCTTCATGAGTAATGTTCCTTTCCGCCTCAAACGAGGCCACTGGTGGTTTAGTATGCGATCGAGGATTACCGAACTCTCGCGGATGGCCGCCCGATGACCTGAGCGACCATCCGTATTCCAAAGGCTGTGCTTAGTTGCCCAGCCTGAACTTGTCTACTAGTACTTCAAAAGGAACTCCAAATCGAATCCATTCGCAGAGAAGTTCGGGCTCGGTATGTCGTACTGTCTGCGATTGATCTCATAGAACAGCTTAAGTCTGCTGTTCGAATCGAGCCAGTGAATGACACCGACATCCCAGGAATTCCTGCCGCCGAATGTAGGATATACAGGATCCCATGTCATAGCCTGAAACCTGCCGACGAGCGTGTTCTTTTGCGAAAGATTATACGCAAGCTGTGCATAGTACCCGTCGATGGCCTTGCCTGGGTTCCATGTCGCTGCCTCAGTATCTATTCCTTTTCCTGCAAAGAACTCGCCCTTGAATGTCAACTTATCCAGATACCACTGCATGTTTGCACCATACCGGACACGGCCCACATTTGACAAGAATGCGGATTGATTCGAATTAAATACACCGACGCCGCCGTAATACGATGCACCTAAATCGAGATCTCCAAACCTCTGCTTGACATCTACTATCACAGCTTTGTTATTGTCAAAGTCTGCGCCATTGATGTTGCCCGAAGTGGTATTAAATTTCGTTCCTCGTCCGTTAAATGCGCCAACCTGCCAGAAGAATGGACCTTTGTATCCGCTGGCGATTTTTGCTCCCTGGTCGCGTTCTCCCGGGAACAGCCTGTAAGCGATCAATGATCTCTCCGGGGCCTCTCTAACGTCGTCTCCAGTCGGCACATCATAACCGAAAGGCCAATTCATCTGACCGATAAAGAAACTCGGCTGTGTACGCTCATTGCCCTTATATATATACTGGTAGTAGGCGTCCTTGGCGGCAACACCATTCTGTCCAAGATCGAGCGACAACACTCCTCGAGAAGTATCGTTCGGCTGAGCAGTGAGTTTCCATCGCGCCCTCTGAACAATAAAGGTCTGCGGTGACTGCGCCTGTGTCTGCCAGTTCTCCGTCACATATCTGGTCTGGAGGAATCCGCTCGATGTAAATACCTTCAGTTTCTTTACGTCCGCACGGGTGCTTTCCAGCGGGCCTTCTTCATCCGTGACTATGGTGTGTAGATTGTCAACTTTGCTGTTGACATCCTCGACCTTCGATTCCAGGTTCGATATGGAGCACTCTACCTTATCGAGTCGGGTGCCCATTACTGTCAACTCTACCTTGAATTCTTCTACGAGTTTCTGCACACACTGCAGGTCGGCCTTTGTTACACAGCCGGCAGACTGGGTGGCGCCGCTGCCCTGCTGACCGCACCTCTGATCGATCTGATCGAGTATACGGCTAACCAAGCAAGCCATTTCATACCTTGTCAAAACCTTGTTCCCAAGGAACGATCCATCCGGATAGCCGGATACCAGGCCTTTTGCCGCCAGTTTACTGACGCAGTCGTACGCCCAATGGTCCTTAGGAACGTCGACGGGTGCTGCGGTCGCCATGCAACAAATAGCCAGCATGACGAAGCACAGCAGTGCTGTTACTGCTTTCAAATTACAATCTCCTTTCAAGTCCAGGTAGTGCGCTCCATCATAACCGCCACGTTACGACGGGCTTTCCTCATTGCCATTAACAGTCTAAGGAAGCTACCTTACAGGAAGACTACACAATGCTTGTTGAACTCTTAATTATCATTAACAGCCCTGTTTACCCCGTGACACTGATACCTCCCATTGCTATAATGACATGGGGGTGAAAATAATGCCTAAAGTACTGATAGTTGAAGATGAGCCCTCTCTTGTAGAGACAATATCGTATAATCTCCGCGAGGAGGGGTACAAAGTATGCACGTCGGCGGATGGAATCTCCGCCCTGGATGTGATGAAGCAGGAAGCACCCGATTTGATTCTCCTCGACGTAATGCTGCCCGGAGTAGATGGACTGGAAGTATGCCGCCTTATCCGCAGAGAATCCGATATTCCGATCATTATGCTTACAGCCAAATCACGAGAGATCGATAAGGTAGTCGGGCTTGAAGTAGGCGCCGACGATTACATCACCAAGCCATTCGGCATGATGGAACTTATCGCGAGAATCAGAGCCGCTCTCCGTCGATCCAGACGAGAATCACAGTCTCCGGAAGTATTTTCAGCATCCGGCCTGCAACTGGATACCGCCAAAAGAGTGGTGAAAGTCGACGATGCAAATGTCGATTTGCGACCGAAGGAATTCGAACTCCTCCACATTCTGATTGCAAACAGGGGCCGTGTCATGGAGCGAACTACCCTACTGGATCGTATATGGGGAGAGGATGAATACATCGATGCAGGCACTGTAGATGTACACATCCGTCGCCTTAGAGAAAAGGTGGAATCCGACCCATCTAAGCCGACTCGGATTCTTACGGTTCGTGGTGTAGGATATAAGTTCGCAGAATAGCGATCGCACATTTGACACCATCTATCCTTCACGGCGATAATAGATGCCTGGGGGGCACTCCCCTAGGCACCGGCAGTCGAGAATGTCATAATATTCCTACCCCGACCGGTATTTGGCAAAACTGTCGACCGCCATGTGAGGAGATATGAACGTTTTTCGTGGTATCCGGTGGAAGATCGTTTCCACTTATATCTTTGCTATACTTATAACTCTCTCTGTACTCGGACACTATTTGACTGGATGGACAGAGAGCTTTTTTGTGGATACATTGAAGTCAGATCTGCTCGTTGAAAGCAGATTGGTCGGCAGAATGGCTCTGCCAATGATCGCCGGACATCCCGAACAATTAGACCACTTGGCCAAAAGCGCTTCTTCAGCACTCGGAAGACGTATCACCATCATACGATCCGACGGATTTGTTCTGGGAGACAGCCATCACGATTTCAGAACGATGGAGTCTCACAAGGATAGACCGGAATTCCAACAGGCACTCAAATCAGGCTCCGGCTACTTCATTCGTAAGAGTGCCACAATCAAATCACCATTTCTCTACGTAGCTACAAACATTTCCGATGGCACAAGGACATTGGCGGTTGCTCGTGTCGCTGAAAGCCTTTACCAGGTCGATCACATGAAATCCGTGATCGCGCATGTCTTCTTATTGACTACACTGCTTGCCATAGCACTAGCCATCATGGTCAGCTATACCCTTGCGATACCGTTCGCCCAACGAATACTCGCCATGAATGCTGCCGCCTGGAGATATGCGCGCGGCGAATTCAGTATAAACCTCAGGGTACCTGATAAGCCCCGAGACGAAGTAGATGAACTTGCAGTTGCGCTCAATTCCATGTCTTCCGAAATTCGAAGCATGATGGATCAGCTTGCGCAGGAAAAGAATCTGCTCGAGACTATTCTTGCTCGCACCGACGATGGGCTCGTGGTAGTCGATAAGGATGGGAAAATCCGAATGGTCAATCCGGCGGCGGAACGGCTGCTTGGAACATCGTTCAATCAAATAGAAGGAAAGACCGTGATTGAGGGTACGTTCAGTCATGACCTCTCTGAGTTGACGACGAGGGTATTAAGAACTCAGTCTCCTGCAACGCTGGAAGTTGAGCTCTCTTCACCCGAGGAAGCACATTTGAATGTCTACGTCGCTTCCCTTGAACGCTCCGGAGGACATTTCGGCGCCATGATAGTTATGCACGATCTCTCCGAGACGAGGCGAATCGATTCTATTCGGCAGGATTTTGTAGCAAATGTCAGCCATGAACTGCGCACTCCGCTGGCCTCTATCCGTGCTATGGCCGAGACGATAGCCGTTCGGGGCAGAAAAGATCCGGATGCAGCCCAAAGATTTGCAGAGCGGATAATGACGGAAGCCGACCGACTCACTGCATTATCCGAGGATCTGCTGGATCTTGCCAAAATCGAAGCCGGGCTTAGCATTGTCCGGCAAGACAAGTTCCCACTATCCGAAGTAGTGGATCGTGTATCAGGTGAATTCGAAGCTCTATGTGACAAGAAGGGCATAACGCTCTCCAGCAGTATCCCTCCCGATATCAATGTAACCGGTGATCATGATGCGGTATATCAAATACTCGTGAATCTGGTAGATAACGCCATGAAGTACACTCCCCAAGGTGGAAAAGTGATCATCTCCGCTACATCGAATGGTGACCGAGTGGATGTCAAGGTTTCGGATACAGGAATCGGCATTCCTGCGGGTGATTCGTCCAGAGTATTTGAAAGATTCTACAGGGTAGATAAAGCGAGATCGAGGGATTCCGGCGGAACGGGGTTGGGATTATCGATTGTAAAGCACCTTGTAGAAGCGCATGGTGGAAGGGTAACCGTAGATTCCACTCCAGGCCTCGGCACTACATTCACTTTTAACCTGCTGGTCTCACCCTGAACTTGCTACATGCATCGAGTCATCCCGAGCAAGAAATCGCAAGCCCGAGATGACCCGACATGAAACAAGTTAGAATGCTGTAGAGAATGCGCCACCGTAATACATGTCGCCTTTAATCAGAGCAGCATCCACTTTTACCTTTGGCACTATGAAATATGCTGCCTCGAAGTTCATCCGGCTTGAATCATACTCAGCCTTTGCTCTCAATCCAAGCGGCAGTGTACCTTCGGCTCCGAAGAACAATCCCTTGAGTGAGCCAGTGCCTACTCCACCGTGAACCTTTACATCGTGCAAGAGCAGCGGAATGCCCCCTGTCAAAGGTATCGATTTTGATACTGCGAGATACGCCGCTCGGCCTTGATACGGCATATTTGAGTTACGAGTATTGTCTGCCACATCTCTCAATCCGAGGGAAATCCCGGGAGAGAACATCGTTTCAGGCAGGACTGATGCCTGTATGCTAAGGGAATCGTCACTTCTTCCATTATAATCTTGGAATCTCGCACCTTCTATTTCGATGTGCGGCAGTCCGAGATTGACCCAATAGCTCTGTCCCTTGCTCGCATCGAACCTGGACTGCACTTCCGCCCGAATCCCTCCGGTAGTCAGGGTATCGCCAGTCGGGATCGTGACCAATCTATCCGCCGATGCAATCCCGGATGCAAGATAACCTACTACTGCCATTAACAAGACCGAATGAAAAACCCTGTTCATCTTCGTCTCCTTCTTGCCAAGATGCCCGTGGGCATCATTTTACGCTATATATATTCGGCATTGACTTGCTCAGTTACCTTCTTGATATCGTCTCTTTGACCGACTTTGTTGGTATCGATTATTGCAACGAACTCTACATTGTGTGATTTATGAGACGGACGCTGGCTGCTAACCCGATACCGCTTATACTTTCTGGTAACAACCGACAATCTGCCTCTTTCTGCCATCACCTTTAACACATCGTCAAGCGGCATCAATCCATCGGTGCTGTAACTGACGAGAATAAACCGTGCTTTGAGTTTGTTGATGAGACCTTGAAAAGATTCCATAGCGGTGCTCTTGGAGCAGTAGGCACTTCTTCTATCGCGCCAGTCGTGACGAATAGCCGCCTTCCCTACTCCTGATTTGCCGGGCTCGAAAGAAGGAGTAACCGCTGGCTTATCCCATAATCCGATGGTGTTTAGAAGATGATAGTTCGCGCTGTACTGGTGCTGATTGTACGGCGGGTCGAGGTATGCGATATCGCATTCCAATTCATCCACAAGAGAGAGAGCGTCGGCCTTGTATGCTTCATTGTCCAGTTGATTATCGAAAAGGATCGGTGCTTTGAGGGTGAGAATGCTCCGAATGCGGTACCATGCGGTCTTTGTGGCACCACCCCACCCCCTGTGGAAACCTTTGAAAACCCCTGAGGTATTGCTGCAGTAGGCCGCCTGAAATATCAAAGACGAGAGCAGCAAAGCTTCCTCGCCATCATCCAACAACCCGGCTACAGACCATTCATCGATCTTCTCTCGTATCGTGTCTATGCGCCGACCGTTCTCCTGCGTATAGAACATACGCTCAGTATCCGGATCGTAGTGTTCGTCATCCTCCGGGCAGTAATTTCTTGCAATATATCCCGGCATCGGCGTCAGAGCGTTCAGTTCTTGGATGGCAGATTCAATGCCACCAAAATGCTTGAAGTCCGGATATCGATTGTTTCTGATACAGGCCTTAGCGATGATATGCGAATAGGGTTCCCAGTCGTTTGCAAGGACACGATATCCCATGGACTTGGCAAGGCGAGCAACTACCGTGCTTCCCGAAAACGCATCGAAGAAAGTACCGGAAGCAATGCCCGTATTCCCTATGGCTTGACCGATCAGATCCAGGAGCTTGCGCTTATTACCTATGTATGGAATCAGTTGATCCGTAATGTACTCATTTTGAACGAAATTCACTGCTTCGACTTCGGCATTGGAGAACAGGCAGCATCATAATTGTCACCCTGGCCCTTAGTAAGGTTCACAGGGTTCGACCCATCAGCATTTATTCGCCAAATATCCCGCTTGCCATTATCATCGGCCTTCGTACACACTACATACTTGCCGTCACCGGACCATGAAGGGCGTCTCGCATCTCCGGCGATCAGGCACACGGGCTTTCCGCCGTCTGAACTGACAACGTAGACTCCGGTACACTTGGCGAGTACACCATCACTCACCTTCCACAATTCAAATGCGATCTTGCTTCCATCCGGTGAAAACTCGAACTGTCCGGGCGCCGTGGAATCTCCCTTTGTCGCGTAGATGTTCTTATTTTCCATCGTTTCCAGGTTCAAAGTTGCAAGTGCGTTCAAATTACCGCCTTCCAGACCAGCACCGGAAACACACAACAACGGCTTCACAGGAGACCACGCAGAATACAATTCTTTGCCTCCAACTTGGGTAATTGTCTTGATATCCTGAGCATTGCTCGGCAATTGCCCGTTCGGGGTTTCCATCACAACTACTCCGTTGTTTGCATCAGTCCTTTGTACACATACCAGGTATTCCGCATTGGAGGAGAATGCTGCATGCACAAAGGGTGACGTTCCCTGCGTGCTCATAGTCGATTCGTGAGGAGGAAGGATCTGCTCTTCTTCACCTCCGCTCGATGGAACTGTAAATATCCGGCCGTTACTCATATATACGATAGTCCGGGTATTGCCGACAAATCTCGGAGAGTCCTTAATTCCATCAGTTGCAGTCACCAATTTGCTGTAGCGGCCATCCCATCCTGTCACTAGAATCTGATATTTTTTAGCAATCCTGTCGGATATCGATACTATCTCGGACCCGTCGGACGACCAAGATGGAGAGCGATCTTCCGCGCTGTCATTGGTCAAGCGAACCTTATCCGATCCATCAAGACGCATAGTCCACAAATCAGATCGTCCATCCTGAGCCGATATGTACGCTATTCTCTGTTCTTTAAGCGGCTGAACGAACAACGCAGAGCCATTCTTCAAATACAGGGTTGCAACTCCGCCGCCGATTATAATTGTCATCAACACGATAATCATCCACTTTGCATTAGGCGCCCTTCGGATCATCAAGAGTCCAAGCACTAATGCAATTATGAGGCCGGCAATCACATTTACCATCTAAGAATCTCCTCCTCGGCAATCCGGTATGATTTATGATACTTTCTTGCGTAATACTCGACCGTACCCACTGCATTCGTGATCACACAGTGTTCCCTGGTCCACTACTATCCTGCCGTTAACGAGAACGTACTTTATGCCGACAGGGTAGCTTTTCGATTCACTGTACGTGGCTGTATCCATGATCGTATCAGCGTCGAATACTATTATGTCAGCGAACCAATTATCTCGCAATAGCCCTCTGTCGGCAATAGACAAAATCTTTGCTGTATTTCCCGTCATTTTCGCTATGGCAGATTCCATAGACAACGATTTCTTTTCCCGCACGTAGCGGCCAAGCACTCTGGGAAAAGTGCCAAAACTTCTAGGGTGAGGTTTACCACGACTCAGAGGACCGTTCACGGAACGAGCCATTGCATCGGTTCCAATGACCACTCTGGGATGCTTCATGACCACTTCGATGTCATCCTCGCTAATCACAAAACGCATGACACCCACGGATCCATGTTCTTCGGCCAAAAGATCGAGCACTACATCCGCCGGATGCTTTCCTTGAATCTCCGCAATCCGGGCCAGGTTGAAGCCTTCGAACCGGCGATTCGGTTCCGTATTCACGGCATTCACTACTGTGACCTCCCAGCCCCCGGATTCGGCAATCCATCCATTAGATCCGGCAGTCATCAAATCCGATTTCAAGGTGCTTCTAATCTCGGGGTTGGTCAGACGAGCAAGCAATGCCTGCTTGCCTCCATCATGCGCCCAATTTGGAAGAAGAACGCCTAGATTTGTGGCAGTTGCGGCATACGGGTATTGATCCGCAGACACATCTATGCCGGCAGATACGGCGTCGTCTATCATTTGAAGGGTTTGTTTCACCTTACCCCAGTTGTTCCGACCGGTAGCTTTATGATGAGAAAGCTGGACACGAATACCCGCTCGTCTCCCTATCTCTATCGCTTCCTCCACGGATTCAATAAGGCGGTCACCCTCGCTCCGGATGTGACTTGCGTATATTCCGCCGTACTTTGCTGCAACCTCTGCCAGAGCAACCAGTTCATCCGTATCGGCATAGCACCCCGGTGGATAGATCAAGCCTGTGCTGATACCGAATGCACCCTGCTCCATCGACTCGGCTGTGAGTCTGCGCATTTCATCAAGTTCACCACGAGACGGCTTTCGATCATCATAACCCATTGCACTCGAGCGGATCGCACCATGCCCTACCAATGTAGCGAAATTGATCGTCAACGGCACTCTTTCCAACCGCGTCAAGAGATCGTCCATGCTTTGCCAATCACGATCGATCCCACATTCAGCGAGTAGCTCACCGTCATCATCATCGGACGCGCGACCGCCGATTCGAGGTGCGGATGAGGACCCGCAGTTCCCGCTAACCTCAGTAGTCACGCCCTGCATTACTTTGCTCTCGCATGATGGGTTGACAAGTACTGCCTCATCGGTGTGCGAGTGTATGTCTATGAACCCTGGGGCAACGATTAGGCCTTCCGCTTCAATTATACGCTTGGCCGTACCCTGGAGTTCCCCTATTGCCGCTATCGTATCGGAACATATACCGATGTCCGCTTTGAAGCCAGGAGCACCGGTGCCGTCGATAATGGTGCCATTTTTTATCAGTAAATCGAACATTTCTCCACCAACGGTTGATAACCTCGACTATTGTAACTTTTTCCTCTTGATTTGGAAAGCGGAACCGGCGGAACAAGCTATACATTACAAGCCCTGCCAACCTTTACAATAGAAATGCGCTCATGCTATAATTTGCACATGAAAATTGCTATCGGGTCGGACCACGCCGGCTACCAACTTAAAGATATCGTGGTAAATTACCTCAAAGAACAGCAGTACGAGGTTGTGAATTTCGGAGTCGATAACTCTACTGTAGTAGACTACACGGACATTGCCATAAAGGTCGCGGAAGCAGTCGGCAGTGGAGAATACGATCGCGGTATACTCATCTGTGGATCCGGTATCGGAATGAGCATCGCCGCAAACAAGATTCCCGGAGTTCGCGCTGCATTGTGCACTGATCCCTACTGCGCTCGAATGTCTCGCGAGCATAATGATGCCAACATCCTGGCTCTAGGAGAGCGCGTTATCGGCAGGGGAATAGCTATCGACATAGTGCAGACCTGGCTGTCAACCGAGTTTTCCAATGGTGAGAGACATGTCTATCGCCTGGGTCAGATTGCAGACCTCGAAAAGCGTTACGGCGGGAAAGGTTAGTAGTTCATGGATACATTGGAATTGAAGGTCAAGAATTCGTCCTTCAACGCAAGCCTGGCAGATGCCGATCCTGAAGTCGCTCAAGCCATAGAACTTGAGAAGCGGCGGGAAAACAACAAGCTGGAGATGATCGCTTCCGAGAACTTCACCAGTAGAGCGGTAATGGAAGCCCAGGGAAGCGTACTTACGAATAAGTATGCGGAAGGGTATCCCGGCAAGCGGTATTACGGCGGATGCGAATATGTCGACATCGTCGAGAAAATCGCAATCGAGCGTGCCAAAGAATTGTTCGGTGCCGATCATGCAAATGTCCAGCCGCACTCCGGTTCGCAGGCAAACATGGCTGTATATTTCGTTACGATGCAGCCGGGAGACACTTGTCTCGCCATGAACCTCAGTCACGGCGGCCACCTGACACACGGCAGTCCCGTCAATTTCTCCGGCAAGCTGTATAACATCGTGCCGTACGGCGTCAGCCCAGATACCGAACGTATAGACTACGACGAATTGTATAGACTTGCTGCCGAGCACAAGCCCAAGCTGATCGTGGGAGGCGCAAGCGTTTATCCCAGAGTTATAGATTTTGCAAAGATGCGTGAGATTGCAGATGCAGTCGGCGCGTACTTGATGATCGATATGGCACACATTGCCGGCTTGGTAGCGGCAGGAGAGCATCCATCGCCGGTACCACACGCACAATTTGTAACGACCACCACCCACAAGACTCTGCGCGGACCTCGCGCGGGTATGATCTTGTGCACCGAAGAGTTTGCTACGGCAGTAGACAAAGCAGTATTCCCCGGAATGCAGGGCGGTCCTCTCCTTCACGTAATAGCAGGCAAAGCCGTCTGTTTCAAGGAAGCGATGTCCCCCGAATTCAAAGAATATCAGCACCAGGTAAGGTTGAACGCCGCTACACTCGCAGACAAACTCATCCAGAACGGCTTGAGATTGATCTCCGGCGGAACGGATAACCATCTGATGCTCGTAGACGTAACACCTCTAGGGCTGAACGGCAAGCAGGCTCAGCAAGCCCTCGATGACGCGGGAATCACGATCAACAAGAACTCGATTCCGTTCGACAAAGAGAAGCCGTTTATAACTAGTGGCATCAGAATCGGCACACCGGCGTTGACGACACGAGGGATGAAAGAGAGCGAAATGCAGATTATCGGAGATTTGATCTGTAAAGTTCTCACCAATCCGAACGATGAATCTGTACGCAGTGAAGTCCTTGCTGCCGTTGATAAGTTGTGCAGAGAATTTCCGCTGTACGGATAAACAGCGTGTAGTTTGAGCAGTGGCAGGTCAGATATTCACCAGCACCTGCCACTGTTATTGCTAGTATCTATTATTTTGTTTTGAATGCCGGGATCAAATCGGGTAGCAACCACGTATTTTATTCTGTAGATTGCAGCAAGTACGGAATCGCGTAGTTCAATCCTCCGGCATACCACTTCGCGATCAATGGTAGCATCGAGGCTTTCCTACATTTTCACACCAGGAGACAGCAATGTCGCAAACCATCAATGAGCAAGTCAGAAATCGCCCCGATTGGGACCAGTACTTTATGAAAATCG
>Ga0272448_1003787_pt1 | contig 17699 bp, 21 predicted proteins | sample YNPCB0191_FD_202220 | JGI IMG/M metagenome (GOLD analysis project Ga0272448, IMG submission 202220) | Hot spring sediment microbial communities from Yellowstone National Park, WY, United States - YNP-CB-019-1 | ecosystem: Environmental > Aquatic > Thermal springs > Hot (42-90C) > Sediment... | reverse complement strand
GGACTAGTTGTCGAAGTATCAGGCTTACAATAATACCATGTGAAGCCAGATAAAGCAGCTACAATGATTAAGACTATAACGGAAACGACGACAGCCCTCCCTACACCAAATAAATATTGATTTCTTGTATTCATTCTAACATACTACCTTATATCGATATATATTCATTGACGGTAAAGGTTTTTACATTCAAATATTTGTATCAGTTGGTGGGTAAACATAAAATGTGGGAAAACTTAAGTATATGGGAAAACTGTGCGTTGGTGGGTTAGAGTTTGGAGGCCACAAAAGTTGATGAGAAAGGCAGGGTGGCGATTCCGAAGGGTCTACGTGAAAAGGCTAAGGTGAAGAGGGGAGGATACGTTAGAATAAGAACAGATGGGGAAAGCATCATCATCGAGGCTCTTGAGCCTATAGCAGACAAGTATTTCGGAGCCTTTAAAATAACGGAGTGGCCAGAAGACCTAGACGAATTCGTGGTGGAGGCAACTAGAAGATGGCGATCTCAAAAAGCTATGTAGACATTAACGTCTTCACATATTGGCTCGGCAACCACCCGGTCTTCGGTAAGACGGCCTACAAGTGGGTAAAGAAGGTTGAGGAAGCTCCTAAAGGAAGGTATGTGACATCCAGCATTACACTCTACGAAACGCTCGTGATAATGGCTGGCTTAACGGGTAGAAGCCTAAAAGACAAAACATTCGTTGAAGAAATTACGAAGCCTATAGTGAGCCTCCCAAGCCTACTAATAACACCACTAACCATAGAAGACGTATCTGAAGCATCCAACCTAATGGAAGAATATGGCCTAGACTATGAAGATGCCTTGCACTTGGCTACCGCGATAAGAAACAAAGCTAAAGAGATAATATCAAACGACGAAGACTTCGACAAAGCACCACTTAGAAGAAAGTTCATCCAAGACAATACAGAAGATAACTCTTAAACGTGAAGCTTTCGCTCAAAGTTCATAGAGACTTCCAAGTGAGATATCGTATTAGAAAGGCTAAAATCAGAGCGAATTCATAGAGGACTTAAATACATTCACGGAAGTTTTTGCGAATGAAGATTCAACACATAAACAACAAAAAACTTAAAACCACCAAAACAACACACACAACACGACCGCCCAGATAGTATAGCCCGGTCTAGTAAGGATGAAATTTCTTCATCCCTAGAATACCCGGCTGTCACCCGGGCGACCCGGGTTCAAATCCCGGTCTGGGCGCCTCCTGATTTAGGTATTATGTGATATTACTCGTAGACTTTTCTTGGAAAGATAGACAATCATCTGATCAAATTGCCATCTTTTCCCTCGCATACATTTATGATGAGATTTTGGTCATGGTATCTGGTTGGAGCTGCTATTTCCCAAAGTACTCCGGATTCTTCTAGGAGCTTCTTGTCCTCGGTTATTTCGTATTCTATTTTGGTATGATCTATAAGAAAATTCTTTATTTTCTCAAGGATTTCTGTGTTGGCGTCTATTATTAGGCTCACTAGTAGAGTGGATCATACATTTATAAATGCAATAAGAGAGAATATCGACGAAAGGAAAATTAGTGGAAAAGCCAAAGCGAAGCGGGCTAAGAACGAGTGTAGTGGCATCTGCTGTGGATAGTCTGATAGAAGAAGATTTCTTTAAGGAATTCAAGAATTCTTCTCAAGTATTGGACGAATTGAAAAGGCGAAATATACCCTCAAAACCTCAGTCTGTGATTAACGCTTTGAACCATAGAGTCCCAAAGATTCTGGATAGGGTTAAAGATGAGCATGGTCGTTGGGTTTATAGAAAAAGAGCATAACTAAATCTCTATCTGTTTAGTTCTTTCCATTTTCTATTGAGTTCTTTGTTATAGTCTATGTACGCTGTCGCATGTTTTCTTATTAGTTCAAGTTTCTCGTCTTCGTCCATTCCTTCGTACGCTGTAAAATACGTGTATTCTCTACATTTTAGCATTTCTCCATATCCTACATAGAAGACTATGTTAACCTTATATTTTCTGCTGTTTTCTTTCGCTGTTTCGTCCACTAGTTTCATGTATTTGATTGTGTTGGGTAGCTTCTCCTCTAGTTGGCTCCATTTGTCTCTGTTCTTTAGGTCCTTTAAACTGACGACCACACTCTTCTTTCGGGGTTCTAACCCGAATTCTTCGATGGTTTCAAGCATTTCGATTTCTACTCCATCGTGATTAAATGCTGCGTCTTGGAGATCCCATACAACGCTTGGATATACCGTCACATCATGAACAACGTTTTCTGACACTCTTCCTATGAAAACCTTTAGCTCCAATGTCAACTGGCACTGACACGTCCCATAACAATTCGAAGTTTTGAAGCAGTTCTCTGTATTCTACTATTGCGTATTTATCTTCTGTGAGCTCCTCCAAGAGCCCTTTAACCTTTTCTAGGAACGATCTACTAGTGTACAAGCCCTGCTCACTTCTATTGTTTGAATCCTCTTAAAAGGAAAGACCAAAAAAGAGAGGGGGTGTTGGTAATTCTCCAGTAGAATCTGATTGATACGTAGCATTTTGTTAAATGATATTCTTGCTGGATCGGAAAGCTCAGGAGTTTATTGGAGACTTTGAGTTGCGAATGCAGAATATAGAACTGGGTTGCTTCAAAAGGCAAAAGTTATAAAAGAGACAGACCAAAACATACCAAGAGATTGGAATGCGTTATAGAAACCTAGGTAAAAGTGGATTAAAAGTATCGGAGATCTGCCTTGGTACTTGGCATCTGAAACCATTGATCGACGAAAGAGATGAGCAGGGCATCGTTAAGGTTGACGAAAAAGGCTCGTTAGACATTATGGAGCGCGCATTTGATCTTGGAGTTAATTTTATAGATACCGCTGACAGGTATCATGGCACTGCGCATGTTAGCCCCTTAGCCTACGTGGGATTCGCTGAAAGACTTGTGGGAAAGTTTCTCAAAGGCCGTAGAGAGCAGATCGTTCTCTCTACGAAAGTCAGAGGCAAAATGGGAGAAGGCCCGAACGATGAAGGCCTCTCGCGAATTCATATACTGCAAGGCTTTAAACATAGTCTTGAACGTTTGCAAACAGATTATGTAGATTTGTATTTAGCCCACTGGCCTGACCCATCAACACCCATAGAAGAAACACTGAGAACCTTTAATGATCTGGTTCGCTGGGGTAAAGTGTACTACATCGGTTGTTCAAATTTCAGTGTCGCACAAATTATGGAGGCTCTTCAAATCAGCGAGCGCGAAAATTTAGAGAAGTTTGTGGCCTGCCAAAACCTATATAATATGCTTGAGAGGCAGGCTGAAATAGAACTCTTACCGTTTGCGAAGACTCACAACTTCGGCATTTTTCCATATTCACCACTCGCTCAAGGACTTTTAGCTGGAAAGTATCGCGCAAGTGCTGAGCCACCGAAAGGCTCCAGGGCTACCTATGTCAGGGAAGGAGAGTGGAAAAGATTATTCACAGAACGAAACTTTAAGATCGTCGAAGAACTCCGAGTAATCGCTGAAGAAAAAGGTGTTAGCCTAGCTCAGCTTTCTTTAGCTTGGCTACTTGCAAAGCCAGAAATATCTTCTGTGACAATCAGTGCCACAAGCATAGCGCAACTGGAAGAAAACATTGGAGCATTAGATGTCAAAATCACATCTGAAGATGAAAGACGGATTAATGAGATATTTGCAAAATACTAAGGTCACTTTCCTTAAGGCTTAATGCCTATTTTGCCATTCGTAGAAAGATAGCATGCTTGGTAGAAGACAGAAAACTGCTTAGTAGGCAGGCATAGTGTACTCGAGACTACCTTAGGTGAAGGAAAGCCCAACAGAAGTCAAGATCGGGACGGGTACACGACCGAATAATCAACGAGTAACGTGTGCAGTTTACAATTCACACCCGGTCCTATTTTGTACTTTGGTTTTCTTAATGATTCTGAGTTGGTGCCTTTTGGGGCCTAGATTGTTATGTCATTATCGGTTTGCGTATTGGCTGAAGGTTGGCCATATTATTGACCTATTTGTAATTGATGTATGGTATTCTATAGCCGGTAACAGAACTGACTATGAATTGCTCTCTTATGATAGAGTTTGCAGAACTTGAATATATCAACTTGTTAGTAAAATGATCATGGAAAAGATGCTCTTTCTATTCGCTTTTCCCATGAGATGCTTGACATAATTCTTACTGGTATCGAGATTGTAAGCTGATCTTAATCTATCTATTGATCTTCTTGTAAATGCATCAAGTATTATTATAAAGCCTTATAAAGCCGGGCTTTGCTCTAAGCCCATTCTAGATCTTAAAACTTAAGTATTAGTATCTGTATGGTATCAAATAGGATACCGAAATGAAGAGGGTCTTAGTTAATCTTCCTGACAAAGTGCTGGATATATTGCAGAACGAGTTGAGAGGAAAGATGGGCGACAACAACAGTGAAGTTATCAGGAGCATTGTTGTCGCTTATCTATCTGAAAAAGGTTATTTGAGCAAGGTGAATCAGGTGAACAGAAATTGACAGAAGTCTTCCAAATAACTAAGCCTCTAAGAATAGGATATAAGAAAACGTGCTCTTGCCCTAGCAATCGGATCAATTGTATGTCTGCTAAGGAGTGGATTCAAAGTCAGGTTGCCATATGGGAGTTCTTCTACGAAAAGAGGGATATCCGCGATAAAGATGTCCATCCAGCAGTCTTCCCTATAGGGTTACCTAAACGATGCATTCAGCTTTTTACTCATGAAGGTGAGCTGGTCTTAGATCCCTTTGTAGGATCAGGGACAACTTTAATAGCGGCGTCAGATTTGAATCGCAATGCTGTAGGTTTTGATCTCAAGAAGGAGTATGTCGAACTCTCTAATAAGAGAGTTGCTCAGGGTAAGCTTGATTCTTGGACTGAAACTTCAAGCTCGACTATTCAAGTTGCTATATGTGATGATGCACACAACATTCCTGAATACTTGGAGAAGGAAACTGTATCATTGGCTGTTACTTCCCCTCCCTACGCCAACATGTTGAATCGGCCTCGGCTGAACAAAAGTATAAGAGGAAACTTGAGGGAGAACAAGCAGTACCTCAAGATTCAACAATATTCTGATGACTCAAGAGATTTGGGGACCATGGAGCCAAGGACATATGCTAGAGTCTTGGGGGAGATATACAGCGGGATACTTCCTTTGTTAAAGCCGAAGGGACATTCTGTAATAAATGTCACAGATATTTGGTGGAAGACCGGAAAGTATGGGAAGAGATTTCCAGTTCACATCTATGTCATAGAAGAAATGGAGAAGGTTGGATATGAGCTGAGGAATGTTATAATATGGGACAGAAGAAATTTGGTCAACAAAGTAGGGATATTCGGTTGGCCGAACAATTATATCACTCTAGGGACCACGTTCGAATACATTCTAGATTTTTGGAGACCGCCCTAAGCACCTATCTGGGCATCTGGCCTTCCCTCACAAAGATTGACATATCTTTTCCGAATTGGGTGTTGAGCCTGAAACGTAAGCCGCGGTGTGGAATTTGTTCTAGAAGCTTTGGTGGCACATAACAATATCCTCCGGTTCTAGAGCACAGGTCATCTAATATTTTGACATTTGATTCTGTGAACTCTTTTAGCTGGTTGAAAAAGCCGAAAAGGCTGTCTCCGTCAAACGCCAGTCCTCTTGTAGCCCTTTCTCTAAGGCTTACGTTCTTCACCTCAATTCTATGTTTCACTTTACATTCAGTTATGTTAGGATGATATATTGTGAAATCTGTCCTCTCCTTCCTCCGAGCAAAATTTATGCCCTTTATCAGCCCATTTCTTATCAGTTCCCTCTCAGCACAGAGTTCTGCGATGCTGCCTGAAATTGGCTGGAAAGCTTGGCTCACACGCCTCGAAACTTCTTCCATGAAATTACTGTATTCTTTTCCATCAACCACTATAGGTTCAAGAATCTTCTTCTTGACTTTATTCCGAATCTTCACGGGAAGATCTATCTCTAACAGGAGCTCATTCACTCTTCTCTCATAATACTTAGACCTATAGGATATCAAGAGTTCAAAAGTTTTCGCATGCAAAGTGTTTATGTCAACATCCAGATTGTTTCTTAATGCCTCCATCATAATCTTTTTTGCGGAAGGAATAGTGGGCACATCACATGGGGGGGTTTCATAAGTTAATAAATAGTTATTTTATCTTATCTCAAAGTTGATTTCTAATCCCAGTCTAGACGCCAAGGTTTTATTTGGTGGCGGTTTCAGGCCTTGAAGGTATCACTTGAGGGCTTCCCGAAGAAGATGAAGTGTTATAGAATCTGGTGTTCTCCGATTTATCTTACTGTAGTCGGCATGTAATTTGTCAAAGATAACATAATCTTATATATGTGAGACCGTGAATGAAAAGAAATGCCCATTTCAAGGTTAAAATTATAATAAACAGCAGTATGGATAGGATGGTGTTATCACAACCAGATTCTTATTCAAGCTTCTGCTCTGTTTGAGGTCAAAGGTACATGTCTTTATAAGAATTAGGTTATAGCTTTTAATTATTGGAGGAAAGACAAGCTTTCCATTTTTCTAAAACGGTCTCTAAGATTTATATACAGTTTAGACATGTATTACTTGTATGGCAATTATTACAGTTAGGGTTGACGAAAAATTGAGAAAGATGATGAAAGAGGTCAAAATCAACTGGAGTGAGTTCATCAGGAATGCCATAGAAAACAAGATAGTCGAGGAGAGAAGCAGGAACTTGGCTAAGGCTGTATTAATAAATGAAAGGTTGAGAAAGAAGAGTAGGGGAGAAGAAAAGGCCGAGGATATTATAAGAAGGTTTAGGGACGAGAGGTATGCAGGAAGTCGTAGTTGACGCAAGTGTGGTAGTGAAGTGGTTTGTTGAAGAGGAGGATTCTGACAAGGCTTCAAAGATAAGGGATAGATATATTGATGGGGAAATAAGGATCATCGCCCCAAACATAATCACCTACGAGATCTTGAATGCATTGTACCACAAGAGGCTTTTTTCTGAAAGTGAGCTATGCGAAGTCTCTGAAGCCTTAGACTCTTTCCTTTTCAACCTTTATCCTCTAAAGGGAGAATACGCTAGAAGGGCTGTAACAACTTCTTTCGAAAATGATATAACAGTCTACGATTCAGCCTACATATCTTTAGCAATTATCAAGAATACATACTTATACACTTCGGATGATAAACTCATCGTAAGACTTAAGGAAAATTACTTGAAATATGCCAAGAACATAAGAGACATTTGATTTCAGACACGATGCTATGCTAATCACATAGTATTCATGAAAGGGTAGGTTCAGAAAACGCTTCACGAATATATGGATGGGGAGGCTTTCCGGAAATATGGATTTACCTATCAAGAGATCCTTGCTTGAAACAATTTTCTATAGGGATTTGATGAAGAGACTTAGAAGAGGAAAGGCAGTTTCCTTCCAACACAAATTGTCTAGTAGAAATATCAAGCAATTATGTTTATCATTGAAGAACTCTAAGGATGTATGATAATTTCTTGTTTTCTGTGAGTTGACATAAGAATTGGTTCATATGGGCTTTTCAAAGACGAAATTGAATACGTGCGTTTTTCAATCCGCTTTTTGTTCGACATAATGATGGCGTATAACATTCTGTTTACTCGAGGTTTGTCCTGAGCTGAAAGTTTTTTAATTTGAACGATGTAAATATTCTGATGCCTAGAGAGTTTTTCGAACTAAAAGAGTTAGAGAGCCTAGTTAAGCTTGTGCGTGAAGCAAGTGTTGTTATAAGGTCGGATCCATTCATCTTTATACCTTTGTTTGGGCTAATATTCTATTTTGACCTAAGAAGATCCAAGGAGGGTGAAGTGAAAGAGTTGTTCAATCTGGTTAAAGACAAAATGGTTTTGGTGAACAAGGTGACTGTGTCGGATTCGATTAAAGGATTCATAGAGGAGACCTTAGGTGGGAAAGATTGTGATTGCGAAGTTAATATCTATTGGCCAGATGGCCTTCCTTAAGCTTATGGCTGAAAGCTGGCAAATAAGCTCGTGGACTGCGCTTCATCAAGATGGGAAAAGAGCTTCTTTTTTCCAATGGATGTTGTAGACGAAGCTAAAGCTAGAAGGTTTTAGCCTTCAGAAATGGTTGCAAGTGACAGTCTTAACCTTTTCGAGTTGTAGATTTCAGCAGTTTTCTAACTTTTCTTACCCTTCCGAGGACAGCCTCGTTTCCTTCAAATTCACTTTCAATCTTTGACAGTATTCTTTGTATGGCCTTTTCAGGCCTACTACCTAAGAGGGTTGATAGTCTATTCCAGTCTATTTCTTTCGCATGATGTGCAAGCAGCCACGAACTATCTTCGACATCTTTTACAGACGATAGGATGAGCAATTTTGCGGCTATACTACTTCTACAGCCCTATTCAGTGTCTCAAAATCCAATTTTGACGAGGCAAGTTTGATGTCAACACGATATTGTTCAACCAATATCGTAAAATAGCTTCTCTCTTTATATGAGGTGGAGACTTCTTTGAAGCTGATATCAAATCCTTCTTTTTTAAGCTCTTGAAAGATTACTTTTGCAAGTTCCAGTGAGTCTACGTCAACTATAAAGTCTGCGTCCTCAGTCATCCTTCTTACACCAAATAATATGCAAGCGAGCCCGCCAACGAGTGCATAGTTTGCCTTCGCTCTATCGAAGGCTTGTGCGGTCTTTAAAGCATACGCCAGAAGGCTCAATTTTCTTCACTGAGCAGTCTTCTAATTTCTCTTATCAAACATGACTCGCCAACTCGGTGAGAATACAATCTTATCAGCCACTGCAAAAGTAGTGCTGCTCTAAGCCCTGACCCTTTATCTTCTAATCCCAGCTGTAACATGACAGCGCGGCTTGCCGTTTCTAATTCGTTAAGTTCCCTCAATATTTTCAAGTTTTCATTGACGATTGTTTGATAGTACGCTTTACTCAAAAACTTCACTTTAACCAAGAAAGGATTATATTTAAGTTTTTAACATTATGTGTCTTTTGTCCCGTTTAAATGATGCCTCAGCAGGACTTTTTCTCAGTTCTTTTTATCTGCTCTCTAGCCTTACATTCATGCACATGATCAAAAGTGTTGGCCGTTTCGAAGGCGCCGGTACGTTTTCACCAAGTGATCTGGAGTTTGTCTTTCTCTGCTTTATTAATTTGGATCTAGTTTCTTTGCCAGTCGTTAAATCCGACCAGCCAATAGAAATTTACATGTTGTAAGCCTAAGACAAATTTTCGCGACAAGAAAGTAGGGAATTGTAACCATCTAATGAGCTTGATGATCTGTGAATGAACAAAATGGCATAAGATCAAAAGATCTTTCTGAAGATGGGAATATGTCCTTGAAAATTTCCTTGTCTCTAAATCAAGACCTGCCTTAGTAGCCATTCTTATTACATCTTCTTCTGGTGAGCAATTGGATATCTACAGACCATTCCACCTAGCTTAAGTATTCTATAGACTTTGCTAAACAATCCTTCTTTATCATCTATTTCTTGTAGAACGTCAATTAGTAGAATAACCTCAACTGTTCCATTCCTTAGACAGATACTTCTACCCCCCTACTGCTACCAATTCGAGTTATGTTCTTTAGCTTCTCTTTCCTAGCCTTTTTTCCATTATGTCTAGAGCCTTCTTGTCCACATTCAAAGCATAAACTTTTCCCGACTCTTCCACTAGTTTGAGGATGATATCGTGTATGCGCCGGTGCCAAAATCCAGAACCACCTGACCTGCTTTGATCCCTAGTTCAGTCATGAACTCATAAGCGTGATTGTCTAGCCAATTTTTGAATCGAAATTCTTCTAAATCCACGATTATCGAATTTGGGAGGATTTTATTTGTATCTTCCATAAGTTCTTGCTTCGTCGACCATCGTGTAGACGTTATCGAGCTTTACACTTGAATGGAGGGAATTACTTGAAGTGAGTATTAGACCTCCGTCTTTTCCTGCCGCATCAACTACTCTCCTGACATCCCTTCGCACCTCCTCTTCAGAACCGTAAGGTAGGATGTATTTGCAGTCGACGTTGCCTGCCACGAATATCCTGTCACCATATACTCTCTTGACTTGACCTATATCCATCAGCCCTGGTTCTATGGGGTGTAATCCGGAAATGCCTGTCTCGATGATGTCTTCTAAGATTGGATACAAGTTTCCATCGCTGTGCTTCATTACTGGAATCCCCCTCTTTTTCGCCTCGTCTACGACACGCTTCAAATAGGGCAGCTCAAATTCTCGAAAGAGAGAAGGATTGATCATGGGGCCGTGGTTGTCTGCGTAATCGTCTGTTAGCACCATCAGGTCAACTCCCGCGTCCATCATCGCTTTTGCGAATCCAAAGCATGCGTCGGCAAACTTTTTCATAACCTTTCTTGCGAATAGCGGATTTCTGCGCATGTCTATTATCAGTCTGTCAAGTCCCCCTCTTGCCTCCCAAGAGATCACGAAGCCTGTCTGTACTTCCCCTCCGACTGCAAGGTCTTTGCCTGCATTCTTTATCGCGTATGCAAGCATCTCTTCTCTTCCTGGTTCGCTCATGTCTGGTGGACAAAATGCTTCCAAGTCTTCTTCGGTGTTGATTGTTCCTCCGGAATACCAAGCTATTCCAGTGTCCTCTTTTATCTTCATTTTCCTACCCCATTCGTCAACGAACGTGCTATCGTCTATGAATGTTAGCTTGTATCCCCTTCTGGCAAGCCTATAGTTCGTTAACAGAAATGCATCAAAATCAAGTTTCCTGTGGGCTTCCATCGCCGCATCTAAACTCCTTAAAGCAGCATGCCAGGTGTCATCCCCCCATATGGTAGGGGACTGCTGACCCCCTCCACTCACTTTTACTCCCGTAATCTTTTCCACTAGCGACCCATCTATGTCAAGGTCGGTTATTGGCACCATGTCAGGTATTCTATGCTCGAGTACTGCGAGAAATCGTTCCTTATGTGGCGAAGCCAACTTTATCGCTCCTCAAGCTCATTCAAGCCTCTTTACCTGAAATGTATCTACAGTAGCCGAAGTCGATTGGGCCCTGCTTGGTGGTCTCACAGGGAAACTCCGGGCATTCAAAGCAGACACTTACACCTTTATTGAAAGCACATGTTGAGATCTTACAGAACCTGTTTTCCTTTGGTAGGCATCCGCTTCTTCCGTTCGGACATGTGTCTGCAACCATTCTCGGGCATTTTTCACAGGCTATCCCACATACACCTATTTTCATTCACATCTACGGTTCTAGCACACAGTTGACGATACTTAAACTTGGAGGCAAATCAGACCTGTTAGAAGAGACTTGAGCGGGCTGCTCTGATCTCTTTCCGATGTGACATCTCTCTGGCCTTCTACACGCTATGTGAGAGGTAGTCGAACCTTCCCCCGTCCGCGACTATCACTTGGCCTGTGACAAAACTCGATTCGTCTGAAGCAAGAAACAGAGCCACATTTGCGATCTCGAAAGGATCACCGACTCTCCTTAAGCTCGTAAACGTAGCATAGTCTTTGATGATCTCCTCTATTTCCTGCTCGCTCTTTCCTGCAAAGGGCATGTCAGTCTTTATGAGGCCAGGCGCTATTGCATTGACATGGATGTTGTAGGAGCCCAGTTTGAAGGCCAGCCTCTTTGTCAGGTTATAGATTCCAGCTTTAGACGGCCCATAGGCAACTTGCTCGGTGTGGGCAGTTGACATGCCAGCTATAGACGAGATGTTGATTATCTTGCCATATTTCTGCTTGATCATGTATGGTGCGACAGCCTTTATGCAGTTGTAGGTGCCTATTAGATTGACACCAAGTACTCTGTCCCACTCTTCCTTTGTGCCTTCTAGGATTGAACCAGATTTCCATCCGACTCCTGCGCTATTGACGAGAATGTCGATCTTTCCAAATTGCTCTATCGACTGTTTAACCATCTCATCCACTGCCTTTTCGTCTGCGACATCTGCTTGTATAGCCTTAGCCTCCCTTCCGAGACGCCTAATCTCGCTGACAACTTCATCTGCCTTATCCTTTCTTGCCGCATAGTTGACGATGACATCTGACCCCTCCCTGGCGAAGGTTAAGGCGGTAGCCCTCCCTATGCCTCTTGAGGAGCCAGTGATAAGAGAAACTTTATCCTTCAATCTCATATCTTTTGGTTGCTTGAAGCAAAGATATAAACCTGACGTTCAAAAAGCAGCTATCACCTGACCTAATGTGCTACTTAAGTCTGATCGAATCCCACAATCCGATTGGACGAGGCTGTCAACCTCCTCCGACTAAAGATATCTTAAATGTATACGATGAACATGCGCCTTCACACCTGTATCTAAGGTAGACAAGACATCATACAAGAACGGAGACAACAATCATGGAAAACATTAATCAAATCAAAGCCGCCATCAGACTGTTTCAGTTATCTGAAATGACCTGCCAAGTTGAATGCAGAGACCTCTCTACAACAGCATTATCTCAACTCGCCCAACCACATAACATGGTTTTGTCAAATTTGTTTCCACACCCCTCGTAAGAGAAAAAGCTAAAAACTAGAACTTAGAACTCATCGATAAAGGGGTCGCATTTGAGAATCACCGATATCAAGACGATTCCTCTCACCTGTCCTCTGAAAGAGCCTATAGGTGACGCTACCGCACAGTGGGACGCTTGGAATGCACTCCTAGTTCAGGTCTTCACGGACGAAGGAATAGTGGGCTTAGGAGAAGTCAGCCCACTTCATGGAAGAGAAATGGCTGTTTTTGAGGCAATCATTCAGAAAAGACTGAGACAACTCGTTGTCGGAGAAGACCCTTTTGACCGAGAAAGACTCTGGGATAAGATGCTGGGAAAAGGCTCAGGCTCTTTCACACTAGGGTCGGAGGGCGCAATAGTCAGTGCAATCGCCGGCGTTGACATCGCCTTATGGGACATAGCCGGAAAGGCCTTGAACAGCCCAATTTGCAGACTGTTAGGGGGATGTTACCGAAGAAAGATTAGAGTCTACGCAAGTGGCCTCTTCAATAGGGCTGCTGATCCACCGCTGACGCCCAAAGAACTTGCTGAGGAAGCAAGAGGATACGTCAAGGAAGGTTTCACAGCCATAAAGATGAAAATTGGCTTTGACATGAAAAGAGACTTGGAAAAAGTCGCGGCAGTCAGGGAAGCAATAGGCCCGGACGTCAACTTGATGGTTGACGCCAATCAAGGCTACTCATTTCCTGTCGCTCTGAAGATGGCCCGCGAACTGGAAAAGTATGAAGTCTCTTGGTTCGAGGAGCCTATTCCCAGTCACGACCTAGATTCGTTAGCGGCGCTTGCCGCGGCTGTGGACATACCGATCGCTTTAGGAGAAAACGAATACAGCCGCTACAGATTTAGGGATATCCTCGTCAAAAGGGCAGCAGATATTATCCAACCTGACATAGTCCACGCTGGTGGAATAACAGAGTGTAAACGAATCATCTCTATGGCCAGCGCCTGGGAAGTGCCTTATGTGCCTCACATCTACTCAACGATCGGGTTGGTAGGGACTCTCCATCTCATTGCCTCCACCTCCAATGCGTTCATAGCTGAATACATAAAGGGAGTGGGTGAGTGGGCTCTTAGAAACGAGCTGTTCACTGAACCTCTGAGAGTCGAAGGAGGATGCATAAACGTTCCAGATGGCCCAGGGTTGGGGATCAAGATCAAGGAGGATGCTATAGACAGATACTCCTATAGAGGATAAAAGGATTGGAAAACCACTTTGATCAACTGTTTGCTTATCAGATTCAAAGGATTATTCAATTAAAGAGAAATGGTTATCGCGCATTTGGTCCAGGAAACCGTAAGAATAGGCGATTATACGAGAACACGGCCTACTTGAAAGTTGGTGCTGCTAGCGTTTCACAGCGCCTCTTAGCAGTCCGCTTATGATATACTTTTGAGCTACTATGAAGAAGATGATGGCAGGAATGCTTGTAAATACTGCTACCGCACTTAATGAATTCCATTCTATAACTTCGTCGCCTACGAACTGAAAGATTCCCACTGTGACAGGCTGTACATTTGGCGAGCTTAAGAATATCATTGCATAGATGAACTCGTTCCATGTCCATAAGAAGGTTATTATCGCTGCTGCAGCTAATGCAACTGCTGAGACAGGCAGTACAACTCTTAGAAGGGCGTTCGCCCTAGAGCAGCCATCAACCATGGCGGAGTCTATCAAGTCCTGTGGAAAGTCGTCGAAGAAGCCCTTCAGCGTCCATACCATTAATGGGTAGTTCATATAGGTTTCAAGTATAATAATACAGAGGAATGTGTCGGTTATCCCCAGCCAACTCATCAAAATGTAGAAGGGAACTATTAAGGAAAGTGGTGGAATGATACGTGTTGTTAGAATCGCAAATGACAGCTGCCTACTCCCTCTAAACTTGTATTTACTTATGCCATAGGCAGTGAAGGTGCTAAACGCTAAGACTACAATCATCGTCCCGACTGAGATGATGATAGAATTTCTAAGAGTTAATGGTACATAACTGTTAATGACTTTGTAATATGCTTCTAGAGAGAACTCTTTCGGAATTATGGTAGGCGGCCAACCGAATGTTTCTGAGGTGTTCTTGAATGAATTGAAAGTTATCAATACTATGGGTGACAGAAGAATTGATACAAAGATTACTAACACTATGTATGGTAAGATGTCGCTTTTCATTCATTCATCACCTCTCTTTTTAACTTCATCTTATCTCACTCCTTCGTAACATAGTACATCATGGGTAGGGCATAGACCATGATCATCAGTAACATTACGATGGCGACTGCTGACGCTAAACCTATGTTCTGGTAGTTAATCAAATACTCGAGTAGATTGAAACCTATGACATAAGTTGACCTTGCAGGCCCACCTCTGGTCATGCTCCATATGGTATCAATCGTTCTAAAGGAGAACATGCTTGTTATAAGTAAGCCTACAAATATGCTTTTCCTTGCCAATGGTAAGGTTATGTATCTAAAAGAATGTATCAGCTTTGCGCCGTCAACCTTGGCTGCCTCATATAATTCCTTAGGAATAGCTTCGATGCCTGCAAGTACAAGGATAAACATAAACGGGTAGGCTATCCAAACGTAACCCACTATTGTTGACAGCATAGCTAAACTTGGATCTCCGAAAATGTTTAGCGGTTCCTTTAACAATCCAATCTGCACGAGTGTGTAATTGATGAGACCTACTCCTGGATCCAACATCCATCTGAACACCAGTCCAGAGACGACAGCTGGGACGGCCCATGGTAGGATCAATAATGTTCTGAAGAATCCTGAGAGCGTCCTAATTCTTGAATTAGCGAGGGCTAGGATTAAGCCGATGGCGAGGGTTAACAGTGTGACGCCGACTGTATAGACTATCGTGTTTTGGAGGGCTATCCAAAAGAGTCTTTGTGATATCACTGTGTAGAAATTCTGAAGTCCTATGAACTCTATTGGATGGATGAAATCATATCTCAGAAAGCTTGTGACAACTAACATTCCTAAAGGGACAACTATTATGAGGAAGAGGAATATGACGCCTGGCAGCGAGATTAGCAACCCAAACTTAGAGTCGGAAAGCTTCATTCTTGTTTCACGCCGTCTTTAAGGCTTAAAAATAGAAAAAGGGGAGGGTTTATTGCAGTTCATCAATACTCTTTTGAGCTGATGACAACGCTTCGTCTACACTGATTTGGCCTAGACATGCCTTTTGCCAATATTCATGAATATACTGCAGTATTGTATCACCGTTAGGTGGAAGTATCTCAGACCCCATGACTTTAAGGGTTTCCGCCCTCACATCTGGGTAGTTTACGTATGTTTTGTTCTCTTCAACTTTGTATAGGCTGGAAACATAGCACTCGTTTCCCTCGAAGAAGGCTTCGTTCCATTGTTCCTCATAGCTTCTATAGTAGTCCATCCACAGGAGTGCGGCTGCTTTCTGGTTGTCCGGAATAAATGGGTTTACAGACCAGTTAGCTGCTGAATTGTATGAAGCTCTGGGCAGGCCTTTGTCAAAAGGCCAAGGTGGCATAGGTGTCCAGTCTCCCTGTATCGGCCCGTACCTCGCCGGATCCTCGTAGAATGTGACGTCTGAACTTCCGACCATTGCCATGGCGGCCTTTCCTTTACCGAACATTTCTGGCGAATCGGTCCACGACCATCCGAGGGCATCTTTTGTCATACCTCCTGTAAGCACATAGTCCACGAAGACCTTGAACATCTTATGCCATTCTGGGGTTGTCACATCCACTTTTCCAGTTTTCGGATTCACCATCGAACCGCCCAGCGAATGTAGCGCGCTAAACCAGTAGCACCACATGTATCTGTGGTCTTTCCCTGCAAGTGACATGCCTGTATATCCTGCTCCCAGATTACTGTTGGCCCATTCAGCACATTTTTTGGCAGCATCCACCGATTCAAGCCAGGTCTGAGGGGGTTCCGATGAACCTGTAGCACTCTTTAGCCATGTAGGCCTGTAGACGATCATGTAAGGCTTCATACAGTAGCTCGTGCCGTAGGCTGTCCCCTTATAGAAATGGAGATCTTTGACAATGGGATCGTAGAGGTACAGGATTTCTTTAGGCCACAGGAAATCACATGGCATCAAGAAGTTGGAGCCAACAAGTTGCGCCATAAGCTCGTTAGGGCTGTAATCGACTATGTCGATGGCCGCAGAGTGCGCCGTCAGTATTGACAGCGTCTTCATCCATAGAGACAGTTCTTCCATTTCTATGGCGTCAACATGTATCCCGAATAGATCCTCAAACCTGCACATCGCTATCTCGACCGCCGGGTCACCTGGTAAGCCTCCATAGTTCAAGAAGGTTATCTTTTCGACGCCTTTAACCGCCTCTTTCCATCCCTCAGGTGGAACGTATCCGTCTATCGCACACATCCCCTTCTTTGTTGGAAAGTTCTTTATCAGCTCCGGGAAGCGCTGTGTCCAGTGGTCAGGCATCTTTCCAACCTTATATTTGGTCAGCCTTGTCTCCCAATCTGGTTTGTCCCATTTGATCAACTCATACGCCTTCGGAGTAGTTGTTGTCGTTGCACTGGTAGTCGTGGTGGTTGTTGCAGTAGTTGTAGCTGTGGTTGTAGCGGTTGTTGTTGTAGGAACCGTTGTTGTTGCAGTTGTTGTTGCTGTTGTGGTCGTTGGAACCGTGGTGGTTACCGTTGTCACCTCAGGCGGTTTTGTAGCAAAGTATGCTGCTGCACCTATTGCGACAAGCGCTATAACGCCAACGCCAGCATAAATGAAATTCCTCCTATCCATCTTCTTAGGTTCTTGACCCATATCTGTCGATGTCACGTTGACAATGGCCTTATATAAAGCTATAGGTCACGATTGCATGGAACAATCATCCTCTTGAACATGTTGGCCTTTGTAACAAGATGATTCTTAGCTCAGGGCATAACCAAGGGAACGGGGCAGTTGTCTGTTGTGAGCGTGTAGGTGTGGCCGGACAACACTCCAGTAAGAGTGAAGACAACGACCCATTCGAAGCAGCCATCTTAATCCGTCAAATCTGTAACGTTCACGAACACCCTCACATCGGACACAGGCTCAAAACCTCAAATCAACCACCCTTAACGTCTGCTCGCCTTCTCCTCTAACTTATTCAGCGAGGCATCCTCTTTGCTACGAGACTACCATTCTTACAAGGTATAAATTTGGTTAACCCCTATTTTAGGTCAGGCGCTCGACCTAGAACAGGTCATCGTC
>Ga0272448_1003786_pt1 | contig 17705 bp, 18 predicted proteins | sample YNPCB0191_FD_202220 | JGI IMG/M metagenome (GOLD analysis project Ga0272448, IMG submission 202220) | Hot spring sediment microbial communities from Yellowstone National Park, WY, United States - YNP-CB-019-1 | ecosystem: Environmental > Aquatic > Thermal springs > Hot (42-90C) > Sediment... | reverse complement strand
ATTTATCCATAAATTTTCTAGCAGAACCATGAATAAAAATATCCATTAGAAAACCATCTTTTTGAATTTATCTTTTTCGTTGAGCTTCTTGTATTGTCTCTCCATAAATTCTTCATATGCTATAGACATCTTTCTAATTATTTCATCATATGTTTCTCCTTTTACACCTAGATTTCTTATCAGTTCCTTTGTTTCTGTATCAATGGCTATTGTTGTTGTAGTCATTATATCACCTATAATTTCTATAGGTATTATAGTATTTATAGTTTTCGGTTAAGGATATTCTCGATTTCAAAGAAATTATTCTATTAAATTTTTCACGATTTTTTCTGGGTCAAATTCTACAATATCTTTGTATTCCTGACCTACACCTAAAAAGAGAATGGGTTTACCTATTGTATGTGTTGCAGATAGAGCTGCGCCACCGCGTTCATAAACATCAGTTTTATTGAGAATTAATGCATCGACTGAAACTGCATCATTGAATAATTTTGATTGGTCATAGATATCATTTCCTGCCAATGCGTCTAAAACCAAAATTTTTAGGTCAGGCTTGTTAACCCTACATATTTTTTTTAGTTCGTCCATTAAATTGACATTCGCATGCGAGCGGCCTGCTGTATCAGCCAGAACTAATTTAGAGCCAATAGCTTTTGCATGTTTAACTGCATCAAATATTACTGCTGCAGAATCTGCGCCATACTTATGCTTGACAATCTCAACACCCAATCTTCGTCCATGCTCTTCCAATTGCTCAATGCTTGCTGCACGGAATGTATCGCCAGCTGCAATAATAGGCTTGAACTGACTGAATTTTTTAGCAAATTTTGCAATTGTTGTTGTTTTTCCAACACCATTGAATCCAAGAAATATAATAAGAAACGGCTCATCTTTATTTTTTATCAACTCTTCCAAATCTATTTTCTCCTGTTTCATGACATCGAGCATTGATTTCCTCAATGCTGATTTGATTGTATTTTCAACTTTTCCACGTGATACGCTACTACCAACTAAGCTTCTTTTAACATCATCACATATCTTTTCAGCAGTATTCAAAGCCACATCATTCTCAAGAAGGGCTAATCTCAATTCTGCAAGAATTTCTTCTACCTCTTTTTCTGTTAATTTTTTCTCTTTGACTTTTTTAAATAATCCAGAAAAAAAACCTTTCTTTTCTTCTTTTTTTTCTATGATTTTTTCAGGCTCTGGTATTATTTTTTCTTCAATTTCCTCTATTTTTTCTGGTTTTTCTTCAATTTCCTCCTCTGCTTCCTCTATTATTTCTTCTGGTTTTTCTTCAATTTCTATTTCCTGAACTATCTGATCCAGAGTTTTGGGTTTTTCTTCTTTCAGGACTTCTTTTTCTGGTTTAATTGGCCCGGGTTTTTCCTTGATTAGTTCTTCTGCTTCTTCAACAAATTCCTCCTCTTTTTCTTTGAACATTTCTTTTTCTTCTTCAATTAATGGCTCATCCTTTTGAATTAATGGCTTGTCTTTTGGCTCTTCTTTGATTTTTTCTTCTATTTCTTCATCAATCTTTTTTGAGAATTTATTAACTATCCCGCTTAATTTCTTTTTTAGTGAGCCGAACATGAGAGCACCTAAGAAGTATTAGATTTTTCACTTATTAAATTGTTTTGCCATGGTCTGGAATTTTTCTTCTGTCTGATTTATCTTCTTTGAATAACTGTTTATTTCATCTGACATCTGATTGTTGATATCAACAAGTTCATTCAGTCTTTTTTCAAGTATCTGAAGTGCTTCATCAATGGTTTTCTTTGCAACTATGCCTGCGCCAATTCCTATTGCAACATTTTCTGTGTCTTCTATCTTTGATTTTACATGAAGTGTAGAACCAAGCGAGGTCCACATCTCCTGACCTTTGTTTACTTTGCGGATATGATTTGCTGAGTTTATTGTTTCCATTGTTTCATTGATTTTTTGCTCAATCATCATTTTTTGTTCCATCATCTCATTAAGCTGCTTTTTCATAACCTGCAGCTGAACATACATTCTTTGCAATTCTTTTTCATCAATCATAACAAACATCTCATTCATCTTCAATCTAATGTATTTGTTAATAATTATTAATTTATTTCTTTAAATCCTAAGAATACTTTAAAAGTATTCTCAAATATCAAAACTTATCAGTTTTAATGAATCCAAAAACTTCTTCTATTCTTTGCAATTCAGGACCGCTTGATATCGGTGAAACAACATAGCCATTCTTGTTTGCAATTAGGCCTGATTTTGGAAATGGCGAGCCAAAATTCACTGTTCCGATATCTGCTTTAATGTCAAGGACTTTTTCAATAGTTTTTATTTCCTTTCTCTTTACTTGCGGATTCAATAAGCATCCGCTGTTTGTTGCAATTCCGAGTGAACCGACAATATCTAATCCTGCTATAGTTGAAATCTCGCATTTTAATCCGAAAAAATGCTCAATTTGTTTTTTGTTTTCCTTTAGCATGTTTGATAATATTATGCCATTGTCATTCATCAAAATCAAATTGCCGAGCGCAGTAAATCTGCTATCAAGAACAAGAACTTTTACTCCTATTTTTGAGAGTATTGCTTTTATATGATTTAGTTCATGGTTTTCCAGAATATCAGGAACAATGATACCTGAAGAATTGCCTGTTGAAAAAATTCCTATTAATTCTGTGCTTAGCAAGGTTGCGGTTAATATTGGTACATCTAATGATTTTATTTTATCCCTGACATTACAACCAATCAGACAAAATCTATCAGTTGCAAAGCCATATAGACCTAGATTCGGGTCTCCATTGAAATTCATCCTTGTTACGTGCATAAACGCTCTAACAAGATTCTTTGTAGAAAGAATTTAAAAGGGTTTAATTTATTGAAATTAAACTATAATTTCAATAATATCTCCTTCTTTCAAATTGTATTTCTTCTCTAAGCATTCTTTATGAATAATCTCTATTACATCATCTTCATATGGACCATCAATCTGGCGAAATATCCAGCAGTCTTCTTCAGAACCCCTGATTTTGATTTTTGCTGGTATAATGTTTGCCTCTATTTTTTGTATACCAGACCTCATTAAATGTATTAATCTCTTTATCCGCACATTAACAATCTGCTTTGTGGGTAATGACTTATCTAATTTTATATTGAGGGTCCCACAGAATGGTTCATATTTTAATAATCCCTTGAGTCTTTGTTTGTCTAATTCTATTAGCTGACTTCCTCTACCTAAGCCATGAAAGAACTTACCATAGACTATCATAAAATTATAATTAACAATTAATTTTTTAAGAGATGAAAGTGGGGTGATTGTCCCACAGGAATAGTAATTGAATTGTAATGCTATCTTCTATGCCAGCTGTGACTTCTTCTTGGAAATCTGCCCTGAAATCTTCTATTTTCAAATCTTCTTTTTATGTAGGTTATATTTGCCTTCTCTATTGCTGGCAGATGTTCTTTCTTTATCTGGACATCGTGATCTCTTAATATCCTGCGAAAATTTTCATGGTCCTCTCTTGAGAGAAGGTTTATTGCCTTTCCTTCCTTCCCTGCGCGTGCTGTTCTGCCTATTCTGTGGATGTATTGCTTGCTCTCATTTGGGATATCATAATTATAAATATGAGAAACTCCTTGTATGTCAAGTCCTCGGGAAGCGACATCAGTGCAAACAAGGACTTTGGTTTTTTGTGAATGAAATTGAAACATTGCCTTATTTCTTTTTTCCTGGGAAAATCCTCCATGAATTGCCTGGGCATCTATGCCATTAGATATTAGATTGTTGACAACAAAATCTGTGGTTTCTCTTGTATTGCAGAAAACCATAACAAGCCCTGCTTTTTCATGTTTCAATAGATGAACAAGCAATGAGAACTTCAAATCCCGATTAACATCATAATACACTTGAGTCAGCTTTTTCGGGTCAACATAGGATTCTGCAGAAACTTTTATTGGATGATTCATATATTTTCTTGCAAGATGATAGATATCGTCTGAGATTGTTGCTGAAAAAAGAAGTGTCTGTCTTTTTCTAGGACATATCCTTATTATTTTTTCAACATCCTCAATGAATCCCATATCAAGCATTCTGTCTGCTTCATCGAGAACAAGAATTTTTAGATTTTCCAATCTGAGTGTACCACGCTGAAGATGATCTATTATTCTTCCTGGTGTTCCTATCACGACATCTGCTCTTCTCAGGGCAAATATCTGTGGATTAATGGACACACCACCATAGATAGGAATAATTTCCAATTGTTTATATTTAGAAAATTTTTTCAGAGCCCGGGCATCCTGCTCTGCAAGCTCTCTTGTTGGTGTTAATATCAATGCCTGAATTCCTTTTTCTTTAATTGAGTTCTGTATTATTCCTGAACCAAATGCTAAAGTTTTTCCAGAACCTGTTGCAGATTCAGCTACAACATCTTTACCAGATAGAATAAGAAAAATAGATTTTTCTTGTATCTCTGTTGGTTTTTCAAATTTTTCATCTTGAAGTGCTTTCAGGATGTAATCGGCAATGCCAAGTTTTTTAAATTGTTTCATATTTTATCCTAGTTCATCAAATTTTTTAGCAGAATCTGTTTTAGGAGCTTCTTTTTCTTCCTTCTTTCCTTCAATCATCTCTTCTTCCTGTTGTTTCTTCAATGCTTTCCCGCCTAATCTTTCTAGCAATTTTTCTTTTCTTCCCTTTCTCTCAAACTTCTCTACCTTAAATTCTTCGTATTCGTATCCAACAAGCTCTGCTTTGGCAACTTTTTTTTCATCAACTTCATCAATAAAAACTTTGACACGAATTCTTCTGGGTATTCTTTTCATAATCTCTTGATTGATGTGTTTTCCGAGCCTGACATCTTCTGTTTTCAGATGCCTTATCAGGAAATCTCTTACAAGAGAAACAGCATAATCAGTTCTTTTTGTTCTTGCCTTTGCAAAGGCCTTTCTAAGCGGTATTGTAAAAACTTTTTCTCCTTCAACAATCTTCTCCCTATTTAAATTTTTATGTTCTTGCTTTTCTTCTTTCGCTGCTTCTTCTTTTTCAACCATAAATTCACCATTTACTTTGTGTTGTTTAAACTTTTATTCGTCCGTCTCTCCAATGCTTGACTGGAACGCGAATTCTTCTGGTTCTTGCTCTTTTCAGGCCGTGTTTCTTTATGTCAGCCCATCTTGGAGCAGATTGACCACGCGCTGCTATTAATTTTCGCTTTTCTCCTGTTTGCTTGACTTTTCCCACAATTTTCACCTGTGCTATGACATGAAATGCCTATGTAACCATTTCCAAAAATGGTTTCCCTGCGCATTTCTTTCAAGAACAATGTTTTTTTTCTGAAATTCAGTTTTCATTGTTCTTAAAATAAACATAGAAACCGAGGTTTCTATGCATCCTGTAAACGAGCATCTAAATGTTATTTTTATTTTTTACTTTTATGTCTGCCATTTCTTTTCTACTTAGTATCCTTCTCATAAAATCTATATTATTTTTAATTATTTTTATTCGTAGTCTACACCATATTACTTTATTGTAATTATTTCTTTTTTATCTTGATGTTGAAATCCCGCTTGTTGCTGAGATTTTTTAATATTAAAATAAGTTGTTCATCTGTTATCTGCTGCTTTATCTGGTTGCTTTGATATAACTGAGCCAGATAAATTTCTAATTGCAAAGCAATATCAGGTTTAACAACTTTTAAATTATTTAATCTCTCTCGTGCATCTTTTGCTAATATTTTTGACATGACTAATTTTATTGCTTCTTCTGTTTGTTGAATTTGTGCTTGCTGCTGCGCAGCCTGCAAATATGCCTGTTGTTGGGCTTGCACCAATAATTTCTTCTTAAGCTCTTCTTCATTCATAACTATAACCTAAAAAGAAGTATCTTCGATACTTCGGTCACTTCAACATTCTTTAGCAACTTTATTCAGGAACTTTTGACCCTCCGGTGTGATAACTCTTCCCTTCTTTGGCTTAACAACCTGTTTAATATAACCTAATTTTTCCAAATCCCGAAGAATCACTCTGATTATTTTTCCTGAGCCTACTGCAAAATGGGCCTGTTTGTGACCTTTTCTGTGCCTGCAGCCATAATAGCTTCGCAATTTATTGACACCTATTGGACCATCCAGGTATATGCGTCTTAATATACCTGCTGCCCTTAGATACCACCAATCCTTTTGCTCAGGCGGTCTTTCCCTGCCATAACCTGTTTTAACATATAAAGACCAGGCAGGCTGCTGAATTTTTTGCTTGAGCTCTTCAGCTAATTTCTTGTTCAATATTTCTCCTTTAACATCTTGCGCTCCTACCATAATTTTCACCATTGTTATGTCACAAACATAAAGGCAGCTCATTTTTATTCTTTCTAACTTCTGCCTTTTCTTTTTCTCTTTAGCACTTTTTTCTTTTGACTTTTACCGGATATCTCATTACCCTATTGCAGTTTAAGCATTTAACTGTTAAAATGCCATGTTTCATCCTGTGTTGAGAAGTTTTTCCGGGCATCAAAAATTTGTAACAATATTTGCAATATCTTCTTTTTAAATCTTTTGGTATATGCACATTGTAGCGCATTCCAATCTTTCTTGCTAAGTGAACATATCGGTTTGCAAGTTCAAAGTCTCCTTCATTTGCCTTTTTAATTGCAAGCCCAGTTAAAATCTTTATTCTTTCATTAGCAATTTTTATCTGCGAAATGGGCTTGCCTCTGCTTCTTTCTGTCATAAGAAATAGTTGATAATATGAATATAAAAAACTAATTAAAAAATATGAAATCCCTTTTACATAAAAGATTTCTTTCGAAGTTATTTTTTTCAAAAAATTTATTTTTCAAAGAAATTCAAAATGAAATGCCCTATGTTATTGTGAAATGTTTCCTTGCGCATTTCTTTCAAGAACAATGTTTTTTATGAAATTCAGTTTTCATTGTTCTTAAAATAAACAACTCTTAAAACAAGTTTATTTTTATTGACTAACATTTATTCAACTGTCATAGGTTTAAGATCCTTAAGATTTTGTTCTGCTTCTTCCAAACTTCTATATATTGTTGGATTTAATCTGGTCCAAATTTTATAAAAAAGGTTAATGTATTGAATAGGGTCTTCTTGCTTACCAATGCAATAATTCCATAGATTTTCCAATGTCACTTTTTTATATTTATCTCTGTCTTCCATTCTTATTTCAAAAGCTGAGTTTACTTGTTGTTGTACATAGTCCATAATTTCTTTTTTCATGACATCACACAAAATAAATTATTGATTATTAATATGTTTTTAGTTTTAAATTCTTTTCCTGATATGTTCTTATAAAACTTGAATTTGAATCACTTATTACATGTATTAGAAACTTTGTCAACAACAAAAATCAAAATTTAAAAACTTTTAAATACTTAATCATCAATAACTTTATAGCAAATTCTAAGATGAATTGGTGTGGAGACATGGACGAAAAAATGAAAACAGGCACAACGACTGTTGGTATTGTATGCAAAGAAGGTGTAGTTCTTGCAAGCGATACAAAAGCAACAATGGGTTATCTGGTTGCAAGCAAGGAGGCTCAGAAGATATATCAGGTTGATGATAAAATTTCAATAACAACTGCTGGAGGTTCTGGCGATACTCAAGCAATAATAAGGATGTTGATGGCAGAAATAAAGCTATACAAGCTAAGCAGAGAATCAGAATTCTCAGTAAAGGCATGTGCAACTCTGCTTGCAAACATCTTGCAATCAAACAGATACTATCCATTAATGGCAATGTTGTTGATAGGCGGCGCAGATAGGTCAGGATATCACTTATATTCAATAGACCCAGTGGGCGGATTTGAAGAGGAAAAATATGCCTCAACTGGTTCTGGCTCTCCTATTGCATATGGTGTTTTGGAAGACAATTATAAAGATGATATGACACTTGAAGAGGCATTGAGAATTGTTATCCGTTCAATAAGGTCTTCAAGGGAAAGAGATATTTTTTCAGGTGGAGATATAGAAGCAGTAATAATTAACCAAAATGGAGTTAGAAAAGTTGAACAGGAAAAAATAAAGAAAATAATTGCAGCTTAGATACAATAAATAATATTAACTACAAAGCAATCTTATTTTTGAAAATTTGAATTTAATAAAATTTTATTATATTGATGACATTCAGAAATGTTCATCGGGATATCATCGTTGACAAATAATTATATGCCAACGATAAGATTGAAATCTAAAAATTCTAACAAAGGTAAAAAAATGATAATAGACGAAATTAAAGCAGAACTACCTAAAGCAGCAATGCTTACAGAAGCCTGCTATGAAGGCAGCGAGATTATTCTTTATACAAAGAATAAGGAATTCTTTAAGGAATCAACAGAAATTATAAAAAAGATAGTCAATAAAATCAAAAAGAGAATTGAGGTAAGAGCTGATCCTAAAATAGTTAAAAGTGAGGAATTCACTGAGGAATTTATTAAAAAAGTTGTTCCAAAGGATGCTGAGATAAGTGATATTTACTTTGAGCCTGAATTTGCAAAGGTTGTAATACATGCAAAAAGGCCTGGATTGGTTATTGGAAAGAACGGAGAAACACTGACAGAGATAAAGGAAAAAACCTTCTGGACACCTGAGATAAGAAGAGCTCCTGTTATTGAATCTGAAATTATCCGCTCAGTAAGAAAGATGCTGCATAAAGAAGCTGGTTACAGGAGAGAGTTTCTAAATAAACTTGGACAGAAAATATATACTCCTGGCAAAGAGGTTGAATGGATAAGAGTGGCAGCACTTGGTGGATTTAGAGAGGTTGGTCGGTCTTGCATACTTCTGCAAACTCCACAGAGTAATATTTTAATGGACTGTGGTCTTGCTGTCAAAGCTGAAGCAAAACCTTTTCCCTACTTGGAAGCGCCTGAGTTCAAGATACAGGATCTTGATGCAGTAATAATTTCACATGCTCATATGGACCATTGCGGCCTCGTTCCATACTTATATGAATATGGTTTTAGAGGCCCAACATACTGCACAAAACCTACAAGAGATTTGATGGCAATGCTACAACTGGATTATATTGATATCTGTCACAGAGAAAACAAGAAACCTCCATACACATCAAAAGGAATTGAAGAGATGCTAAAGCATTGCGTTGTGCTTGATTATGGCGAGGTTTCTGATATTACAAGCGATGCAAGAATAACTTTAGGAAATGCTGGACATCTGCTTGGTTCATCAAGTATTCATGTACATATTGGAAATGGACTTCATAATATTTTATACACAGGTGATTTGAAATATGGAAAGACAAGACTTTTCGAGCCTGCAACAACTGATTACACAAGAGTTGAAACTCTTATAATTGAATCAACTTATGGTTCTGACGAGAGAACACCATACAAGGATGCAGTCAAACATCTTGTTGATTCTGTCAAAAAAGTTCTTGAAAGAGGAGGACGCGTGCTTATTCCAGCTTTTGCTGTAGGAAGAGCACAAGAGATTATAGGAATTTTAACTGACACTGATATCAAAACCACAATCTACTTGGATGGAATGATATGGGACTCAACTGCTATTCATACTGCTTATCCTGAATATATGTCAAAACAAACGCAGACACAAATACTGCATAAAGACAAGAATCCATTTATTGACCCGAGATTAAAAGGAGTGGGTTCGCAAAAAGAACGACAACAAATTTTAAGCGATCCAACACCTGCTGTTGTTATAGCAACATCTGGAATGTTAGTAGGCGGTCCTGCTATAGAATATCTAAAAGAATTTGCGAATGATACAAAAAATGCATTGGTGTTTGTAGGTTATCAGGCTGAGGGAACAATGGGAAGAAGAATCCAGAAAGGCTGGAAGAGAATACCATTAGAAGGAAATAGCGGTGGACTTGATCTTAAGTTAGAGATTATAACTGTTGAAGGTCTTGGTGGCCATTCTGAACAGAAAGAACTATTAGAATTCACGCAGGACCTGAAGACAATGCCAAGAAAGGTTTTGATTAATCATGGCGAAAGTTCAAAATGCGTTGACCTTGCAAAAGTTATTCACAAAACATTTAAGGTAGAAACTGTTGCACCAAAGAACTTGGAAACTGTTAGATTAAGATAGAAAATAAAATGCCCTATGTAACCATTTCCAAAAATGGTTTCCTTGCGCATTTTTTTCAAGAACAATAAATAGAGTATTGTTCTTAAAATAAAATTCCTATATTAATAATTCCAAAAATAGTTTCTTTGTGAATTTCGGTTCTTTTTCAAAAAGTTGATTTTTCAAAGAACTTCAAAATAAAATTTTAATTCAAATTTTATGGAGAACCAAATCAGCAGCTAAACTCAATTCCTGAAGTATCGCTGCAAACGATTGTATTGTTTTCAATTGAATAGTATTTTATGTTAGGGTTGTAGTTGTTCTTGATTATACAACAGATTCTGCTTGCACTGTTGCTTGCAAGAGCATTGTAATCATCCTGACTTTTGTTTATTGTGATCTGAAGCTCTGAAATTTTTATTTCAGCGCTTGATAGATTGGACTGGCAAGCTGAATTTTGCAAAGTAAGATTTTGATTTAATGCAATAAGATTATCATTTGCTGTATTTGCATTAATCAGATTGGCTGTGCAATTATTGTAATTTAATTTAACAGAATCATAATCTATCTGAAGGGATTTTAGTTGGTTAGTTAAATTCTCTACTTGTTTCACATTATAATCTCCATAGATAAAATATCCGGTTATACCACTGCCAACAAATAAAGCTAATAATACTATAAGAATTACTATTTGAATTATCTTTGCATTGAGTTCTAATTTCATAATTTATCTATCTCTTTAATTCTATAAAAAGATTTTTCTTTATGACACAATCCTTGAAATATGCCCTTCTTTGTAGACTTTGATAACATTATCAACAAATGTATCAATCTTTGGCTCATGGGAGACAATAATCATCTGCCTTAGATTCAATTCATCTAGAACATCTCTTATTTTTTCTAATTGGTCTGTTGAAAATCCATCTGTTGGCTCGTCAAGAATTATTAAATCCTTGGTCTTTATTGTCTCAACTAATGTGTTAATGACCTTGTTCAATGCAAGACGATAGGATAATGCAACTGATGTTTTTTCTCCGCCTGAAAGGTTTTGATATTCTGTCATATATCCGTTTTGCATTATAACTGCTGTGAAATTATTGTCTATGCTCACATTGATATTTTCATCATCAATTATTATATTGAACCAGTTCTGGAAATATGTATTGAAATCCTGCTGTATCTTCAACATTGCATGCCTTTCAATTATGCCCATGAGATTGATAAAAAAGTGAGATATCCAGTTTTCTATACGAATTATTTTTTCTATTTTTTCTTTTTCAATTTCCTTTTTAGTTATTTCTATAATTAACGATTCTATTGTTTTTGTGCAATCATCTATCTGCTGATCGATTCTGCTTAACTCTCTTGCTATCTCTCTTTCTTCTCTAAGTAATTCAGTTAATTTTTTATCAATATCAGCGATTTTTAAATCTAATTCTACATCAATTTTTTTATTCATGAATTCTATTTCTTTTTCTAATTCTTCAACCTCTTTTATTATTTCTTTTCTTCTTTTTTGCAGTTTATTTTCATTCTCCTCAATAATTGCCAATTGCTTTTCAATACTTTTGTTTCTCTCGCGCTTTAATTCATAATCAATGATTTTGTCAAGTTCTGACTTCAAATCTTTGATTTCACTATTAATGATTTTTAATTTCTCAAGAAATTCAGTCTCGCTTTCTTTTTTCCTTTCAATGTTTTCCTTGAATGATTCTGGATTATGAACTGTTTGTCCGCATGTCTCACATATTCCTTCATCATAGATTCTTGACAATCTTTTGATATCATCAGAGAGTCTCACTATTTTTTTACTGAAATCATCGCGCTCTTTCTCAAATTCTTCTATTCTTTTTTCAATATATTTTCTATCATTTTTTGGAAGTTCTAATTCAATAATTAACGAAAAAAGTTTTTTCTTTCTGACATCTAGTTCTTCAACTTCATTATCTATAGTTTTTAACTCTTCTCTGAATCTTCTCAAGCTTGCATTATTTGCAGAAAGTTTTTGCTTTAATTCGTTTTGTTCTCTTGATTTTCTATCAAATTCTTCTCTGCATTTTTTTGTTTCATTAATTCTAGAATTAATTTCTTCAAGCCTGATTTTTACTAGTTCATCTTCTTTTTTCAAAACATAAATTCTCTTTTCTTCTTCATTCTTCTTAGATCTCTTCTCATCTAAATCGCTTATGGATTTTTCAATAATCCTCTTCGTTGTCCGCAATTCTTTGGCAAGCATATCTGCATTCTCTGCTATTCGCTTGTATTTATCAATACCGAATAATTTTATCAGGATGGCTTTCCTATCTTCCTCTTCCATCATCATTATCTCTTTCATCTGTTCCTGCGGCGTATAAACTGTATATCTGAATAACAATGACTTGGATTTTGTAAGAAGTTCAGTTGGATAGCCGAGCAGGCTTAGAATTCTGCTCCTCAATTCAGATGGCATCAACTGATATCGCACACCATCAATTGTAAGAAAGCCCGAATCTTGCTTAATGCTATCTCTATCTCTTTTAAGATTTCTTTTGATTGTAACGTCCTTGCCACTAATTTCAAAATTTAATTCAACGCTTCCGCTGTCTGCACCATGACGCAACAATGCAGATGAATCCAAAATGCCTCGCTCAATTCCAAACAAGGCAAAATCTATTGAGAGAAGAATTGTACTCTTTCCTGAGCCGACATCTCCTGATAGCAAAATAGAACTTTCAGGAAAATTTATCTCTTCACTAACATAACTTCTGATATTATTCAATTTTAGATTTTTTAGCAGCATTTTATCACTTTTCAATATTCAATATTTTTTCTGCATTGGAAACAATTCTATCAAGAAATTGGTCATTATTTTCTCCTTCCATTTTTTCTGTCTCTAATGTTTTCATTAGGTCTAGGACCAATAGCATATCTTTTTCTTGATTGTAGAGATTTGACTGGTCAATATGCTCTTTGATTATATTTATCTCAAGGTCTTCCATATTTACAAAACTCTTTTCTATTTCTTGGAATTCTTTTGTCTTTAACTGCGAAAAATTCTTCTTTATTGTTAGAGCATCTTTGCAGACATCAGATATTTTTTTGAAATCAATGTCAGAAGGTGTTCCGTTTTCTAGAGTTCCTTCAACTTTGAGTAGAACAATCTTATTTTCAAGTTTATTTTTTTCTAGAGTTTGCAGTATTTCTTCTTCCACTTCTTTTGAGCTTTTTCCGTTTGCATTTATTTCTATCAACGTTGTATCGCATTCCTTTAACTCAACAAACTCTAAATTAACTTCTCCATCAACGATATCAACAATATAGAATCCGCCGCAACAATTCTTTTCCAGTTCTGTGAAGTTGCATGGGAATAAGCATCCTGGAAAGACAATCCATCCCAAACCATCTTCATATTTGTTATATACTGCATGAACATGACCTGAGGCATAATAATCAAATCCTTTTGGCAGATTTGAGAGCGGAACTGCATGCATACCTTCTAAATGAGGTGGTTTGAATTCCTCAATAGCTGAATGAAACATGAATATTTTGAATTTGTTTGAGTTTAGTATATCTTCTGGAACTATGATTTTTTTATAGTCTTCGTGTTCAAGCGAACCTTTCTTGCCTGATATGCCAGCAATAATAGCATTATCTTCTTCAATGTATTTTATTGTTGTTTCTCCTTCAATTTCAGTTGCAATATTTTTTATTAGTCCTGCATTCTCAAGAACAGAAAGCATTGTTTTTCCAGATGGTGAGAAATCATGAGAACCTGCAATAACATATACTGGAATACCTGCATCTTTCAATTTTTTCAAGTCTGTGGTAGTATTGCTTAGTGCATCTATCGGAGGCAGGCTTGTATTAAATAAATCGCCTGCTATCAAAACAAAATCAACATTTTCTGAGATGCATATATCAACTGCTTTGGTGAATGCATTGTTTGGCATCTTCTCTAATTCTGGATGGTTGTTCCAAGAACCAATATGACAATCAGAGATGTGAGCAAACCGCATAGCTACACCATTACAATTAAATTACTGGTATTTCAAAAATTCAATAATTCTATGCTCATAATACTTAAAAATGAAACATGAAATTCTGAAGACATTTCTAGAAACGTCTTCGAGAATAAGAAGCAGGAAAAATACTTAAAATGATTTTGTGTTTTCAGAATCCCCATTTCTTCCCAGCCATTGCAAGCTCACTGTGTGTTTTGGCATATTGTTTAAGTGAAATATTTTTCATTGTTGCATCTAATGACTGTCTTGCTGCTTTTGCACCATCAATTGTTCCATTCGGATGACCGTGGATTCCTCCACCCATCTGGATGATTATATCATTGCCTAACATCTTGATGAGAGATGGAACATGTCCCGGATGAAGTCCGCCAGAGCAAACTGCAAAAACAGGTTTTATATTAATCCATTTTTCAGAAAGGATATGACCGCGTCCCTTTATAATATTTTTTTCTATTTCTCCTTCAATTTCATGAACCTCTTTATATTCACCTTCCATCTTTCCAACAACTGTTCCAATATGAATCTGGTCAACGCCAATAAGCCGTGCAAGTTTTGCAATCGTAAGCATTGAAATTCCATGCCTTCCTCGGGTAAATGCAGCATGACCAGCACGATGTGCATGAATTATCAAACCTATATCTGCATCATGAAGTGTTTGCAAACCAGACCAGCCTGCTGTCAAGATATCAATCATTGCATAGGTTCCTCCATGCTCTTTGATGAACTCAGCGCGCTCTATCATCTCTTTTGTTTCTGCTGTTACATTCGGCATATATGCTTTTCTTTCTCCTGTTTCGCTTCTTGCCCTATCTGCTGCATCAAGCGTTTTGATAATACGATTTTCAAATGGATTAAATTTTTGGTTGCTGAGATTTTCATCATCTTTCACAATGTCACATCCACCAACCCATGCGTCATATGCAACCTTTGCATGGTCTTTTGTATTTAAGCCGAGTTTCGGTTTCACTATGGTTCCGAGAAGCGGACGTTTCTTAACATTCAAAACTTTTCTGACGCCGGCAATTCCAAATCTAGGCCCTTTGAATGATTTCATCAATGCAGGAGGGAGATGAATATCTTCTAAGCGCAATTCTCTAATCATCTTCATTCCAAATATGTTTCCGGCAATACTGCTCATAATTTGCGGAACATTATGCGGCTCAAATAAATCAATAGGATAGGCAACCTTGATATTGTAATACTGGCCATTTCTTTTAATATAATAAACCTTTGCAGCAATTTTTTTTGTATATGCAGTTTCTGTTGTTATGTCAGTCCATGTGCCAACAGAAGATTCGGCTGCAATTTGTTCAGCTGCATATTCAGGTTTTGCATTGTTCGGCCTAAATGTAAAATCACATATCAAATCTGTGCTCTTTGGCCTGTATTTCCTGTCAACATATCCCATGATTAATAAATTATTGAAAGCAGTATAAAAAGGTTATAGTAAAAAAATAATTATGAAAACGAAAATCCTGAAAGCAAACCAGATAAAAGAAGCAGCTCAGATACTGAAGAAAGGCGGCATAGTTGCATTTCCTACTGAAACTGTTTACGGCTTAGGTGCTATACTGAACAAGAAAGCTGTTGATAAAATTTTTATTGCAAAAGGTCGGCCAACTGACAATCCCATGATTGTTCACATTGCTAATAAAAAAGATATCTACAAACTTGCATGTGTTTCTGACAAAAAAATTGTCAATAAACTGATAAAAAAATTCTGGCCGGGACCATTGACAATTGTACTAAAAAAGAAAGGAATTGTGCCAGATAATGTGACAGCAGGGCTTGATAGCATTGCGATAAGAATGCCAAAAAATAAGATTGCACTAGCGCTGATTAAGAGAGCAGGACCAATTGCTGCGCCTTCTGCCAATCTATCAGGTAAACCTAGTACAACTTCTGCAAAACATGTTATTCATGATATGTCAGGAAGAATAGATGCAATAATTGATGGTGGCAGAACAAAGATAGGCGTTGAATCTACAGTAATTGACATAACAAAAAAACCTGCAGTTTTATTGCGACCAGGCGGTATTACATTTGAAGAACTAAAAAAAATAATTGATATTAAAATTCATCCATCATTGATTAAAAAATCATCTGTCAAAAAACCATCTTCACCTGGAATGAAATACAGGCATTATGCTCCTAATGCAAAACTTATACTTGTGATGAACAATAAGAAAATGGCTGAGATAATTAAAAAATACAAAGGAAAAGTAGGAATTTTATCTTTCAGAAGAAAATATAATAAGAACACAAAAATAGCTAACTGCAGAGACTTGTTTAAAATATTGAGAGAATTTGATAATGAAGGATTTAATGTTATTATTTCTGAGTCTATCCCTGAAAAAGGAATTGGACTTGCTATTATGAATAGACTTAAAAAAGCGTCAACAAAGATAATTAGGTAACATATTAATATGTTCAAATTAAGAAAAAAGCATTAGGTGTATAAAATGCCAGAAGAAAAATCATGTGGTGCAATTGTTTTTAGAAAGGAAAAAAATAAAATTTTCTATCTGATTTTGCAATACAATGATAATTATTGGGGCCTTCCAAAAGGCCATATGGAAGCAGGGGAAGAGGAAAAGGAAACTGCGATCCGCGAGGTTGGAGAAGAAACTGGACTAAGGGATTTTAATATCATTAACGGTTTTAAGGAAAAAATTGAATATTTTTTTAAGAAAGGGGGACAAACAATTCACAAAGAGGTTGTATTTTTCCTCTTTGAAACAAAAACTATTAATGTGAAAAAATCATTTGAGCATTTGGATATCAAATGGGTGCCTTACAAAGAAGCAATTGAAAAATTAACATACAAAACTGACAAAGAAGTTATGAAAAAAGCTGATATTTTTATCAAGGGCAGGAAGAGAATGAGCGATTTTGAATAATTTTTGAATTTTTTTATAAAATTTATCAATTTATATGAATTTTTTATGAAATTTATAAAAAAAATTATATTTTTTAAAAAAATTTGACATTTTTTCACAATTTTTCTCTAAAAAAATATTTTTAAAAAAAGCGAAATGCTTATATATCAAGCAATCACATATTTTATAAGTAAATAATTAATTTTTATAAAAATAATTTGAAATTATTTTTAAATTTTATAAAAATGAAATGCCCTAGTTACTATTCCAATAGTTTCTTTGTGCATTTCGTTTAAGAGCATTGAAAATTGAACAATGCTCTTAAAAAAATTCAATATTTGGAAAAATGTGAATTACATGATATTTGATTTTGTTGTATTAGGCGCTGCTGGGATGCAGGGAAAAATTGTTTCAAGATATCTTCTTGAGCAAGGATATTCTATTCTCATGTGTGACAAACTTAAACCTATCAATGGTGGTTTAAAATTATTAAATTCTTATCCGAGAAAAGCTAAATTTTTTGGATTGGATGTAAGAGATGTTGAAGAAACTACTAATGTAATCAAAAAATCCGGAGCTGATGTTGTTGTAAATTGTGTTGAAGGCGATTGGAATCTTCATGTTTTAGAAGCATGTATGCAAGCAAAGGTTCACTCAATAGATTTAGGCTCTGAGATATGGATGACAAAAAAACAATTAAGAATGAATAAAGAATTAAGAAACCTTGGATTGACTCATATAACTGGATGTGGCTCTGTTCCTGGAATAGGAAATATA
>Ga0272448_1003785_pt1 | contig 17705 bp, 15 predicted proteins | sample YNPCB0191_FD_202220 | JGI IMG/M metagenome (GOLD analysis project Ga0272448, IMG submission 202220) | Hot spring sediment microbial communities from Yellowstone National Park, WY, United States - YNP-CB-019-1 | ecosystem: Environmental > Aquatic > Thermal springs > Hot (42-90C) > Sediment... | reverse complement strand
CCGCAGGTTTGGGTAACCTGCGGGAGGGTATAGGCATGCCGATGCACTTGCTTCCAGGGTAACCGTGAACAGTTACTTCGCCGGAATACACCCACCCCTGCCACTTGACCCTCCCGCAGGTTACCCAGTTTCAACTGCGCCTGGCTGGGGGTGCGGATGGGGGTGGCGTGGTTCAAACCGCCTCTGCGATGGCGCGAAGCCGCCCTGCGGCGGCTGGGCATCCAACCTGCGGGAGGGTAGAGGCATGCCGATGCACTTGCTTCCAGGGTAAACGTGAACAGTTACCCGGTTCAGCTCTTCTTGACAACCTGATATAGAGTGATACAATTGAGGCAGATCGTGGCGACCAACCTCAGGGGCCCTTCTTTTTTCCCTCATCGTGCTACGAGGATGCCGGGGACCCATGCAGGCATAGTCCGGCCCGTGCCGGTGACGGTCTGGCAGCAGCCTCCGCCACTTCTGGGGTATATCCGTGGAGGAGAGTATTGAGCGATGCCCCTGTTGGAGATCCACCCCGGCCCGGCTCTCCCCGTAAGAGGGGATGGGTAATCCGAGGACGATGTCGTTTAACACCCTCATATGGAGGACACAGTGCAACTGAGCGATCTGCTACAACAGGTTGATTCATCCCAAGACGAACTGGTATCGCTGCTGCAAAACCTGGTGCGCATTCCTTCGGTGAATACCGGTGTGATGCCGACCGGCAATGAGACGCCGGTCTGCCAGTTTGTTGCCCAGACGCTGGCAAGGGCAAATATCGGGTCGCAGATTATCGAGAGTGCTCCTGGGCGCGGCAACCTCATTGCCCGCCTGCCGGGCAGCAATGGTTCGCCGCGCCTCATGTTCATGGCCCACACCGATGTTGTACCGGTTGAAGACGAAAGCCAGTGGCAGTATCCACCCTTTGGCGGCGAGGTGCACAATGGGCGCGTCTACGGCCGCGGCGCCCATGACATGAAGGGCATGCTCGCTGCCGAGATCATGGCCATGCTCATCTTGAAGCGGGCCGGCGTGTCCCTGGCCGGTGACCTCATCCTGGCCGCCTGCGGCGACGAAGAGGCCGGTGGAACGTACGGCTTTGGCTGGTTGGCCGCAACGCATCCAGAGCTTATCCAGGCCGATGTCGCCATCAATGAGGGTGGCGGTGCACCGATCAAGACTCCCAAAGGGCTAACCTATCTTCTGAATATCGGTGAGAAGGGCCGCTACGAGGTGCATATCATGGTGCAGGGGCGGGCCTGGCATGCAGCGTTGCCCTGGCGGGCCGACAACCCGCTGTACAAGGTGTCCACCATCCTCAAGCGCATCCAGGACTACCGGCCACAGATAGACACCTCGGCGCCCATATTTGCCCACCTGCACACGCTGCTGGATCTGCCGGCGCCTGTGACCAACGAGAACGTTGATGCCCTGGCCGACGCCCTGGCGACCGACCGCCCCGGCGAAAGCGCCATCGTGAAGGCGTGTTCGCGTATGACGCTCACTCCCACCATGATTCGCGGTGGCGTCAAATCGAATAGCATTGCCGAGCAGGTCACCATTACCTGCGATGTGCGTACCCTGCCCACCCAGGACACTGCCTATGTACATCGTGAGCTGCAGCACATCCTCGACGGCCTGCCTGACGTCTCCTGGGAGCTCGTCTGTACGGCCACCCCCAGCGCTTCACCCGCCGATCATCCCTTCGCCGAAGCCGTGCGCCGGGCCACGGCTATTGCCATCGGTCGCGAGGATTTTGGCTGGCTTCCCGGCCTGACCACCGGTTTCACCGATGCCCGGCTGGTGCGCCCGCTCGGCACGGTTGTCTATGGCTTTGCCCCTTCGCACCCCGATGTCGATCCCAATCTCTATGGAGCACACAACAAGAATGAATCCCAGGACATTGCCAGTCTGATCACACAGACCCGTATGTTGGTAGCGCTGGCATGGCAAACATTGGCGCGATGAGGAAAGAGAGTGTCCGCCATTTGTTTCTGGAGGGTATCGCCCATCTGCCGGTTCCCACCCGGCCGATGGGCACACCGCCACGCATCCTCCTGCTTCGTCCCGACCACCTCGGCGACATCTTGTTCATGACGCCGGCACTGCACGCTTTGCGCGCCGCGCTGCCCGATGCCCACATTGCCTGCCTCGTCGGCCCATGGGCACAGCCCATTCTGGCGCACAACGCAGACCTGGATGAGCTGTTGACCTGCGACTTTCCCTGGTTCAACCGGCGGCCGAAGGTGTCACTCGTGCAGCCATATGCGGCCCTGTGGCGCGAGGCAGCTCGCCTGCGTCGGCAGCGTTTCGATGTGGCCATCATCATGCGCTTCGATTTCTGGTGGGGAGCGGCCCTGGCGCGCCTGGCGGCTATCCCGCGCCGCATCGGCTATGCCAGGCGCGACGTGCAACCCTTTCTAACCGACGCCGTGCCCTATCAACCTGGTCGGCACGAGGCAGAGCAGAATATGCGCCTGATCGAGGCGTTCATTGCCGACTCTCCCTTTCTGCCCTCCCGGCCGTGGCAGGAGGGACAGGACGACCGGCCTGTGAAGACGCTCCACTTCACCATCACCGCCGGCGACTCTGCCTGGGCCGCCGAACATCTTGCTCCACCGGCCGATAGCGGATACCCGCCCCCCGATGCCCGTCCGCTCATTGCCATTCACCCCGGCGCCGGCGCGGCGGTGAAGCTATGGAGCGCGGAGGGATGGGTGACGGTGGCAACGGCGCTGAGCCGGCGGTATGGAGCAACCATCGTCTTCACCGGCGGTGCAGGCGAGCTGCCCCTTGTCCGGGCCATTGCCGGCCGGCTTACGGTGCCCCACATTGTTCTGGCCGGACAAACCACTCTGGGTCAGTTGGCTGCCGTCTTTGCCCGCTGCCGGCTGGCGCTTGGCCCTGATAGCGGCCCGCTGCATCTCGCCGTAGCCGTGGGCACACCAACCGTCCACCTCTTCGGCCCGGCCGATCCCGGCCTGTTCGGCCCGTGGGGCAATCCGACGCGCCATACTGTCGTCCAGGCACGCTACTTCGACATACCGTGCCGCAAACGTCCTTGCAATCGGCTCGACTACACTGCCGCGCAATTGGCGCACCATGCCTGCATGCAGACGATCACAGTTGACGATGTGCTCGATGCAGTGCAGCGTATATATAGATAACCCGATGTCTGGGGAGACATCGGGTATCTGAATCACGGCGGGCACGGCCCCTGACATGGCGACGGCCTTAGTCACGAATAATCACCGGGGTGCCCAATGGTGCCCACTCATAGAGGATCTTAGCGTCATAGTCGCTCAGCATGATGCAGCCGCTCGTCGCCGGTCGGCCCAAGACCGATGTCGAGAGAACCGATCCGTCCTTCAAACGGGCCATGGCATGGAATCCGTTCTCTGTGCCGCCGGCAAAATAGATGCCCATCCAGTAGGGCATGCCCCACCCCAGCCCGCTGGACTCAGCATAGGGCATCTTGTCGAGTATCTCAAACGAGCCGGTACGCGTCAGGTAGGGAGCCTTGCCCGTTGACGCTTTCATCGTGTAGATAACCTTGCCGTTCTCCCACACCATGACCTGCTGCTTGCTCAGGCTGACCTCGATTTTCTTACCCATGGCCGTGGCCTGACCGGCGGGCGTGTCTTTCAGCCTTGTCATTCCCGCCTGTGCTTCCGCCCCCTGCGGGTCAATGGCGGCGGCTTTGCGATAGGCCACAAATGCCTCGTTTGCCTTGCCCTCTTTCTCAAGACCATTGGCGTAGCCAACATATGCCTGATAGAGCCTGCTCTTGACCGCGCGGTAGCCGGGGTTCCCTTCATAGATCGTACGTAGCGGCGTGACTGCCGATGCGAAATCACCCTTGGCCAGTGCAGTTGAACCGTTCAGATAGAGTTGGGCGAATTGCTTCTCGCTTTGTGCATCGGCATCATTCGCATTGATTGCCAGCGCTTTATCGAACTCGGCCACCGCCTCGGCCAGCCGTTCGCTCCGGACAAGTTGTACCCCGTAGTTGAAATGGGCAGAGAAGAGCTTTTGCGTCAATTGGGCGTCGGAGGGGGTGCGCTTGATCATGCCATCAAGGATGGCGATGACCTGTGGCCAGTCCTCAGCCGCCCACGCCTGATCAAGCGTCGTTGCCGGCGCTGCCTGGCCTGAGGCGGTTGCCGTAACCGGCTGTGCCGTGGGTGACATGACCGGCTTAACTGCCTTGACGGTGGTGGCATGAGCCGTCACCTGGGGCGTGGGCAGTGCGGCTGCGTCGGCCCTGCTCATGCCGGCGCGGGCCACGGCTGCAGTTGCCAGCAGGCCAAGCAGGAGAACCGACATCATCAACGCCATGCCCGGCCACTCCACCAGCCGAGTTAGAAGGAGGGCAAACAGAGAGCGTAGATCGGGTATGCTCAGGGCGGGCAACGATGGTCGCGGAGACGACGCACTCCGTGGCTGCGCAGGGCGTGCCGATTGCTCGACCGGCGCCGATTCAGGCCGACCCGGCCTGGCTGCGCTTGCCACCGGCACAGACGCCAACCCCAGCCGCTGTCGCGCCCAGATCAGCCCCTCCCTCGCCCGTTCGTTCGACGGATCGAGGGCAATCGCCCGCTCCAGGTAGGGAAGGGCGTCATTAGCCGGACTCAACCCACCGCGCCACAGCAGCGCTTCGACGTTGTCTCCGTCAATGCGCAAGGCTTCATCGAACAGGCTCAGCGCTTCGGCCTGGCGTCCGGCACGAGCGGCCGCGATGCCCAGGTCAACGACACGCTGTGCCGCTTCGGTGAGAGGAATACTCTCCCGCTCATCGGGAGGGACGGCATTTGTCGTGTCCCGCGAAGCAGAGGCAAAACGCATGATGTGCAAAGGATTGGCTTGTGACACAGCTTCCCTCTCTATAGACAGAGTTTGGATGTTCGATGTCGCCGAGATTGCCGACGCCTCAGAGACATTGGCAATCTCTCCTATCCGAGCCTGGCCGTGGGTTTGACATCGAGATCCCAGCCGGAACGCTCGCCGTTCAGCAAATGGAAGTGCCCGGCACTGGCGATACCGGCGGCATTGTCTGTGCATAGCGCCGGTGGTGGCACCAAGAGTGGCAGTTTGAGCGCCGCCTTCAATCCTTGACGCAAGGCCGTGTTAGCCGCCACGCCCCCACCGAGGATGATGGCCGTCACCGGAAACTCCAGGCTGGCCTGGCGTGTCTTTTCGACCAGCACATCAACCACGGCCTGCTGAAAACTGGCCGCCAAATCGGCCACGTAGGCCGGATTGACCACTGTTCCCTGGGGTGTAACCGTCGTGAAACCGGGCACCGATGATTTCTCCTCGATCGTACGCAACACGGCCGTCTTGAGTCCGCTGAAGCTGAAGTCGTAGGTTCCCCGCAGCCATGCCCGCGGCAGCGGATAGGCCGATGGATTGCCGCTCTCTGCCGCTTTCTGGATCACCGGCCCGCCGGGATAACCAAGCCCCAACAGGCGAGCCACTTTGTCAAAGGCTTCGCCGGCCGCATCATCAATCGTCCGCCCCAGCGCCTGATATTGACCGTGCCCGGTCATCATCACCAACGTGGAATGTGCCCCCGAGACGACCAACCCCAGCAAGGGAAACGTCGGCGCGTCTCCATCGAGCAGCCAGGCTGCATAGAGGTGGCCTTCCAGGTGATTGACGCCGATGAGCGGCAGCCCATGGGCAAAGGCCAGGGACTTGGCCATGTTCAGCCCCACCAGCAGCGATCCGACCAAACCGGGCCCATAGGTGACAGCCACGCCCGCCAGATCTTTCCATGTGACATCGGCATCGGCCAGCGCCTGGTTGACTACAGGAACGATAGCCAGAATGTGCTGGCGAGAGGCGACTTCGGGTACGACGCCGCCAAAGCGCTTGTGTATATCCACCTGCGAGGCGACGACATTAGACAGGATACGCCGGCCGCCGGCAACGACCGCCGCGGCCGTCTCGTCACACGATGTTTCAATGCCCAAAATCAATGTATCGTGATCGTTCATTCGCCTCTCTCCCATAATGACGATACGCCCATAAATCTGTTACGTTTCGGATCACGGCCGACCATGCACAGAGGCATGCGTTCTGCAGACATCTTCGCCGTCATCGGTAGTCTGCGAACGCTGCTACGTCACCGCAATCTGTGAGCCCTCTGCCGTCTTGGTCACCTCGATGCGCACAGGGAAGGCATCCTTCAATTCCTCGATGTGCGTGATGACCAGGATTTTCTCGAAATCCTCGGAAATGGAGTTGATGACCTCGACCAGTCGCTCGCGACCGCGACTGTCCTGCGTGCCGAAGCCCTCGTCAATGATCAGCGTCTGCAATCGCGCGCCCGCCCGTCGCGCCAGGAGCTTCGATAGGGCAATGCGTATGGCGAAATTGGCGCGGAAGGTCTCGCCGCCGGAGTACATCTCGTAGTTGCGGGTTCCCACCTGATCGGACAGCTTGATGTCCAGCGTTTCAATCGTATCGCCCCGCTTTGTATCGCGTTGCGTCTCGAACTTGACATGCATCTGGTTGTCGGTCATACGTGCCAGAAGGGCATTGGCCTCTTCTTCGATCTCGGGGATGGCTTGCTCGATGATCATCGCCTGGATGCCTTTCTTGCCGAAGGCGACGGCCAGCTCTTCGTAGATGCTCCGTTCCTCACGCGCCTTCTCTTCGGCGGTGACTTTTTCAGCGCGTTGCTTTCGCAGGTAGGCGCAATGGTCGAGCTTCTGGCGGGCTACGCCCAGTGTCTCGCGCGCATAGCGTTCCTGAGCCTGCAGGGTATTGACGTCGGCCTCCTGTTTTTTGACGCTGGCAGCGACCGCGTCCAGGTCTGCCAGTTCGGCCTCCAGGGCAGCAGCGAGTTCTCTATCTCGTTGGCTGTCGCGCCTCCATACCGCCACCGAGGCGTTGAGTCTGTTGAAGGTTGCCCGCTCGCCATCAATCAGGTGAGCTGCGGTCTCGAGCTTGCTTTTCTCACCGTCATAGTGGCCGAGCTCGGCCAGGCGTGAGCGCACGTCTTCATGCCGAGCTGCATCGTAGCCCAGGGCAGCTATTTGTTGACGAATGCTCGCCAGGCGTGCTTGCTCGGCCGGCGCATAATCTTGCGCCTCGATGCGTTGGCCGATGATGGCCAGACGGGCCTCGGCGTTGACTGCATCCTGGGCAGCGGCCTCGGCGTCGGCCAGAAGCTGGAGTAAGGCAGCCTCACGCTTCTGCAGAGCCGACCGTTCGCGTAGCCGGGCTTCCAGGCCGGCGATGTCGGCCTTCATACGCGCCGCCTCCTGCTCCAGATGTTTGATCTCTGCGTCGTTGCGGCGAAAGGCATCACCCTTCAGCCTACCCTCGTCTTGATAATTGCTGCGAACGCGCTCGCGCTCGACATCGGTCAATGGTGTATTGCAGAGCGGGCAATGGGTGACACCGGCCAGGGCGTCAATCTTTTCCTTAAGGTCGTGCATGTCGGTTTTCAGGCCATCGTTGACGTGGCGCAAGGCGGCGATCTGGCTTATACAATCCTGCAACGACTGGCGCGCTGTGTCTAGCTGTGCTTCCACGGCGTTGAGCTCATCGAGGGCAGTATGCACCACGGCCAGATCTGCCTCTCGCCCCGCCGCCCTTTGGCGACGCGCCGCCAACTCCTTGATTCTTTCTTGCAGTGACCGTTGTTCGACGAGCAAGCGCGAGCGTTCGCTGTCGATCTGGCGCTCAACCTGACGCTCCTCATTTTGTAGTTGAGCAAGGCGCGACAGGGCGCGGTTGAGGGCATCGTTTTCGGCACGTGCCTGCTGCAAGGCGGCGTAGCCTTCCTCGATGGCCGAGCGCTGGGCCAGCGTCGTTTCATACTCGGCAATACGCTGACGATGGGTGTCTGCCTGGGCCTCGGCGTCGGCAATGTCGCTTTCGGCGCGGGCGATCCGCGTCTTGAGGTCTTTCAGTTGACCGGCCTTGAGGTCGAGCACGTTCTTGCGTTCACGCAGGCTGCTTAGCTCATGCTCAGCGTCTTTGAGTGCCGAAGCCAGGCGCGTTGACTCGGCCTGAGCAGCAACAAGCTCCTCATGGTAGCGCGGCTCGTTGACCAGCTCGGCGTCAATGGCCTGAATGTCGGCTTCGAGCATCTTGCGTTCGCTCTCGTATTGTTTGGCCTGCTCCCTGGCCATGTCCTCAAGCTCATCGTAGAGGCTGAGGCCCAGGATGTCGGCCAGAATTTGCTTGCGCTCGCCCGGCGCCTTGACGGTGAATTCATCGGCGCGGCCCTGCAACAGGAAAGCCGAGTTGATGAAGGTCTCATAATCCATGCGCAGGGTTTCGACGATTTTGCGCTCGGTATCGAGGATAGAATTGCCGGAGATGACCCGGTAGGTGTCACCATCGCGGATGAAGAACTCCAGTGAGGGCACGCTGCCGCTTTTGCGTTTCTGCCGCTTGCGGATGACCCGGTACCGATTGTCGGCCAACTGGAAATCGAACTGCACCTCCATCTCGTCGGCGCTGAGGTGGATGAGCTCATCGTCGCTCCTGGCTCGTGAACGGCCCCACAACGCCCAGGTGATCGCATCGAGCAGGGCCGATTTGCCGTTGCCATTATCGCCCGACAGGCAGGCCAGATGGATGCCGGAGAAATCGAGGGGAAGGACATTCTCGCGGTAGCACATGAAATTGCGCAGGGAAAGTCTAAGTGGTATCACGTCGCACCCCTTATGTATACTGCTGCCCGGATTCATGATACACAATCAGGGGGGAAAAGTAAAGGGGTAGCTGATGTGCAACTGTTCACGGTTAGGGTAACAGGACTTTCGCCGGAATGCCCTCGGCCCTGCCACTTGACCCTCCCGCAGGTTTGGCTAACCTGCGGGAGGGTAGGGAGACCGCCGTCGGCAATTCGTATTCCGTACCATCCATGCGTGCATCCGTGGCCAGCTCGCCCTGTTTTCCCCCTTACCCTAACGGTGAACAGTTACGCTCAGTTTCTGTCTTGACAAGAGAACAGTTGTGCTCTATGATGCAGGATGGAGATATGTTATGAAAACTATCGGGTCTAGGCGATCCAGCGCCAATATAGCCATTCTGGCTGCCAGCATCATTCTGGGATTCCTGCTGACCGTGCAGTTCCGCTCGGCGGCGGCCAGCCTGCCGCCGCGCGAACAGAGCCGCGTCTCGACAGCCGAGGCTGTTCAGCGCCTGGAGGAGGAGCAGCGCCAACTTAAGGAGCGCATTGCTGAGCTGCGTACCCAGATTGCCAGCATGCAACACGCTGCAGAAACGGCCGACCCTGCCAAGATGGTCGCGGCCGATATAGATCAACAGAAGCTGCTGGCCGGTCTCGTCGCCTTGCATGGCCCCGGCCTTCTAGTGGTCTTGGACGATTCGACAAAAACGGTTGGCCCATCGGAAGACGCCAACAATTATATTATCCATGACTATGAGCTGCGCGACGTTGTCAGCCTCTTGTGGTTGTCGGGAGCCGAGGCGATTGCCATTAACGGTGAACGCCTGGTCAATGTCAGCTCGATCTACTGTGTTGGCAGTACTATCCTGGTCAATGACACGCGCCTTTCGCCACCGTACGAGATTCGGGCCATCGGCGATCCTCCAGTCCTGGAGGATGTTGTGCAGAATCCAAAGAACCTGGCCAAGCTGCGAGCGCGGGTGAAGACCTACGGGATCCAATTGAAGGTGACGCAGCAGAAGGATGTCATAATCCCTGCCTATAGCGGCACGCTGAACATTCGCTATGCAAGGCCAACCATGACGGTGCCGCGCAATGAGGGAAACAAGTCCCGAGGCATGTGATGAGCCGGCCGGGTTCTATTCTACACCTGACGTTTGTCTTCTTTGTTCTTGGTGTTTTGATCGTCGTGCAATTGCGGACGACCAGCCGCGCCGCGACGACGTCGCTAACGCCAAGCGATCAGACGCGGGTCCTGGCTAACCTGGTCGAGAGCAACGCCGCGCTACGCGACGAGATCGTGGAGTTGGAGGCGACGCTGGCGCGGCTGAATCCTGCCGATCGCGCCGCCAGCAACGCCGCGTTGGCTGCCGAATTGGCGCGCTTGTTGGTCATCAGTGGCCGGGTTGAGGTCAGCGGGCCGGGGGTGCGTCTTGAGATTTCCGGCCAGATCAATCCACTGGATATGCAAGACCTGATTAACGAGCTGCGCAATGCCGGAGCCGAGGCTATTGCCGTTGACCGTCACCGGGTCATCGTTCGCAGCGTCGTCTCGCGCAATGGACCAGATCTCTCGATAGACGGGTGGCGGCTTACTCCACCTTATGTCATTGAGGCCATCGGCCAGCCAGACACCATGCAGACGGCCCTCTTGCGTCGGGGCGGGCTGGTTGGCCTGCTCGAATACGCTTATCCCGGCTTAAAAATCACCATCGAGAAAAGGGATAACCTGATCCTTCCTGCCTATAGCGGACACGATGAGCCCAAGCTTGCCGCTCCACTGCAGACTTCCGGCAGCCGCTAACCTGTCGGCCGCCGGCGCACAGTGCGTTGCAGCATTGCTACCGGGGAGAAATTGACACAGTGAGAATTGGGATTGATGCCAGCCGGACGACCAGGGCGCAGCCCACCGGCACCGAGAGGTACTCGCTGCACTTACTGCGCGCCCTGCTTGCCCTGGATCATGACAACGACTACACCTTCTACTTCAACGCACCACCTCGGCCTGGCTTATTCCCCGATAGCAACCGTGTTCACTATCGGATCATCCCGTTTCCACGCTTGTGGACACATCTGCGCCTGTCATGGGAGATGGCGCGACGCCCGCCGGACGTCCTCTTCGTTCCGGCGCACGTGCTGCCGTTGATCCACCCACGGCGCACCGTCGTGACCATCCATGATCTCGGTTATTACCACGAGCCGGAGGCCCACCCGCCGCGCCAACGGGCCTATCTGGAATGGGCTACCCGTTACAACGCCCAATCGGCCTCGCTCATCATTGCCGACTCAGCGGCCACGAAACGCGACCTGGTGACTGTTCTGGGCATCGCGGCCGAGAAGATCAGGGTCGTCTATCTAGGTGTGGATGAACGCTTCCGGCCGGTCAGCGATGCAGCCCAAATCGCCGCCGTCAAGCAAAGATACGGCATCGCCGGGCCGTATATTCTGTACGTGGGCACGTTGCAGCCACGCAAGAACCTGGTGCGGCTTGTCGAGGCGTTCGGTCGCATTGTGCGCGCCCTGGACATGGGCTACGAGGGGATGAACCGCTTCGACGCCAACGATCCACAGCGCCGCCTATCGCTGGTGCTGGCCGGCGCCAAGGGTTGGTGGTACGAGGACATTTTTCGTGCCGTCCTGCACATGGAACTGGCCGGTCAGGTTATTTTTCCTGGTTATGTCAAGCATGATGACCTGCCGGCGCTCTATAGCGGGGCCGAGTTGTTTGTCCTGCCTTCTCTCTACGAAGGGTTCGGCCTACCGGTGCTCGAAGCCATGGCCTGCGCTGCACCGGTGGTGGCGGCGAGCGTTTCCTCGTTGCCCGAAATTGTCGGCGATGCCGGGGTGCTCGCCGACCCCACAGACGATGCCGACATTGCTCGCGCCATGATCCGCGTGCTGATGGATCCATTGCGGGCCGCGGACATGCGCCGGCGTGGGCTGGAGCGGGCACGCCGGTTTTCATGGCAACGTTGTGCGCGCGAGACGCTCGAGGTGATACGCGATGCCGCAGGCGAAGCGAAGGCATAGGGTGGAGGGGGGGCAGGTACAGGGTGCAGGAGCTGCGGTGCTATGCGTGAGGTGACAGCTGTGCTGGAAGAAGGGGAAGATCGAGCTTGACCAGTGCGGATAGACGTGTTAGTATTCATCCAGCCCCATTTGGAGGTCTTGTTGAGTACCATGCACATTTCTCCTACCTTCGATCCGAAAGCGGATGTCGTACTCTACGAGGGTGATTGCATTGATCTGTTGCCGACGATTCCCGATGGTCTCGTTAGCCTAGTTGTGACCTCACCCCCATACAACCTGGGCAAATCATATGAGAAGCGAATGCAACTGGATCATTACATCGCTCAGCAGAAGCAGGTCATTGAGCAGTGCATACGTGTTCTTAGCCCAAGGGGTAGCCTTTGCTGGCAGGTGGGCAATTACGTCGAGGATGGGGAGATCATACCTCTGGATATTGTGCTCTTCCCCATTTTCGCCGGACTTCATCTCTCGCTGCGAAATCGTATTGTGTGGCACTTTGAGCACGGCCTGCATACGTCAAAGCGTTTCTCTGGGCGGTACGAGGTCATCCTTTGGTTTACAAAGAGTGATGATTACACGTTCAATCTAGATGCTGTACGGGTACCTCAGAAGTACCCCCAGAAGAAGCACTTCAAAGGTCCACACGTTGGCGAGTATTCAAGCAATCCTCTGGGAAAGAATCCTGGTGATGTATGGATCATTCCCAATGTAAAGGCTAATCATGTAGAAAAGACAATTCATCCGTGCCAGTTTCCGGTCGAGCTCATCGAACGGTTAGTCCTTGCCCTCACCAATGAGGGAGATTGGGTGTTGGACCCGTTTATTGGTGTTGGAACAACTGCCATTGCTGCTTTGATGCATCAGCGCCGGGCCATAGGTGCAGAGATTGTGCCTGAGTATATGAGGATTGCGAGGGAGCGTGTGGAATTGGGCGAGCAGGGCCGGCTGCGCATCCGCCCTATGGAACGGCCAGTGTATGATCCGGACAGCCCCACTGCGAATGTGCCTCCCAAGATGGTGCATTTTGGGGCCGCACAACCGCCTCTGCTTGTAGCCGAGAAGCGTGACGCATTCCATGCCACAGAGGAGATGCCTGAATGAGGATTGTGTATGAGTACTCACACTTGGGCGGTAGTGAGATTCTCCATGTTCGCTATCCCCAGACTGAAGGGGAGATCAATAATGTCATCGCCAGCGTCAGAGCCGTGCGTTCGAAGCTCAGCAAAGAAAAAACCAAGACCGGACGGATGCTCTATTCCCCGATCCACATGAATGTGGAGTTCAAGAAAGCGTTTACGGAGCTTGGCTATCGCGAAATCCGTGACGTCTACACGATTAGGATACCGAATAGCGACGTCGCAATCCCAGGCGCATTCAAGCAAATTGATTATGTGAAAGATAGAGTCTTGGTTGAAGTGCAATTCGGTAAGTATGCGTTCATGTTTTATGACATGGCCAAGTTCCAGTACTTCTTCAATGAAAGCAAAGCCGACGTCGGAGTTGAAATACTCCCGTGCCACGGCCTGCATCGGGAGATGTCTAGTGGGGTATCCTACGGTGAACAGCTCGTCTATGATATCGAGAGGCTAAGACGACACTTTCCGGCAGTCCCGGTGAAGGTAATCCTCGTGGATGTTGATGACAGCGGGTAGCAGCGGGCAATGCTGAGACAATGCGTCCCCTAAATGCACCACGCTTTCTTACACCGGTATGGATGCCCCTCTCGTCGGTCGCCTGTGGCTGGCGGTGCAGTACTGGCTTGACACCAATAGCACCCTGTGACATAATCACAGAGGAGGTACATATGCAGGAAAATGTCCGGCAATTCCGAGAGCGATGGCAGGCCGTGGCCCGGGTAGAGGAGCAAGAGCAGCGCATTGCTACGCTGATGGAGCGCTGGCAACGGACCAATACAATTCTGTGCATGGCTATGGCGCTAGGTTGTGATCTGCATCGGCATGATGACGATGATGTCGTGTATTTGCGCTGGGCAAGATTGAAGGATCTTGCTACATGAGCGGAACAGAAGGGGTCACACCTTTTCTCGCTCCGCTGGCGGCCGTCCAGCGTGTCATCGCTCATTTCCACAACCAGGGGCTGATCATTGGCGGAGTCGCCGTCAGCCTGCTGGGCATACCACGTTTGACCGCCGACGTTGATGTCGTCCTCATGCTGTCGGTTGACTATTTGGACGAGTTGATGATGGTCACTCGACAGGAGGGGCTTGTTCCACGCATCACAGATGCTGATCAGTTTGCTCGCCTCAACCGTGTTCTGCTCCTGCAGCATGAGGCCAGCGGTATTCACGTGGATATCGCTCTGGGCATGCTGCCCTTCGAGCAAGAAGCCGTTGAAAGAGGTACGGTGTACCGCGTTGGAACAATCGAGCTGCGGCTGCCTACACCTGAGGATCTTATCATCCTCAAAGCGGTTGCACATCGGCCTAAGGATCTGCTGGATATTGCCGGCATCGTGCAAACTCATCCAAGACTGGATAGGCAGCGAATCGAGACATGGATTAGAGCGTTTGCCGATGCGCTTGAGATGCCTTCCATCTGGGATGATGTCGAACCGATTCTAAACGGATAGCAAGCTGTCTGGCAAGCAAGAACGATGTGTCTTGCACATGAGGGATCGGTGGTCCCTGAGGTGACCCCGCAATGAAGAAGCCTAAATGCACCACGCTTTCTTACACCGGTATGGATGCCCCTCTCGTCGGTCGCCTGTGGCTGGCGGCGACAGAGCAAGGGCTGTGCGAGATCGCCTTCGACGGCGATGAGGCCGAGTTTGTCGCCCGGCTGGAACGCCTGTGGCGGGTGAAGCCGGTCAAGGACGAGCAACCACTGGCCGAGGCGGTGAAGCAATTGCGTGAGTATCTGGCCGGCCAGCGAACCGGCTTCGATCTACCGATCGAGACGCGCCACCTGCGGCCTTTCCAGCGTCAGGTGTTGGACGCCACACAGGCCATCCCGCGCGGCAATGTTAGCACCTATCGCGCTCTGGCGTTGCAGGTGGGCAGGCCGCGCGCCATGCGGGCAGTTGGCCGCGCCGAGGCAACAAACCCCATGCCGCTGGTCATCCCCTGCCACCGCGTCATCGGCAGCAACGGCAGCCTGCGCGGCTACGGGGGCGGATTGCCGCTCAAGAGCGCCCTGCTCAAGCTAGAAGGAGTGATGCTGGCCGAGTGATGCATCCTCCTTAGAGTAGTTTCGCACCTTCAGGAGGATAGACATATCCACGATCAACCGATCGAGGAGTGTGCCATGAACTCACGTGAGCGTGTACGTGCGGCGATCAATCATCGGCAGCCGGATCGTGTGCCGCTTGACCTGGGCGGCACGGCGGTGACCGGCATTGCCGCGTCAACCTATGCGCGCCTGCGCCAGGCCTTGGGGCTACCACGCCATCCACCCAAGGTAACAGAGCCGTTCCAGGTGCTGGCCGAGGTCGAGGATGATGTACGCGATGCGCTGGGTGTGGATACTGTGGGCCTGGGTTTGCCGACAACCTTCTTCGGCTATAAGAACGAAGGCCCGTGGAAACCCTGGACGCTCTTTGACGGAACGGAGGTTCTTGTTCCAGACAAGTTTGTGGTGCGCGAAGCCGCGAACGGCGATCTGCTACTCTATCCGAAAGGCGATACCAGCGTGCCGCCCAGCGCCCACATGCCCAAGGACGGTTACTACTTTGACGCGATCATCCGTCAGGAGACGCTAGACTGGGAGCATCTGGACGCCAATGAGTGGGCAGACCAGATGTACTCCGTTTACACGGACGAGGACATCGGCTACCTGCAGCAGCAGGCCGAGTGGCTCTACGCCAACACGACGCGCTCCATCATCTGGGGCTTTGGTGGCGGTGGTTTCGGCGACATTGCCTGGGTGCCGGGGCCGAATCTGCTGCACCCAAAGGGTATTCGCGATCCACAGGATTGGATTATTGCCCACAAGACCCACCCGGAATACATTCGCGGCATCTTCGCACGGCAGTGCGAGATCGGCCTGGAAAATCTGCGCCTGGTCTGGCAGGCTGTGGGCAGCAAGATAGATGTGGTCTTTGTGAGCGGCACCGACTTCGGCACGCAGGATCGTCCGTTCATCTCGCCCGAGATGTACCGTGCGCTCTACAAGCCCTTCCACAAGCGCATCAACGACTGGATTCACCAGAACACGACCTGGAAGGTCTTCTTCCACTCCTGTGGCTCGATTGTCGCTCTGCTGGACGACCTGGTGGATGTGGGGGTAGACATCATCAATCCCGTGCAGTGCTCGGCCAGAGGCATGGAGCCGGAGCACCTGAAGCAAAGGTACGGACGGCAGCTTGTCTTCTGGGGCGGCGGCGTGGACACACAGTGGACGCTGCCGTTCGGCACACCCGACGAGGTGTACGCCCAGGTGCGCGAGCGCATCCGCATCTTCAACGACGGCGGCGGCTATGTCTTCAACACCATCCACAACATCCAGGCCAACGTCCCGATAGCAAACCTGATGGCCATGTTCAAGGCGATAACGGACAGCGCTCAGGCGTGATGAGCCGGGTTGTTGAACGCGCCACGCCACACACTCAGGCCGGCCAGGTGAGGATCATCTTTAATCCGGCAATAACCAGGACAATGGCAAGCAAGCGGCGAACGGTCGTATTACCTATGCGTTTGCTGCCGAATTCGGCGCCCATCCACCCGCCCAGCACTGCGGCCATTGCCCACACGGGAATGACGCCGGGTAGCGATGCCACGCTCGAACTATGCCCGAGCAGGCCGGCTATAGAATTGACCAAAATGAACGCCGCCGAGACGCCGGACGTTTGCTTTGTCTTCGCCCATCCCATGAACAGCAAGAGCGGACTCAAGAAGATGCCGCCACCAACACCTGTCAACCCCGACAGCAAGCCGATAACGGCTCCGGCGGCAAGCGCTGCCCACAGAGGGATGGATCGAACGTCGGCCACGGCTGCCGGTTTGGCCACAAGCAGCCAGTAGGCGGCGTACAGCAAAACTGCCCCGACGACGGGCTTATAGAGTGAACCGGGCAAGACTAAGGCGCCGCCGATGAAGGAGAAGGGTATCGAGGTGAGGGCAAACGGCCAAAACACCGGCCACGAAAAGCAGTCGGCCTGATAGAACTTTATGGTGGCGATCGTTGCCACAACGATGTTCAAGGCCAGGGCGGTCGGCTTCATGACGTCGGGGGCAACATTGAAGAGGGCCATGGCTGCGAGATAGGCCGACGCCCCCGCATGCCCCACGGAACTGTAGAGCATGGCAGCGGCAAGAATCAGAACAGTAAGCAAGGAAACCGTTGTCAGTGTCAAAGACTCTCCCTTCCGTAACTGTTCACGGTTGCAACGGCGTGAAGACCCTCCCGCAGGTTACCCAAACCTGCGGGAGGGTATAGGCATGCCGATGCACCTGCTTCCAGGGTAACCGTGAACAGTTACCCCCTTCCGGGCATCTGACGGTCACGCGTGGTGGCCGGTCTGCTATGCGCCGAATACCTTCTTTATATAGCCGTCGTCGGCGTTGTGCTCCATGAACAAGATGTGTGCGGCAGCAAACTTTTCCCTGTCCCACGTCCCGTCGTCATAGTGTTGACGCAAATCGTCGTAGGGCGTGGCGGAGATGATATACGCATCGAGGGTGATGTTCTGCCGCCCGCTTCTCTGCCCGATCTCCCTGGCCAACTCCGGTAACCGTTCATGCAGCCGCGCCTTTTCGTCGTTGACGTAGGCTTTGGCATGCAGCATCCCATGCGGCTCGATAAAGACAATCCGCTGACCGCTCTGGTCTACCACCCACAGGATGAAATCCGGGTAAAAACCGCGTTCCTCGAAGAAGCCAATGCCATAGCCGCGGCTCAGGTTGCGGAGTAAGAACACTTCTTTGCCAGCCAATGATCTATCTTTTTCCGCGTTCCAGTAGTCGCGCAGGTCGCACACAAACTTAGATTCGCTTTGGTTCAGCCCCGGCGGGACGATCTGTGCTTTGTCCGGCATATCCACCAGGAGCGGTTGGTACAAATGACGGTCGAAATGGATGCGCGGC
>Ga0272448_1003784_pt1 | contig 17707 bp, 5 predicted proteins | sample YNPCB0191_FD_202220 | JGI IMG/M metagenome (GOLD analysis project Ga0272448, IMG submission 202220) | Hot spring sediment microbial communities from Yellowstone National Park, WY, United States - YNP-CB-019-1 | ecosystem: Environmental > Aquatic > Thermal springs > Hot (42-90C) > Sediment... | reverse complement strand
GGAGAGATCGTGATCTCGGATGCGACCACCTCCATCACCACCTTTGGCTCGAACCAGACATCCGCCTTCATCCTTGAACGGACCCTGGACGGGGGTGAATGAAGGGGTTCTGATCCAAGTATCTCGGGAAGGGCACGAAGTGTCTCATCGTCGAACCCTGTACCCACCTTGCATATAGTCTCGAATGTATCCTCATCCGGGTTGTATGATGCAGCTAACACACCTCCGTATGTCCCTGTTCGACGACCCCTGCCGTGAAAGGCACCAACTACTGCAAGGTCAAATGTATCCGAGACCCCTTTCATATAATCCTTCTTGAATTTTACCCAGAGAAACCCTCGTGTCCCTGCCTTATACACACCGGTAAGGGATTTTCCCATGATGCCCTCGCATGCATGTGATACCGCCTCCCTGAAGAACTCATCTACCTCCTCCGGTGAGGATACTACCCGGGAAACCGTAGGTCTCACCCTTTCCCCCCAGAGGAATAACCCGGAGAGTCTCTCCCTGCGTCTGGAGAGGGGCTCATCTACCAGGTCCACGCCATTTGCATGCATGCAGTCAAACATAAATATGCATACCGGCATCTTTTTCAGTGCCTCATCCACGCCATACTTTCGTCCCCGCCGATGGGATACCACCTGAAACGGCAGGATATCCCCGGTCTTCGGGTCGATCGGTACACACTCCCCTTCGACCACAGCATCCTCGCCCCTGAACGAGGATTTAAGCACACCTACAACATCGGGAAACGCAGTGGTTATCTCATCGCCCCGCCGGGAAAATAGCCGGACCTCCTCCTTTGATATGTGTGCCTGCATGCGTATTCCATCATATTTGTATTCGACAAGACAGGGTGACCCTGCACGCTCGAAGAGTTCAGGTATTGATGTGACCCGCTCTGCAAGCATCGAGCGGAGGGGTTTATTCAACTGGATTCTGAGATTACGAACACCGTTTACCCCCTGAGTCGCAAGTAGAGATGCGACCCCGCCAAGGTCCGATGTGAGGTTGTATGCGCGTTCGATGAGAGGTCGATCATCCTTTGAGCCGAACCTTAAGGTAAGGGCATCAAGGATCGTCATGTCTGCTACACCCAGCCGGAGTTTTCCCACGAGGATCCTCGTAATGTATTTTCCCTCGCGGGGGGTGGCATCATGCAGGATCTCGGAGATGAGCTTCATCTTCAATTCCTGAGATCGTGGACCTGATGTCATCGCCACCTTCATCAGGGTATTATACACCCGCTCGAGAGTAAGCACCTCGGAAAAGAGTGTGGTCTGTCTTTTCCTGGCAAGCACATCTTCCGTGCACCTGCCGATATCTCCATATTTTATGTAAATGGACTCGATCTCCTTTTCCGGTATCCCGGTAACTTCATGCAGGGCATCAATCACGAGTTTTTCAGCGACCCCGAGGACCACGCCTTCGTACTTCGGTCGGAGTTCGCCCGTAAGCATATAGACTACCATGTGGAGTGACTCAGCCGGTGTCTTCGAAAACAGGGTCACAAGGTGGTCTGTAATCTCGAGACGCTTTGCCGTGGAGGATATCGCCTCAAATGAGTCCACAATCTCAGAGTAGTTCATCAGCAGGGTAATGCCTTGAAGGGATATATTTTTGTATCGTAAAGGGGCATCACACCCCCATTGCAATCCTTGTAGCATCCCTGATCCCCGGACCCATCCCGAGGATCATGATTCCGCCCTTGATGATGGTTCGCAGGGGTTCTCGACCTTTCATCTCTTTCTGGAGGAGGATATCAAGCAGATAGATTAGCGGGAGTACAATCAGAAGTTTCATGAGGATGAGTGATACCCCGCTCCCGCCAAGACCCACAACTGCAATCGGAAGGACATTCTTCTCCGAATATCCGTATACATCCACACCCCGCCATGTGGCGATACCGTCGATCATCTGACCAAACACAAGGAGGATGTTCTCCGGAGAGAGGATCGTCCCGGCAGCAGGATACCTTTTTTTGATGATCAATCCAGCAATATAATAGGTAAGTGTGATGAGAAGTGTGATCCCGAGGATTAACGGAAACTCGAAAGGTCTTGGTACTGGACCGGAGGGGTTGAACCTCAGGTAGTTATTCGTCCATCGCTCGATAGATCCCCAGTATAATGATATCCCTGCAAAATACAGGAGAAACATCAGCCCGTAGGAGAAGATCGCAGAGTATGCTGGATGGAACCACCGGATTAACATGAGATAGACCCCGGCACCTGAGATTATGAAGAGTATGGCAATCTCGATATCAAAGCAGAACATCATCTGTCCCGGGATGAGAAAGATAACCAGAAGGTATGCTCCTCCGATCCCTGCACACCCGAGGAGAAACCTCGTTATCCTCTCTTTTTCTCTCCCGGGATATGATGTCCAGATGGAAAAGATGATAATTACACATGCGATCGCACAGAGAACAAGGTAGATTACCGGTGCGATAAAGAGGTAGGTCAACGGTTCAGCGAAGAGGGCAGAATCCTGAAGGGCACGGAGAAGACCACCAAGGAGGATTAACGGGAGGAGGGAGATGATCAGCCGTTCATCCACGGGGACTGCTTCAATGACCTTTCTCTTCGAGATCTCATATAATCCGAGCATGGTAATCGCGATATAAGTTGCGTAGACTGCTGTGTTAACAGGGTTATAGTTTGTACTCTCACCCGACCCGGGGACCGCATCTGCGACGATCGGTGCAACAAAGTATGGATAAACAAACCCGTCATATACCACATCGGGAAATACAAATGAACCCGCAGCAAGAACAGCCCATGGCGCAATAAGTATAACCCCCCAGATGAAAATGATATACCTGCTGTAAAAACCCTTTACCCGGCTGGGAATGCTCCCGGTGCTCGCTTGATGATCCACAAGAATAGGATACCCTGCGAATATATCTGGTTTTTGAACCTGCTGCGTATGTGTTATTCCGGGCTTAATTCCTCTCGATAAGTGAGAAGGCATGTGCGGGATACATAAAGAAGTTCACAGAAAGAAAGATTAGATGGATGCTCCGGTTATCTGGGTTTTTTGTCACCGGGTTCCCTGCCGCACCCCGGACAATATAGCATCCCTCGTTCATACCTTCTCCCGCACCATCGGCATACAATGGTATTCTTCTCATTTTTTCCTCGCCGAGAGAAAATCGCATATATAACTATCAGGGAACATGCTGCGATCCCGATTGTGATCAGGGTTGTATCTACCCCGGATCCATCCTCTCCCTCAGGGTTAGCGTTCTTCGTCCAGTCAGCATACCCGGTTTTATTCCCCGGGAGAAACGATACTGCGCTTATCTGAAATGAAGGGGGATCCCTGAGAAGTTCAAGCGTAATGGTTGCATAGAGTTCACTCCCCTTCCGGACACTGCTCCTGTTAAGGTCAAATGACCTGGCATCCTTGAGGTCCTGATATTTGCTGGATGTGGCGAAGTATGCCATCGTTGAAGAGTTTTTCGACTCTATTACAAGGTCATATAGTCCCCAGATCCCGCCTGCCCCGGTAGTCCTTACGAGGAAATAGTATACTGCCTTCTCTGAGATCTGACCGTAGAGATGCATGAATAGCGTTACCTCCTGACCTTTCAATGCGGAACCTGCACGTCTTATATCGATCTCCGGATACCCGCTCACATTTTTGAGTATGCTGAAATTGGCAGGAACAGTGTTGTTTGTAAGGAATGTATCCCCCTCAGGGTCGGAGAGTGCGATATCCATTACGGGAAGACCCCTCCCCACTTCACATACGGGTAAAACGAATATCACGGATAAGATAATCACATACCCCCGGTTCATTGTAGACCCTTTTTCCGTTCTCTCAACCTCTGTAACCTTTCCCTCGGGGTAAGCCCGCGGTCAAGGTGTGCCGGAGTGCCTGGTGCTTTCTTCAGTTCGCCAATCACTGTATCCCCGGGAGATGGCTGATCCTCTGCGGGGTGTTTCTGCTCCGGGGGTATGGTTTCTGCCGTTATTTTTTTCTCCACAGATTTTTCTTCACCTGGGTGCATGGAGATATCACTCCTCCGGGGGCGGGCGTATTTCTCCTCATCCTCGGGAGAGGGAGGGATCGGTCTTCCAAGGAATATCCCGTCCACCACCTCACCTGAGACACCTTCCGGCACAGGAAGACACTTCACGCAGTATTTTCCCGAGTGGATCCGCACACCGCATTTCGCACAGTAAACACCCTTTCTCCGGATTACGATGTATCCGAGCAGTCCCGTAACAATAACTGAAAGAATGATGATCATCAGGACAGGCCACGGGGATGGCGGTCCTGGCGGGGCAATCTCCCATGTATAGTCCTTACCCATGAAGTTCCCTGCGAGATCCCGGGCGCTCCCGTAAACCGTGAATGCCATCCTTGCGGGTGTGTCCTCTCTCGGTCTCCAGGTGAGGGTGGAATTATCGTTTGACCATTCGAATGTCCCGTTCACATGCGGAACAATATCCATAACTACACTCCGGGTGTCCATGCTCTCGCTGAAGAAGACCGTAACATTCGCCCGTGTCCCGGTGAATTCACCTTTTGGAGTAACCTCCCTGATGCAGGGTGGGGTCGTATCCACGATAGTCGATGTATCCGGGTATGGTGGCGGAGGCTCTACACGGTTTGATGTGCCGTGTGCCACCGTATAGAACTGATACTTTCCATCACCCATCGAGGTAAACCTGATCTTCCCGCTGTGTGTTGAATCCCTTCCCGCCTCAAACCATTCACCATTCCCCTTTCTTGCAAAGAGGGTGACATACTCGATCCCATCACCCTTCGGATCGAAGGATGTGTATGCAACATCGAAACTCGATTTATTCATATATGCGGGCAGGGGAAGCGCTGTTGAAGCGGGTATGGTACTCGCAATCGTGAAATAATAATCACTTGTATCGAGGGCATGGTTCATTGCAAGGTCGCTTACCTCAACCCGGATCAGGCACTGCTGTGAGTCTATATTTGCAGGGATATCCCAGGGGAGTGTATCCCCGTATGTGCTTCCTATTGATCTCCATGTTCCCCCTCCATCAACAGAGAGCATGACCTTTGCACTCCCTGATATCCCGAGGTCATCAGATGCACTCCAGCTGATGTTCACCCGTGTTCCCCCGGTGAGTATCTCATTCCCGTTCGGGTATATCACCATAACTGCCGGAGGAAGGATGTCAACGATGGTATGTGCATCAGGATCCGGAGGTGGTCGCTCCCTGTGTCCTGCCTTATCGACACCGATAGTGTAAAACTCGTAGAGACCATCGGATGATGCATTGAATCTGAACGGTGAGGAGACCTGTCGCACAGGGTATATGTTCCATGCGCCCCCCGAGATACGATAAAATAGTTCTACATACGCCAGTCCCGTGCCATTGTCATACCCGGCAAACGGGATGTCAAACCCCGTTCGATTATAGTATAAGTCGAGACCGGTCACCCGTGTGACAGGTGGCATCGAATCCACCATCGTGCTCGCATCTGCACCCTGGGGCGGGGTCTCGGAATTCCCCGCAAGGTCCACCGCAATGGTATAGAATTCATACTTTCCATCGGCGGTGCTGTTGAATGTGATGGGGGATGAGGTATAATTTCCGTACGATTGCCATACACCCTTTTCATATCGGAAGATCAGTTCTACATGGTCAACCCCTGCACCGGTATCCTCTGCTGTATACTCAATGGGAAATGATGCTGTATATGTCTCCGGGGGGAGGGGCGTGGCATTGGATGACGGGGGTACAGTATCAATGATGAATGTATGCGAGGTATCGTCCTTCATCCTGTTCCCCTGAGTATCTGCACCTTCACGGATGAGGAGGGTATTCTTTCCATCACCGGTAGTTGATGTGATGGTAAACACCCCCTCCCAGTCTGCATCAGTGACCCATTTTCCGGGGACCGTATGCTGCTGGTACGGCGGGGTAAGCCCGAAGGAAACTATGGGTTGCACACCCCGGTCCATGACCTCACTAAATGTTATTGTAAAGGTTACACCCCCGGCTTTAACTGGAGATGGGGGCGTCATCTGTACAGCCTGAACCTCTGGCGGGGTGGTATCTCCCACGATAGTCGAATTATACGAGTATAATGTCCTGTAAGGTGCTACCTGATCAGGATCCATTACAGTTACCTTTCCCGGGGACTCAAGTGATGCGCCGATGGTTCTTCCGAGGATCGCATTTATTGATATGTTGTACCCGACCAGGAGGATCTCCTGTGTCGGGTTTTCCACGCGGAATGTAAATGTGAAGTTCACATACCCGGATGTTACCTTTCCGTATGCTATGGGGACATCACCCCCGGAGTACCCCCCGCTTCTATCCTTGTCATAAATAAGGACGGCACCTGCAAGATCCTGTTCCGTGGCGTTACCTGTGGGTGTGATGTTGAGCGATGTGAGTGTGATATAATCACTTGATGCCTGAAGGACCACCGCAAGCATAATAACATTTACCCGTCCCCTCTCCACGGTAAGTGGAGCCTGGTTTGTCCCGGAGATATATAGTGTATCCGGAAGGGTGTCCTGAACAACAACAAGTTTTGTCGATATGGGAAATGTTACCTCGGAGACGAACTGGTTTGTCAGGATATACCCCTTATCTTTTAACAGGAGACCAAAGGTTCGTCCTGCCTTTGCCGACGGGGTGAGGTTCAGAAGGATGAGAAGGTCTTCTCCTGATGCGCCCACCTTAAATGAAAGCGGGAATGTCAGACTCCCGGAAACAAACACATTTGCCCCGAGAAGCAGATCCCCTGCTGAGAGGTTTCCACTGTGATCCTTATCGTGGTACAGGGTTACCCCGGATACACCCTGATCCGGAAGTGTTCCGGTCTTATCTACACGGATCCCGAAGATGGTTGCCACCCCACGGTCAGTTTTAATGTTCAGGCTTAACATGGGGATCCACGATGCACCCTGGGGCGCATCACCCGGAGCGATGTCCTTTCCTGTGACGGTGAGCGTTGCAGGACGATAAAACGCAAGTGCCCTGTCCACGGTGGTGGTATTCAGATCCTTATAGATGTTGAAATGTTTTCCATCACCGTCATTCAACCCGGTAATGATGCTTGATGAGACAATCTTCACATATCTGTACTGGAAGAGGATCGTCCCATCGCGCTGGAGAACGATCTCGCACCAGACCTCATCCGCATTTCCGAAATGAACCGCTTTGAAAAATTCTATAACTACTGTCTGGGGGTTCTGATCATCAGGAAACTCTTTAAAGTATATTGCCCCGCGGGATGTGAAGTCCAGGTCATCCCAGTATGGTGCAACAATCTTCTGAAACCTTTGATCACTTGTCGGAAAGGATATCCCGGGGATCGAGATGGTGTAATCTGACTTCGGGTCAAACCCTGCATACCCGTTTGATCCGACATACATCGTTGTATAATCCACGCCATAGAAATTGAATGTGAAGTTCCTGAACTGGATAGCGGTAAACCCGTCATCCCTGTCACTTCTGCCCTGATTATTTTTCAGTTGAAGGGTAAGGTTGATCCCGGATCTTGCATCATACCATGAGAATGTCGCATTCGGATCAAGGACATAGTCCCATGTCGCCAGAGGCGTATCCCCGGATACGGAATTAACGGGATCATGTGCGGTAACATAATTTGTAAGGGTTTCGCCCGCGGAGGTAAATGGCGTAACACAGGCAAGGAAAACCATCATCACCAGGAAAAGGACACCCTTTACCATACTCTCCTCTCCGATACCTGTGCGATATACTCCGGATCCTGCGGGAGGGTCTCTGTATCCCCCCTGAAAGATGAAGATAAGGAAGACCCGGTAATGAATGTATCGCGGGTTTCATCGGTGGGGTGGAGTCGTGGAAGAATATAGATACACCCGCTCACATTCATGTCATACCTGTTCCACAGGTCGAGGATATACCCTCCAACCGACAGCAGGGGCTGTGCCTCCGGTACAGAACTGACAAAAACCGAGATGTTCAACCTGAGGAGGTAATGATCAAACCTCGGGTCGAGGTCTGAAAACCCTATCCTGACCTCTTTTTCATTGATTATCTGTGATGACCCCCAGGGTATCAGGAACTCAATCCCTTTCAGGGTAACATTCTTCTCAAGGTATAGCGTGAGATTTCCCTGTGGAATGAACTCCCCGGCATCAAACCCGAGATCTACTGTGATATTTGCGTATTTTCCCGCATCTGCGTACTTCGGGGTAACCTCGAATACGGGTCTCGGAGTAACAACAGAGTACAGTATCGAGTTAAGAAGAAGCCTCGGCTGAACACTCGATGTCATCGGTCCGTCGGGTGTATCCGTTCCCTGAATATGACCTCCGAATGAGGAGACAATACCCAGCATATCCGTGGAATAGATGTACGCTGGATCATCTTCATACCCTCCTGAGATATCATCACGGGCAGGTCCATACCCGTCAGGGTATGCCCAGATTTCACCTGTTCCGTCGCCGGGTGCATCCTCCCTGAATGTGAGGAGTGAACGGGTCTGTGTGGACCATGAGTTTGATGCATCCCATGCCATGAATGTCCCGCGGTTTGCCCTCGGGGTCCCCCAGGTCTGAAGGATCGGGTGTGCAGCAAGTGTCTGGTTAACATAGAGTATGTCTCCCCTGATGATATCGTTCTCCTCGAGGATAATCCCATCCCGAACAAACCATCCGGGTATGCGCGTGGCAAGGGTTGCACCGGCGCACTGGGTGTTCACATGACCGGAGGATGTGACAAACTCATGAACCCTCTGGAATATCGTGTCTGATTGAGTGAACTTCGTGGAGTGAAACCCATCATCCCCGATCAGGAGGATGTCGTAGTTCGGTAACCCGCACCCGGGTTGAGACGGAGTGATCAGTGCACCGCCACGGATCTCGTCATCCGAGAGGTTTGTCACCGGGATCTTTGCCGACGGGGTGTATGACTGGTTCCACAGGTAGGGGACCTGATCAGCCGGTGGTGTCCACCCGGGGGATTTTGATTCGTTTCTTAATGCGATCCGGGGTGCACGGTCAATACGGTATACATCCCAGGGTTCCAGGACGAGTCTTTCCTGAAGTTCATGGATCCTTACATCGGTGAACCCTTTCGCTATAGCTATGGATTTGAGAATACTCCATGCCTCATTCCCGGATGTGTTGCCCGCCGGATCCGGAATGAGGAATGGTCCACCTGCATACCCCCGGAGGGTGATGTTTCCCTGGATTCCGGGGTTGCCATCATCATCGGTCAGCGCAAAAAAGTCTCTTCCCTGATAAGTCTTTGACGAGTTCGATGCCCAGAAGACATTTACCCCGGCATTTACCGCCCAGTAAACCAGACCGTATGCATGAATCTGTGCAGGGAAAAAGTCAGTATGCGAACCCTCACCCTGCATCGAATCCATCGGGATCACGAGTGTCCCCTTCTCGAATACAAACCTCTGCACGCCATAGGGATATATGAGTCTGTGAACCGCTGATGAGGGGAGCATCAGGTCCCCATTCAGGTCCGTATAATTCACATCCACCCGGTTGACAATAATTGTTCCTGCATAGGTCCCGGGTTTCACACGGGCATGCAATGTGATTGCGTGCGTGCCCGCACCAACATTAGTAAACACCCATCTAACCACATTCCCGGAGATACCTGACGGTGGTGGCGTGGAGGATACGAACTCAAGATATGCGGGAAGGGTATCGTTTATCCAGACCCGTCCTGCAGTCTGAACCCCGGTATTGTTATACCAGATGGTGTATGTGATGGTCGAATGGTCGTTAAGGATGTATCCCTGTTTTGCAGGAAGAACGATTGGTGCCTGGATCCTGACCGGGCATGATGCATTGAACCACGCTATCGCATCCTGAGTGGAGTCTGTATACCCGCCATTAATGGTGTTTACCACCCAGGTGTTGAACTGAGCGGTATTCAGTACAGTCACACTCAATGTGAAGAGGTGAACACCCGGCGAGACACCCTTAATAACCCAGTGATATGTAGACCCCGAGACCGAATCGTAAGGCAGGGAGGAACCCTTATACGCGGTTCCCGGGGGAAGGGTATCATTTATCCAGATGATGGCAGATGTATCGTGTCCTGTATTGTTGTACCAGAGGGTGTATGTAATGACATCCCCGATGGTAGCCACTATCCTATCCGGTATCTTTGATGGGACAATATGGGGCGCATATACTGTCATCGTGTGTTCGGCATACTTTGTATACCGGGTATCACCGACAAAATATGTCCCGGAGAGGTTATTTGTGAGTTGTGCGGTATCCGGGTAGTTTCCGAGGCGTACGGTCACATTGATTGCATGTGGACCCGGGGGAACATCAGATAGAACCCATGTAACCACCTGACCGCTGGATGAATTAATCGGTATTGAAGAGGATATGTATGTGCACCCCGGGGGAAGGGTATCATTCAACCAGAGTGTCTTTATATTGGCGTTTCCCGTATTGTTATACCAGAGGGTATATGTGATGACATCATAAGGTGTGGCACGGGGTGCACCTGTCTTTGATAGTTCCAGAACGGGAACAAGAACCTTCACGCTGGCGGAGGAGTTCAGCCGGGGGCAGGGGTTTCCCTTCACATCCCGGGGATCAAGGGTCGCATGGTTGACAAGTGTTCCGATGGCACCGGGGGTAATGCGCACAGTCAGGTGAAGTGCATGTACACCTACACCCACACCGGTAAACCTCCAGATAAATGTGTTTCCCGTCCTGCTCTGATAGGGTGTGGAAGAGGTCACATATTCCATGCCTGAGGGGAGGGTATCGTTCAGCCAGACATCTGCAGGGTCATTCCCCGAGTTGTTGAACCAGATGGTGAAATTGATGAGATCCCCGGGGTATGCATACCCTTTTTCGCCAACCTTTTTGAATGACATGAGCGGTCCGCGCACGATCAATGTCGCCTGTGCAGAGGTCGTATGAATGTGTCCGCTGACATCAGTATATGCAAGGGTAACGGTGTTTGTCAGAGGCGTTGTAGGTTTGACCGATCCTACTTTCACAGTAAGGGTAAAGTAGTGCACCCCGGGGGTTACACCCTTAAGCACCCATCGATATGTCCTTCCGCTGACCGAATCATACGGTATCGATGAGGAGATATACTCTGTTCCCTCGGGTATGGTATCGTTTACCCAGAGGTATGATGCAGGGTAACTCCCGGTGTTATTGTAATATATGGTATAGGTCACCGTCTCATTCGGGTATGCGAGGGGTTTATCCACGATTTTCGATCCCTGAATTGATGTCAGTCTTACGATACTCGTAAATATATCACTCTGAGGATCATGCACCTTTCCTCCAGCATCCCTGAAGACAAGAGTAATCGTGTTGGTCAGGAGCGTTCCATCAGGCACGGAAAGAACCTCAACCTCCACGGTAATGAAATGGGCTCCGGGTGCAACATTACTCAAACCCCAGCGCACATCGTTTCCCTGAATGTATGACGGGGGTACAGACGAGCCGATGAACCTCACCCCCGGGGGAAGGGTATCGTTCAGCCAGACCGCAGGAATGGATGAACTCCCCGTATTGTTATAATAAATGGTATACTGTATCCGATCTCCGGGAACCACATAGACCTTATCCCCGATCTTCCGGAGACCCATCTCCCCTGCAGCAACCGTAAATACACACTCACCATAGTCTTTTACTCCGTTTCCCTCAATCGCAGTTACATTTACCCTGAATACCCCGCCAAAGATCCCGATAGGTATCTGATATGTATACTGATAGATCCGGGGTGAGGAGGAGTATATGCTCATTGGAGCGTTATTTACCACGACCTGACCCTGAGGGTTGATTATTGTAACCAGGGCAGAGGATATATCATAATCGCCAAACGGGTCGGTAACATATGCCCGGATGGAGACACCCTCCCCCTGTTTGAAATCGTTCCTCTCGCTGCCCGAGGAGTCGTATGTCTTTACCCATCGTACATTGATGTATGTTGTCGTATTGAGTTCGATCCTTGATGGGTATGAGGCTGAATCAAACCTTACATCGAGATGATCCTGTGTGCCATCATTATCGTCCGGGAAATATACACCCAGTCTGATCTGGGAGTTCGATGGAAATGTGTATGAGATCTGGATCTGTCCCTCCACCCACCCTGCGCCTGCCTGTGCTGTGACTGTGGTTTCACCAGCCTTAATCAACGAGTCATAAATCTGGAAGGTGACCTTATGCGGATGAGGGTCTGACGGGTCAAGATGGAGTCTTGCCCTTGCCGATCTGATACTGACCTTTTCTGCAAGGGGAGGAATAAGTTTCCAGTAATAGGTTGACCCTTCGGTGATCGTTCTGGTGACCGTGGTTGACCCTGCAGGAGAAATACGGTCGAGTTTCCCATCCGGTGAGTTTGATAGTGAATGGAGGTATAACTCCTTGACCCGTTCCGGCGGTGCAGGAACCGATGTGACAATCGTGGCGTTATCCTGGACCGCGGGTTCCGCATGAGACTGACCTGTAATCAGAACGGTATCCGAGTCACCCATGTCTGCTGATACCGGGATCGACCTCCGAAGCGTAAAGGAGAGGTTTTCCCCCGGCTGAAGGGATACATCGGGAAGGGAGTCACCATTAGAATCCCATGCAGGATTGACATACTCGTATTTTCCGTCGCCATTATCATCCCTTGCCACGGTTGAACCCGAAATGAGGATGGTTGTTCCCCACCCGGATGTCGATGAACCGAGAATGAGGGAGAACCTGTCCTGGAGTTGACCGATATTCATAATGTACTCCGGGTAATCGATGGTTGACCCCGGAGAACCATATCTTACGGAGTCAGGTTCCACAATCACCCCGTAATAGGAGACATAAAACCTCGAGGTTAAGGTATGCTTGACACCATTCTTCTCAATCCCCGTAACAGTAAACCTGTACCACCCCATGGGATCAGAGACCTTTATCAGATGAGTATAGGTATAGTCTTTCCATGCGGATGGGGTCGATGGGTCAATCTGGGAGAGTGTCATTGGTGCATCGATCACAATCACCCCGCCCAGCGGATTGATTATCGTGATGGTTGCTCCGGATATATCGTATGAGCCGAACGGGTCGCTCACCCGGGAGTATACCTTGACGGTTTCTCCACGATGGAAATATTCCGTTTTTATGCTTCCCCGATAGGTCTCTGCAAGTTCAACCTTAACATAGGTATAGGTATTGATTGTGAGTACACTCGGGTTGCCCTGCGACCCGAAATACATCGTCGGGTATGTGCCACTTGCGGTGAGAACCTCGAGAAGGAGGGCATGATGCCCCGCAACGGTATAGTAAACATTGGTGACCCCCATAGTGTACGCCCTTAATGACCCGGAGACCGTGGTAAACGACCTTGCTATAGGGATCCTGCCCCCGGATGAGTCGAGATCATATAGGTTAAACTCAACGATCCCCTGTCCTGAACTCTGCATATATAATGTCAGGTTCACATACCCGAATATGCTGAGGTCGGATGCAAGTTCCGGATACAGGTAGAGGTAAACAGGTGAAGAGAGAGGGAGACTGTATGTTGACCCCTGAGGAGCACTCCTGTTCAGTATATTGTTTGTGGATGTGCCGTCAACCGCCTTCACGGGGAGGGGTGTCCTCTGGAGATAGAGTTCCTTTGTCCTGATGGGTGGCGGTTCAATATAAACGGTTGCCTGTGCCTGTGCGTCGAAGATATTCCCTGCGATATCATACCCTTCGACAAGAACGGTATTCACATTGGCTCCATAACTTGATGAGAATGTGGACTTTGCAAGGAATGTTATCGAAAGCCTTGCACCTTTTCTGATGGTTCCCGTGTTACTCCAGAGCAGGGTCGATCCCGTAACCATAGGTTCTGCCGCCTGACCGCTCTTATTTGTTCCCCCGTAGGTGAAATTGATGTATGTGCTTCCGGGGATATACTGCCACCCGGGAGGCATCGTATCGGTCACATTCACATTAAAGATATCGACCCTCGGTGCATCTGCGGTAATCGTGAACCTCGAGGATTGCCCGAGCATGCTGTGATAACCCGGGGATGCACTCTTATTTACAGCAAGAAAATTATTCTTCCAGTCGAGGAGAAACGGGAGAACCGTATACCCGAAGTCAAGGTTCGGCGTCGAGGGGTTAGATTGACCTGACTCACCATAAGACACTGCAAATGGCTTATCGGACCAGAGGTGTGCCCCCTGATTGTCCTGGTCGTATGTATCGGTGACACGCGCAACATCAAGCCGGTTTAAAAGCAGCGTCCGATCAGAGGCACCATCGTTATCGAAATCTACATAGATGGTAGTGGTATCTTCGACCGGGGAGATCCACAGTGGCTGGGCATCAAGCGGGGATGGCGCATACGGAATATAATATTCCTTATTCAGGAGCCCGGCATCGATCGGCTGAAACCCCCAGTCGTCCCTTGCCGACCCGGAATCAAACGCACCCAGGATCCAGAACTTATAGTTCGGGTTATCCGGATAATCATTGTAGATGTATGCGGCAGACCCTTCCGGAACAGTATAACTGCTGTATGTCTGTCCCCCCTTCAGTGCAACATTGAGAACACCGTTTTTATCCTGAATGTGGATGGTCTGGTCCGCAAATGAATAAATAAACAGCCGGGCGAGGTCCATCTGTCCGTCCTTGTTCCTCTCAGAATGAACCGGAACGATGTATCTGCTCCCCAGTTCTTCCTGTGGCATGAGCATATAATACCGTGTGTCAATACTCTGTCCGCCGGATGTGAACAGACCTGCCTGTACGGGTGCGGTCGCACTCACGGTTGTCCCTGGCGAGGGGCGAACAAGTGTACCACCTGCATAATGACCATAGATGTACACCTCACCCCGGTTAAGTGTCCCCTTGTAATCCGGATTGGCGGGTGTATTCGGGTCGTTAATCTTGATTACCGTTCCATCGTTGAACGCCTGAACAATCAGGTATGTAAAATCGGTATCAGGTCCTCCACCATGACCCATCGGCGTAACATACGATGTCGCCTGTGAGAGAACAGGATACTGCGGCCAGAGTTCTGCAGAGATGACCCCGGGGATGTTCCCGTTGTTTCCGAATGCAGATGGCCATGCCCCGTGCACCATGAATACCGGTGCACCCGCCGTGAAAAACCTGTCCTGTCCGGAGATCCCGATACTTCCGGGCGCATACTTATCATACTCAGTTAGAGTTAGAACCTCGCCCTTATGCAGGAGAAAGACCTTATTCCACCCGGTGAATGTGCTCTCATTGAATGTGTATCCGTCCTCCACCTCATCAAGGTATATCTTGACTGTGCCGTATGCCACGAATGAGACCACGGAAACCGTATGTGCCGATGACGGGATCGGTAGGGATCCTCCATACGCTGCAGCCACCCAGTCCCTGAACATCAGCATCGTCAGTTCATCGTTCCCCGGGGTACTCGGATCATCCCAGTCATCACCGATCACATAATAATCCTGATACCCTCCCTGATTGTACGATGCAAACGGTTCAACGGGGTTCTCCGCACGGGCATAAACATAGACATAATCCCCCTCCCTCTCCATCGTGAACGAAAGGTTATGCTCCGACACTACCTTAACTACGGGGATCGTTTCCGGCAGGGTATATTGCACCTCATATAACCGTCCGATCGTGGCATTCTTCAGTGTGAAATAAACGATGTTCTCCTTTTGATCAAGATTCTGGAAGACCGATGACCCGTCATCACCCCGGAATAACGGGTAAATCTCCGATGATGGCGCAATGCGAATCCCCCACCCCTCCACATGCCCGAACCTTGCTGCAATATTGTATGCTGGAGAACCTTCACCTATCAGGAGAAACACATCTTTGGTTACGGGGTTAAATGCATCGGAATAACTTTTATTCCTCTCATAAAGGAGGATATCCCTTTCCCGTGCCGTCAGTGCACCCTGAGGAGTAAACACCTCCAATAGCGGGATAATCAACACTATTGCAATAAGAATGATCACCATCCTCTGAGACTTCCCGGACGGGTGCATGCTCCCGTACTTATAATGCGCATGAACCTATAAAGATATTGCGATCGGGGAAAACATTGAATCGACATACAATAAACCCTGTGACTCGTTATGCTAGGCTACTTTTTATCTCCTTTTCTTCGGGCAGACACCCGGTCCGTTATCACACCCACCGGTGTTCGATTTCCTTTTTATCTACATGTTTAGAACTCTGAGTGGCTCTCCTTTTCACGGATCATCGTGATAATCAGATGCTCAATCAGGAGATGCATATCTTCAATCTGTTCCATCCTCTCTGCCGGTACAACCAGACATATTTTTGCCACTTTACAGATTTTCCCGACCCTACCCCGATATCTTCCGGTGAAACCAATGGTGAGGGCTCCATGGGCATTAGCATATTCTAATGCCTGAAGGATGTTTTTAGACTCTCCACTCCCGCTTATCCCTATGACTATATCCCCTTCATTCAGCATGTTCTTCAATTGCTCAATAAAGATGTTATCATAGCAGGAATCGTTTGCCCATGCCAGCATCAGAGGGATGTTATCATTGAGTGAAATCGCCCTGAACCTTCTGCGGGTATGCATGCTGGGGAGTGCCCCTTTGTTCAGATCACCGGCAAAATGAGACGCTGTAGATGCACTGCCTCCGTTCCCCATAAGAAAGATAAGGTGTCCTCTATCTCTCGCTGCAAGAAGGGTGTCAACAATCTGGAGGATCTGCTCAGCATATTTAGTTTTTATTTCATTAAGAGATGTGATAGTCTCATCGATATATTTTTCAAGATACTTTTTGCAATTGAATGTCACAACACTTCACCTTAAGTTAGATAAACGTTTTTATTATTAAGGTTTCTGCATCCCAGAAAAAATATTTGAAGCAGGATTCCCGAAACACTCTCAGCGATATGCCAGTCCCCCTAAAAAGCGTATAATGATGCAGTTAAGTTATTTTCGTTTTACAAACCTTTCAATCGTTTCACATACATAATTTACCTGTTCGCCGGTGAGACATTGATGAACTGGAAGGGATAACATTGTTCTGGCAAGTTTCTCGCATACGGGGAATCTTCCTTTTTTTTTCGTCAGTTGCCGCCATGCATTCTGGCGATGGATTGGCACCGGATAGTGGATCTTGGTTTCGATTCCGTTCTTCTCAAGGAATTTCTGGAGGGCATCACGCTCTGGATACTTGATTATATATGTGTGATACACCGATCTTGCATAAGGTGGTTCAAAAGGTACATCCACAAGATCAGAAAGGGACTCATGATATACCTTTGCATTGGCTCGCCTCATCTCATTCCATTTGTCGAGGTATTTCATCTTTACACTGAGTATAGCTGCTTGAAGAGCATCAAGCCTGCTGTTGTAGCCGAAGATATCCGCGTGATCCCGATCCCGGAGACCATGGTTACGCAGTTTGGTCAGTGCCTCGTAGAGTTCCTTATCATTAGTTGTTATTGCACCTCCATCGCCACATGCGTTCAAAGTTTTGAGAGGGTGAAAACTGAAGGCATTCGCCACCCCGAAGCCTCCAACTTTCTTCTTTTTATATGTTGCGCCTGCTGCCTGGGCACAATCCTCGATCATGAACAAATTGTATTTTTCGCATATCTCTCGTATAGCATCTACATCGAATGGGGTACCTGTCAGATGTACTGGAATAATTGCTTTTGTTCTGCTGGTTATCACACCCTTCACTTTCTTCGGGTTGATGTTCAGGTCTCCGTAGTTTACATCAACGAACACAGGTCTTGCACCTGCAG
>Ga0272448_1003783_pt1 | contig 17707 bp, 15 predicted proteins | sample YNPCB0191_FD_202220 | JGI IMG/M metagenome (GOLD analysis project Ga0272448, IMG submission 202220) | Hot spring sediment microbial communities from Yellowstone National Park, WY, United States - YNP-CB-019-1 | ecosystem: Environmental > Aquatic > Thermal springs > Hot (42-90C) > Sediment... | reverse complement strand
TGAGAAAGACGGCGCCCTCTGCAAAGGGGGCGTAGAGCTCCCGCGCGCGCTCGGCCGAGGGGCGGTCGATGCCGCCGATGATGCGGTCGTCGTGCACCAGCTCGTGGAGGATGTTGCCGGGCAGCACCCTCTCGGGGCAATGGGCGACCATCACCCCGCCTCGGCTCCCCCCGATGGCAAGCCCCGAGCGCGCCAGGATGGGCGTCAGGACATCCACTGTGGTGCGCGGTGGCACCGTCGATTCCAAGACGACGAGGCTCCCGGGCTGCAGCCGGGGCACGAGCGACTCGGCTGCGGCGATCACGTACGAGAGGTCGGCGCGTGCCGGTGCAGCGCTGCTCCTGTGCGCCTGCGGCGGACGGGTGCACGGTGTGGGCACGGCGATGACAAAAGCATCGGCGGGCCGAGGCTCGCCGGCGAGCTGCAGCCGACCGCTCTCCAGAGCCTGCCCCACCAGCGCAGCCAGGCCAGGCTCCTGGCCGCGGAAGCGGCGCTGGCGGATGGCCTGTAGCACGCTCGCATCGACGTCGACGCCGGTCACCTGGAAGCCGTGGAGCGCAAGCATGGCGGCCGTCGGCAGCCCAATGTACCCCAAGCCGAGCACACAGACCTGTTTCAAGGCACCTCCTTGCCCAGGAGCGCGCGGGCGATGCGCCCCGCCGCACGCCCGTCACCGAAGGGATTCACTGCCCGGGCCATGCGCTGATAGGCCTGCGCATCGTCGAGGAGGCGCTCCACCTCCTCGACGATGCGCCGCCGGTCTGTGCCCACCAGGCGCGCGGTGCCCGCCTCGACGGCCTCGGGGCGCTCGGTCACCTCACGCAGCACGAGCACCGGCTTGCCCAGCCCGGGCGCCTCCTCCTGGATGCCGCCAGAGTCGGTCAGCACCAGCCAGGCTCGCTTCATGATCTGTACCAGCGGCAGGTAGGCCAGGGGCGGCGTGAGCGCCACGTTGGGGAGGCCGCTCAGCAGGCGGTGCACCGGCCCCCAGACGTTGGGGTTCAGATGCACCGGGTAGACGATGTGTACCTGCTCGCCATGGCGGGCAGCGAGGTCGCGCAGGGCCAGGCATACCCCCTCCAAAGGCTGGCCCAGGTTCTCGCGCCGGTGTGCCGTCACCAGGATGAGCTTCTGCTCCGGCCGGCCCAAGGCTTCGGGCGGCAGCCCCAGGCTGCTGGGCTCCCAGGGGCGCGCTGCCACCCAGCGCAGCGCGTCGATGACCGGGTTGCCGGTCACCAGGACCTGATCCGCCGGCACCCCCTCGCGGAGCAGGTTGGCTCGGGCGAGGGGCGTGGGGGCGAAGTGCAGGTCGGCCACCACACTGATGAGCCGCCGGTTGATTTCCTCCGGAAAGGGCTGCCACTTGTCGGCGCTGCGCAGGCCTGCCTCCACATGCGCCACCCTGGCACGTTGCCAATAGCCGGCCAGCGCCGCCAGGGCCGCCGTGGTCGTGTCGCCTTGCACCAACACCCAGTGGGGCTGCTCGTGGGCGAGCACCGGCTCCAGCCGGGCCAGGAGCGCGGCGCCCACCTGCGCCGGCGACTGGTCGTGGCCCATCACCTGCAGGTCATAGTCGGGCCGGATGGCAAATAGCTCCAGCGCCTGGTCGAGCATCTCGCGGTGCTGGCCCGTGGAGCACACGTGCACCTCGGCCCGCGGCTCCCCCTGCAACGCATGGATGACCGGCGCCAACTTGATCGCCTCGGGCCGTGTGCCCAGGACGGTGAGGATGCGCACGCGGCCTTCCGGGTGCTCAGCCAACGGTTGCCTCCGACAGGAACCGCTGATGCCACATCTCGAACACCAGCAGGCTGTACAGGGCGCGCGTGTAATCCTGGCGGCGTTCAGCATGCTGGCGGATGAGTGCTTCGATGTAGCGCGGCTCGAAATAGCGCGCGCAGGCACTGCCCCTGCCGGCGATGCGTTCGCGCACGTACCCTGTCATCTCTCTCTGGAACCACTCGTCCATCGGCGTATCGAACCCCAGCTTGGGCCGGTGCAGCACCTCCGGCGGCAGCCAACGGGCGATGGCCTTGCGGTACAGGTACTTGTGCCCGCGCCAGCCCCGGAGGCGCAGGCTTGTGGGCAGCCCCTCCACAAAGGCCATCAGCTCCAGATCGAGCATTGGCACCCGCGCTTCGAGGGAGGCCGCCATCGACATCTTGTCGCCGTACAAGAGCAGGTTGTCGGCGAGGGAGAAGCGGGCGTCGACGTACAGTTGCTGGGCCAGCGACGGCAGGTGAGCGACCGGCCCCTGCCAGTAGCGTACCGCTGCGCAGGGGTCGGCTGCCCGGCCGGGGGGCAGCAGCCCCTCGCGGTAGAGCGCGGCCTTCATCGCCGGCGTGAAGACGGTGTACACCTGGGTGAAGCGCTCGGCCGGGTCGTTGGTGCCCAGCGCAAAGGTGGCGCGCTTGGCGCCATCGGCGCGGGGGAGCCACGAGACCAGCCTGGCGATGACCTGTTGGCGCACCGGCGCAGGGATGCGCCGGTACCACGCCCCGAGCACTTCACCACGGTAGCGGCGGTAGCTGGCCCAGGGCTCGTCGGCACCCTGGCCGGTGAGCACGACTTTGACGCTCTGGGCCGCCAGCCGGCTCACCCAGTACATCGCCAGGGCTGAAGTGGTGGCGATGGGCTCGTCGAGGTGCCACACCGTGGCGGGGAAAGCCTCCAGGCACTCGCGCATGCCGATAACGACCTCGTGATGGTCGGTGCCCAGGATCTCGGCGGAGCGCCGCGCGGTGGCCAACTCGTTGCGGGCAAAGCCCCCGGCAAAGCCGACGGTGAAGGTGCGCACCGGCTGGTGGGTGCACTGGCGCATGATGGCCACCACGGTGGCGGAATCTACACCGCCGCTCAGCAGCGCACCCACGGGCACATCGCTCACCATCTGCCGGCGCACCGCCGCCTGGATCTGCTCCTCGAGAGCGGCAACGGCATCGGCCTCGCTCGTCACCGGCTGCATGGCGGGCGCCTGGCGGGCGAAAGCCACGGTACGCACCTGCCCCCCCTCCACCACCAGGCAGTGCCCCGGCGCCACCTTCTGTACCCCCTCGAAAATGGTGGCGGGCGAGGGGACGAAGAGGAAGGTCAGGTAGGCGTCGAGGGCCACGGGATCCACCTGGCGGGGGAAAGCCGGGTCGGCCAGGAATGCCTTGATCTCGGAAGCGAAGGCCAGGTGCGCCGCATCCTGCCAGAGGTATAGGGGCTTGATGCCGAAGGGGTCGCGGGCGAGGAGCAGGCGCCGGTTCCGACCGTCCCAGAGGGCGAAGGCAAACATGCCGTTGAGGCGGGGCAGGGCGCCGAGGCCATACTCCTCGTAGGCGTGAAGGATGGCCTCGGTGTCGGAGCGGGTGCCGAAGCGGTGACCACGGCCGGCGAGCTCGGCGGTGAGCTCGCGGTAGTTGTAGACCTCGCCGTTGCAGGTGATCCAGAGGGTGCCATCCTCGTTGCTGAGGGGCTGGTGTCCGCCCTCCAGGTCGATGATTGCCAGCCGCCGTTGGGCCAGCCCGACCGGCCCGGCAACATAGTAGCCCTCGTCATCGGGGCCGCGGTGGATGAGCAGGCTGTTCATGCGCTCCAGGAGAGGGCGGTCGGCCGGCACCTCTGGCCGCAGGTTGAGGATGCCGCAGATGCCACACATGCTAGCTTTTCACCCTCCCCTCATAGTAGAGGGCCAGGGCGCGGAACGCCTGCGCCTGGCCCCAACGGTGGTAGGGCACGCGGTTGCGAATGCCCCCCGCAGAGATGCGCGTCACAAAATGGCCCGCCGGCACCTGCCAGCGCTGGGTCAGCTCCGCCGCCATCCGGTCGGCCAGGGGCCGTGTGTCGAGGTGGGGCTGCAGCAGCAGCGCCAGGTTGAGCGCCTCGGCATAGTCGTAGAGCTCGGCCACGCGGAACTGGCGTGTGCCCCCACGGGCGAAGGGCCGGGGCAGGCCGTTCGGGTAGAAAAGGTTGGCGCGGTAGTAGGCGTAGCCGCGCTGCACGGCCTGCAGAGCCTCGGCATCGCCCAGCACCTGAGAGGCACGGTAGAGCCCCTTGAGCACGAAGCAAGTGTGCATGTGATCGACGAACGGCTCGGGGGTGGCGCCGACGGCGTAGGGCCAGGCGCCGGAAGGCTCCTGCTGGTCGATGACGAAGCGCAGGTTGGCTGCCGCCAGCTCGCGGTAACGGGGCACCCCCAAGAGCGCCCAGGCCTGTGCCAGGCACGCAGCGCGGTAGGCGCTGGCGTTGATCACCTGCGAGGTGTCGCCGGGGGCATAGCCTGCAGCGCAGCCCCGGCCAGACGGCGTGTCGGGGATATCGTGAGCTACAAAGTCGGCAATGCCCCGGGCATCGGCGAGGTAGCTCTCCTCGCCGGTGGCCTGGTAGAGCTCTACAAAGGCATCAAAGACGTAGGGCGTGGTGGTGACCAGGGGTGTGTCGCGCCGGCACAGGCCACTCCTGGACTCCCAGTCGAACGGGTAGCCCCAGGCCGGCCCGGAAAAGCCCGGAATGTGCGAACGCCTGAGCGCTTCGGCCAGCTCGACGGCCCTGCCCAGGTAGAGGGCGCTGCCAAAGGCCCGGTGTAGGAGCACGAACCCCATCAGGTAGTGAGCATCGGCCATGGGGTAGCGGCGCGTCGGGCAGAGCTGCCGGCGGACCCCCGGCACCAACCAGTCGGCAAGGGCCACCGGCAGCACCAGGGGCGCGGCCAGGCGGCCCCATCGATAGTACATGCGTCGCGACCGGATGCCGTAAGCCGTAGCCCACAGATCGTATTGATCGTATCCACTGTAGCCGGCCCGCTCCAGCCAAGCGACAAAGCGCACCAGCGCGGCCTCCACAACTGCCACGCTGGGGCGCTGCGACCGGTAGCGGCCGGCAATCTCGGCGTTCGTGGGAAGCAATCTCTCTCCCCTCAGGCTGGGGTTTGGGCGGGCAAGGTCACCGACGCAGTGGCCCGGCGTGCGCCAGGGGTAGGGGCGGTTCGCGAACCGCCCCTACGGGTGACAATCTGGATTCTCCTGGCAGCCGCTCTGCCAACCGCCTAGCAAGGCATGTGCCAGTGCGGATGGGGTCAGTGTGGCCTGCAGAACCTGTCGGCAGGCGAGGTCACCGCTGCACGATCTGGCGCAGCACCTCCAGGTACTCGCGGGCGACCACATCGGGGGAGAACTGTGAGACTGCAGCCCGGTTGGCTGCGCCCATCCTGGCGCGCAAGGACACGTCGCCAAGCAGGCGCAGGAGGGCCTCTCCCAGGGCGGTGGGGTCGCGGGGTGGGACGAAGAGGGCGTTCTCGCCCTCGCGCAGGTGGTCGGCTGCGCCGCGGAGTCGGGTGGTCACGATGGGCAGCCCGGCCTCCATGGCCTCGGCGAGCACGGTCGGGAAGCCCTCGGCGTGATACGAGGGCAGGACAAAGATGTCGGCCAGGCGGTAGGCCGAGCGCAGTGGCTCACCCTGCAGGTAGCCGGCCAGGGTCACGTGAGGGCCCAAGCCTGACCGGGCCACCGCCTGATGCGCGAGTGCCGCTTGCTCGCCACTTCCCGCCACGAGCAGATGGCAGCCCGTGCGGGCCAACACCATGGGCAGGGCGGCCAGCAGGTCGAAGATGCCCTTGGCGGCCACCAACCGGCCGACGAAGAGCAGCAGGGGCACGCCGCAGGGGATGCCAAACGCCGCGCGGTCGAGGGCGGGCGGCGCGTCACCGGCGCCGACGTAGGGGTTGCGCACCGTGCGGATATTGGCCCAGGGTGCGAAGTGCTGCCACTGGCGCTGCTCCTCCGTCGAGAGCACGAGGGCGCCATCGGCCAGGCGCAGCAGGCGAGCCGAGGCGGCCTTGATCAGGCGGTGGCCGGGGCTCACCAGCGCGTCAGCCTGGCTGCCGTGCAGGTGCAGCACCACCGGCGGGCTTTGCCGTCGCGTCGCCACGAGCAACGGCAGGTCTCGCGCCATCGCCGGCGGGTCGTGGGCGGTGTGGATCACCATCACATCGTACCGCCCCTGGGCCAGGGTGCGGCGGACCTTCGCGATGTCGAGGACGCGCCCCATCACCCGCTGGAGGGGCGATTCGCAGTCACTGCGCCGACCCCAGAACTCGGCTGTGACCTCGCAGCCCAGCGGGCGCAAGGCCGCGATGAGGGTCGCGGCGATCCTGGGGATGGGCCCGCGGATGCCGGGCCAGGGGACCAGGAACAGCGCTCTCATGCGTGCCTCCTTCAACCATTGCGCGTGTGGCGCCGTTGGGCGCGTGCCCCACCATGTAGGGGCGAGGTTTCCTCGCCCCGTTGCCTCGGCATTGCGCCGCCTGTCGGGCGGGGAGGCCCCGCACCGCGAGGCCTGGCGCCACGGTGGGCGCGGGGCGGGGAGACCCCGCACCGCGAGGCCTGGCGCCATGGTGGGGCGTAGGGCGGGGAGACCCCGCCCCTACGTTGCGCGTGTGGCGCCATTGGGCGCGTGCCCCACCATGTAGGGGCGAGGTTTCCTCGCCCCGTTGCCTCGGCATTGCGCCGCCTGTCGGGCGGGGAGGCCCCGCACCGCGAGACCTGGCGCTGGGGTGGGGCGTGGGGCAGGGGGACCCCGCCCCTACCCCACGGCCTGCTCGTACACCCGCACGGTCTCTGAGGCGATGCGCTCCCAGGCCAGGTCGCTGGCGCAGCGGGCGCGGATGTGGCCGGCATAGTGTTGGCGCAGGCCGGGCTCGGCGGTGAACCCTTCCAGCAGGCCGGCCAGGGCCGAGGCCAGGGCGGCCGGGTCGCGCGGTGGCACAAGCAGGCCGGTCTCTCCCTCCCAGACGTACTCGGGCAATCCCCCGACGCGTGTGGCGACGACGGGCTTGGCAAAGGCATAGGCGGTGAGGATCACGCCGCTCTGCGTGGCATCGGTGTACGGGCAGACGACGACGGTGGCCTGCCGGAAGAGCCGCGCCAGCTCCGCGTTGCCGATGTGGCGCCCGATGACCTCGATGCGCCCGCCCCGGGCCAGGGCCGGGGGCACCGGCATGGTGTAACCCGCTGCCGGGCGGCCTGCCACAATCACGCGCAGGCCCGGGATGCGCTCCGCCACCTGCGGCGCGGCCTGGTAGAGCGTCTCCAGCCCCTTGTAGGCGCTGATCTGGCCGAAGAAGAGGAGGGTGCGCCCATCGTCGCCGGCAGGGTGGTCGGCCCAGTGGAGGAAGGCGTCGTACGCCCCCAGGGGGATGACATCCACGCGCGCCGGGTCGACGCGGTAGCGCGCGGTGAACTCGGCCATCTGGGCGCGGTTGTGCAGGATAATGCGCCGGGCGCGGGCCAGGGCCAGGCGGCGCGCCAGGGCGTCCTTCCAACCCCCAGCGCCGGAGTGGGGGATGGGATCGTGCACGGTGAGCACGAGAGGTAGCCCGCCCAGGTCTGGCAGAGCCCAGGTCAGCCGCCCCGGCAGGCCTTCCAGGTGCACGACATCGGGCCTCAGGAGACGCATGAACTGCGCCGCCCGGTGGCTGACCCAGCCGTTGGCCGGGTGCAGCGCCTGGGGCTGGTTGTGGACCACCAGGTAAAAGCTGGCAGCATCGTGCCAGCAGGCGCACACGCCGGCGGGCAGGCCAGCCAGCACAGGCTCCCCTGGCACAAGCCCCGCCGGCAGGGCGGCCGGTGGCAGGTCCAACTGCCCCTCGGGCCAGGCACGCGGCCGCACCTGCAGCAGGACGTGCAGCTCCACCCGGCGCGCCATCTCGCGCACAAAGCTCAGGCTCAGGTCAAGGAAAGGCGCTTCGGTGTAGTAGGCCACTCGCATCGCCACGGTTCATCCTTCCCCTTCTTGCTGGGCGCCTGTCAGCCTCCCTTCCAGGCGCCGCCGCACTCGAGCCGGCAAGAGTTGGGCCAGATAGCGCCAGTCTTCGCCGGAGAGGGTGCGCAGGGCCAGGAGCGACCCGGCGTAGGCGGCGGGCATGACGATGGCCCCGCCGAGCACGGAATGTGCCCGGGCGACGGTCAGTACGAGTGCAACGGCTGCCAGAAGCGAGGCAACAGCGATCCTGCCCGCCCAGATAGCCGGGAAGCGCAGGCCGAGCCAGCGGAAGATGAGTGCTGTGTAGATCGCATCCTGCAGCAGCTTGCCGGCCACCAGGGCCCCCGCCGCGCCGGCCGGGCCATAGCGGGGGATGGTCCACAGGCTCAAGACCCCGGCGCCGGCCATGGTGGCGATGTAGATCAGGGCGTAGGCCGTCTGGCGGCCCATAGCGAGCATGGCGGGTCCCATCACCCAGCCCACGCCACCGAGCAGGGCGACGGATAGCACCTGCAGCGTGGTGCCGGCAGGCGCGTAGCGTGGCCCGTAGAGCAGGCCCAGGAGCGGTGGGGCAAGCACCCAGAGGCCAAGGGCCAGGGGCACCGTGGCAGCCATGACGTAACGATAGGCGCGCTCGAACATGCCGGGGAAGCGCTCGCGCTCCCTGGCGTAAGCGCTGGAGAAGGCCGGGAAGGCGGCCTGCAGCAGCATATCGGGCACGATCACCGTAACGGCGTGTACGCGCTGCGCGGCCGCGAAATAGCCCACCGCCGCATCGCTGGCGGTCAGGTACTGCAGCAGAAGTGCAGGTGCGTAGGTGCGCACCGTGCTGATGAGCTGCAGCAGGGTGAAGGGCAACGCCGTCCACAGGAGGCCAAGGGTGGCACTGGTGGGAAAGGGGAGCGAGCGCAGCCGGCCTGTGGGGCGCCCGTGGATGCGGAGGGCAAAGACGGCGCTCAGCGCAAGCTGCACCAGGCTGGCACCCGCCGAGAGGCCGAGCAGCACCGGGAAGGGCTGCCGCAGCCAGACGGCCAATGCTCCCAGGCCCAGGGTGAGCAGGTAGTTCGCAGACTGGGCCACGACGGTATAGCCCATGGCCTCGTGGGCGTTGAGGAGGGCAGCTACGAGGGTGTTGAGAGCCATCAGCGCCGCGTTGGCGCCCACGAGCATGGCGATCCATGTGCGCTCCGGCGGGTAGTGGGTGGCGCGGGCGGCCAGCACGACCCCTGCCAGGATGAGCGCCATGAGGCCGGCGCGCAACAGCCCAAAGGTGGCCAGGTAGCGCAGACCCGCTTCGGGGCGTTGCGCCACATCGCGGGTGAGCAGTTGGTCGAGGCCGAGGCTGCCCACCACCGTGAGGATGGTCAGGCCGGCCTGGGCGTAGGCATAGACGCCAAAGGCCTCGGGGCCCACGTAGCGGGCCACCATGATCGTCCACAGCCCCATGCTGCCGGCCAGCACCACCTGGCCGATGGACAGGAGCACGGTGTTCCTCGCCACGCGGCGCCCGGTTCCCACCTCACGCCTCCCTGGGGCCAAGGGCGTGCAGGCGATCGACCAGGGCCAACGCCAGGCCCGTAGCGAAGGCGAGCTCGATGTAGGTCATGAAATCCTGGCTCGTCAGGTAGCCGGCCACCATCACGGCCCCCAGCGCCAGCAGGCCGGCTGCGTAGCCGCGGCCGAGCGCTCCGGGCAGAGTGCGGTAGAGGCGGTGGGCGCGCTGCAGGTAGGCCCCGATCAGCAGCCACGCTGCGAGCGTGCCCAACAGGCCGTACTGCAGGAGGGTGTTCGACATGCCGGTGTCGGCGTCGAAGAAGATGAAAGGGCCGAGGGCGCCCAGGCGGTTGGCGCTGCCCGGGCCATGGCCGAAGAGCGGCGCCTGGCAGAACAGGCGCAACTCCTCCAGGTAGCTCTGCACGCGGATGACAAAGTTCGGCTCCTGCCCAAAGTGGGCCAGGGTGCCCAGGCGCCCCAGCCACAGGTTGGCCGCGGGCACAGGTGCTCCGCTGGCCGCCACGACGCCGAGCCCCAGCGCCACCGACATGGCCAGGGCGCCCAGGCCCGCGACGACCCTGAGCCGTTTGCGCCCCAAGAGCAGGAGCAACACCAGGCCGCCCAGAGCGAGGAATATGTACCACTGCCGGATGAGCTGTACCCCATAGCCCACCAGGGCCACCAGGGCTACCCCATAGCCGGCCGGGCTCCCTGCCCAGAAGGCCTGGCCGAGAGCCAGGAACAGCCCCACCAGGAGGTAGCCGATGGCCCGGTTCCAGAGATACGGCGCCTCCAGGCTTCCCACCGAGACACTTGTCTGCGCTGCATAGTACTCGTTAAAGGGCGCGGCCGTGGTGGTGAACTGCTGGCCGCGCAACGCCTCGAGTACCTGGATGCCCACCGTCACCAGCACAAAGGCAAAGAGGATGCGCACCAACCAGCGCAGCCGGCCGGGCGAGTCGACGACGCCGACCACGCCGACGTAGAAGAGGTAGCCGGTCACCTGGCGCAGGCCGTTCAGACTGTCGTACAGGGTCTGCAGCTGGAGGATGGGCGCGAGCAACGTCGAAAGCGCCACGGCCAGGCCGAAGAGCAGGAGTGGCCCCAGGAAGAGCGGTTGCTCGCGCCGCTCGAGCAGCTTCAGCGCGCCGATGGCAAAGAAGGCCAGGACGAGAATATCGGGCGGGTCGAGGGGCAGGCCGGGGATCAGGTGCGGCCAGGATTGCACGCCCAGGAACTTGAAGGCGCTGGTGGAAAGGAACATCTCGCCCACCAGCATGGGCAGCGGCCAGCGGTACGAGACGGCGAGCAGGCCGAGTGCCCCCAGCAGCGCCACGGGCACGATGAGTTGGTTGCGAAAGATGACGATCACGCCGGCAGTGAGGGCTAGCAGAATGGCGGCGAGCCCGGTCTGCCGGTCGGCCCTGACTGCGGTCCCCTTTCGCTCGCTGAGCATGGCCAAAGGCGAGCAACATGCATGCCAGCATCAACGGGCGGCCAGGCCCGTGGCCCAGGGGGTCGTGCAGCCCAGGGATACTCAGAATGCCTTCTGAGCGATGACCTCGTGCCAGACGCGTGGCAAGGCAGCGACGCCCAGCGCTGCAATGGCCTGCAGGATGGCGCTGCTCTTCTCCTCCAGTGGCACCTGCTCTGTGCCCACCATGTCACTGAAGGCGCCCTCCACGAAGGCAGGATAGCGCGCGATGGCCTCCAGGGCGGCGCGCGAGATCAGCACCACCCGCTTGGCCTCGTAGAGCACGGCCAGGCCGGCGTCGGTGATCATCTGCCGGTACTGTTCGGGGGTGTAGACCTTGAAGGCCGGCATCTGGCGGTCGCGCTTGCGGCCGAGGATGGCGAAGGCTTTGGCCTTGAGCCGCCCCCAGTCGAGGGGGGCTTCGTCCATGGCGGCGGTGGTGAAGGCGCTGTTGTAGCTCAGGACGGCGCCGGGCTTGAGGATGCGCGCCATGGCCGCCACGACGCTCCTCTTGTCTTCGTCACTGCGAATCTCGTGCAGGGCGTCGTGGATGCTGGCGTAATCCGCGCCCTCGCGGGGGATCCTGCCCGCCAGGAGCCGCGCCAGGTCCTGCGCCATACCCTGCACGAACTCGATGCTGCAGGAGGGGCCGGGGCGGGTGTGCTGGCGGGCGCTCTCGATGGCGAAGCGGTCGGGGTCGATGCCGACCACCGTTGCGCACTTGCCCTGCTCCTCGCAGAGGGCGCTCACTTCCTGGGGCACCAGGCCCGTGCCGGTGGCCACATCCACATGGAAAAAGCGCGCGGGCAGGTAGGCGAAGGCCCGTCTCAGCAGCGCGCGGTTCGCCTCGCGGTAGGCACGATCGGCCGCGAAGGGGAGAAAGTTAAAGCTCTCCGATTGTGGAGCCCAGTGCTCCTCTGTAGCTTCCGTCATTGCCGGCCTCCTGGTTCTGGCATGTAGGGAGCACACACCGGCCACCCGGCGTGCGTGAGTCAGCAATGACAGCGCCGGCGCCGTGCCGGCAGGATGGGATAACCCCTCTCAATACGGAACACCGGGAGGGCGCAAACGATGCGCCCTCGCCGCTACGGGCCCCGAGAGGCGGTGCTGAACTACACTCGAATGCAGAATGCACCATTCGCTTGACTTTCTCCCTTTCACCGATATACTTCCCATTGAGGTGCTCATGCCTGCGTTACAGCATGATGAGATCGCCCTATACGTGCAACGTGCCTGGGAGATGCTGGAAGTAGCAGCCCACAACACTGACGGTGGGTACTACGGATCAGCGATCAACCGGGCCTATTATGCTGTCTTCTATGCGGCCAGCGCACTGCCGGTCACACAGGGGTTGGCTCGCAGCAAGCACTCAGCGGTGATCGCATCGTTCCGGCAGCACTTTGTCAAGCCCGGCCTATTGGAGATTGAGTACAGCCGTATCTACGAGCGGCTGATGGACGACAGGCAGACCAGTGACTACGACCTGGGAGCGGTGGTAGAGCGCGATCGCGCCCTGGCCGACGTCGAGGATGCCCGGCGCTTCCTCCTGCGCGTCGAAGGCTATCTCCGGCAAGGAGGCTGGCTGTGATGGAGCATCTTCAAGCCAACGAGCGACTGGCTGTGTCGAGGTTTGTCGAGCTGCTGCGGCGCTACTACCCGGAACGCGTGCAGCAGGCGATCCTCTTCGGCTCCAAGGCCCGAGGCGACAGCAGGCCATGGTCCGACATAGACATTCTCATTGTTGTGGACCGGGATGACTGGCGTCTGAGCCATGCGATCAGCGACCTTGCCGCTGACGTCTCTCTGGAATACGACGTGCAGATCGGACCTCGCGTCATTGGGCGCGAGCGGTGGGAGCGCATGAAGCGGCACTCCTTCGGGCTGTATCGCAACGTAGCCACGGAAGGCATCCCCCTGACTCAATAAGTGTCCAGCGCTCATCGCTGGTCTCTGCCAACTTGCCTCCATGCAGGGGTGAGCCCTGCGCTCATACCCGCTCGATGCGCAGCACCACATTGCCGGCCGGGTCGGGGCAGATGATGTGGTTGTCGCGTGCCAGCCAGTCGCCGTCGAGGGGGGCGCGCTGTTTGGCCGGCAGGAGCGGCAGGGTGGCCTGCAGGGCGTAGAGGCAGAAGTGTCGCCCGGCCGGGATGTAGAGGCGCCCGCTCTTGAGCAGGAAGCCATCGCCGGGCTGCATCCCCGAGGTGCACTTGCCCCGGACCTCCTCGACGATGACCCGCAGGTCGGCCAGGGATGGGCCAGTCTGGGGCTGCGGGCAGGGCTCGGAGGGAGTGTAGGGTGGCATCTCGGCCTTCTCACCGGAGCGCACGATGTGGAAGATGACGCGGCCCTCCGGGTCGGGGCACTGCACGTGGTGCACGCGCCACACCCAATCGTCGGAGTGTTTCTCTCCGATGCGCCGCTCCTTGGTGGTCAGCACCGGCATCAGGCTCTGCAGGGCGTAGAGGCAGATATGCCCACCCTCGGGGATGCGCAGGGCGCCATTGCGCACGGTGAGATAGTCGCCGGGCTTCATCGGAACCTCCGACGAGCAGGTGCCCAGCACCTTGGTCACCACAACGGTAAGCTCGTACATGCTCCGTCTTCCTTTCCAGTGAATTCAAGCCACACGACCGGCCCGACTACTCTGGGATAGGGCCGGGTGCCGGCGAAGCTACCTGCCCGGCCCAATCCCAGGCTGGGAGGGGCAGTGCTAGCCCTGGCTCAACCCCAGATCGGCCAGCTTGGCCGGGGTGGGCAGGCCGGTCGCCACATCCCAGCCGCGGGCGCGGTAGTACTCGTCGAGCATGGGGTCGAGTTCCAGCACCGAGCCCCAGCCGGGCAGCGGCTCTTCGAGGAAGCGGCGGGGCAGGGTATCATCGCGGCGGGTGATGCCTTCGCGGGCGATGAAGAGCCGCTCCAGGTTGACGATGCGCTCGCCGATGCGCTGCACCTCCTCGCCCGTGAAATCCCAGCCGGTGGCCGCCTTCAGGAGCTCGGCGGTGCCCTCCCAATCGAGCACTTCCATGTTGTTGTAGGTGTTCTTGCAGATGCCGAGGGCGTCGGAGATGGCGGCCATCTCCTCAAAGTGCTTGACCACCAGGCCCTTGCCGCGGTAGGCCAGGCGGTCGGCCGTCTCGGCGATGCCGTAGCGGCGGATGCCTTCCTCGCGGTTGCCCGAGAGTTCGAACCAGGGCTCGGAGCGCAGGTGGTCGGCGCCGCGGCTGGCGACGGCGTTGCCCAGGCCGTAGGCTTTGATGCTGCGCACGTCGGCTTGAAAGACCTCCAGGCCCTTGGCGTGCATGGCCAGCTCTTCGCCGCGGCCCAGCTTGCGGGCGGCGGCGCGCACCCCGTCGGCCAGGAGGTCGCCATACCCCTCGCGACGCGCCATCTTGTGGATGAGGGACTCGATCGTCCCCTGGCAGCCCCAGGTGAGGTCGAGGCCATCGGCCTCATCGCTGCGCAAGAGGCCGCGCTGGTGGAGCTCCATCGACCAGGAGATGGCCTCGCTGGTGGCGATGGCGTCGATGCCGTAGCGGTTGCAGAGGTCGACGCAGTGCAGGGCGAAGGCTAGGTCAAAGTTGCCCACGCGGGCGGTAAAGGCGGCCAGCGGCTCGTACTCGGGCCCCTCCAGGCGCAGGCCAGGGTAGCGGGGGTCGCTGACCCTCAGGAAGCGGCTGCAGGGGATGGTGCAGGCGAAGCAGGCCTTGCTCTTGACCTTGTACTGCGCCTCGATGGCCTCGCCGCTCACCGCGTCGGCGCCGGAACAGGAGCCCTCCTGGAAATGCCTGCCGGGCAGGCCGCCGATGGCGTTGAGCGCCTTGATCAACCGGGTGGTGCCCATGCGGCGGCGCATGACGTACTCGGGATGGTTGTAGATGACGGCGTCGAGCCGCTCGATGATCTCGACGAAGCGGGCCATGTCAGCCGCCGGGATCAGGTGCGTGCCGCGCACGACGATGGCCTTCAGGTTCTTCGAGGCCATGACCGCGCCCATGCCGGTGCGCGCCGCGGGCCGGTTGAGGTTGGCGAACACGCCCGCAAAGCGCACGCCGTTCTCCGCCGCGGGGCCGATGGCGGCCACCTGGACGTCGGGGTCGCCCAGCTCCTCTTGGATGAGCAGCGTCGTCTCGCGCGTGTCCTTGCCCCACAGGCTGCGGGCGTCGCGCAGCTCGACCCGGTCGTCCTTGATCCACAGGTAGACGGGGTGCCTGGCGCGGCCGGTGAGGATCACCTGGTCGTGGCCGGTGAACTTGAGCTCGGGGCCGAAGAAGCCACCGGCGTTGGCGTCGCCCAGGATGCCCGTCTGCGGCGACATGGCGCTGATGTTGAAGCGGGCGCCTCCGGGGAACAGCGTGCCGGCCAGCGGCCCCACGCCGAGCACCAGGATGTTCTCGGGCGCCAGGCCATCGGTGTGGGCCGGCAGCTCATCCCACAGGCGCTTGATGTTCAGGCCGCGCCCGCCCAAAAAGGCGCGGGCGAGCTCTGGCTCGGTGGCGCGACGGAGCACCGTGCCGTCGGTCAGGTTCATACGCAGGATCGTGCCGCCATAGCTGTTCATCCCAACCCCCAAAGTTTCGCTTCCAGATTCAGAGGTCGCGGAGGTAGGGGCGGTTCACGAACCGCCCGCAGGGGCGGTTCACGAACCGCCCCTACTACAACCGTACTTGGTCCAAGCCGTGCCTGGCAACAGCCGGCAACCCGCCAAAACCAAAAGAGGTTCGGTTCCGGTTACGTGCGAAGCGTGATGCGCGGATGGAATCCACGCCTCGGCGGACAAATGCGGTTGGGGTATCACCTCCGCCCTGAATACCCGCTGGCCGATCATCCGGCGTACTCGATGGCGCCGGTGGCGCAGCGCCCGACGCAGGCCGGGTCGCCGCCGCAGAGGTCGCAGAGGAGGGCGGTACCCGTCTGCGGGTGTAGGGCGATGGCGCCGAATGGGCAGGCCGCCACACAGTCGCCGCAGCCGGTGCAATCCTGGGCGCGCACGCGCACCAGGCCCAGCGCCTCATCGCGGTAGAGCGCGCCGCTGGGGCAGGCGGCCACACAGGGCGCGCGCCGGCAGTGGTGGCAGACGCGCGGCTCATCGGTGCCGGCCGCGTCATCCTTGGCCACGTAGATGCGCGCGGTGGCCGTGCCGAATAGGCCATCGTGGCGCACTACGCAGGCCACCATACAGGCGCGGCAACCGCTGCAAGTTGCAGAGTGTATACGGATTCCCTTCATCCCACGTCTCCTCGACACGTCTCGCTGCCCTCACGCCCCCAGGTAGGCGCGCCGCATCGTCTCGCTGGCGAGCAGGTTCTCGGCCGTGTCGGCGAGGGCAACACGCCCCGTCTGCAACACGTAGCCGCGCCGGGCGATCGACAGCGCCATCTGGGCGTTCTGCTCGACCATCAAGATGGTCGTGCCCTGGCGGTTGATCTCCTGGATCAGCTCGAAGGAGCGCTCGACCAGCACCGGCGCCAGGCCCATGGAGGGCTCGTCCATCAAGAGCAGCCTCGGCCGGCTCATGAGCGCGCGGCCCACCGCCAGCATCTGCTGCTCGCCGCCCGAGAGGGTGCCCCCGGCCTGGCGCAGGCGCTCCCTGAGGCGTGGGAAGAGGTCCAGCACGCGCTCCAGGTCTTCCTCGAAGGTGCGTCGGTCGCGGCGCAGGTAGGCGCCCATCTCCAGATTCTCCAGCACGCTCATCTGCGGGAAGATACGCCGGTTCTCGGGCACGATGGCGATGCCACGGGCGACGATCTGCCCCGTGGGCAGGCCGTCGATGCGCTCGCCGCGGAACTCGATGGTGCCCCGCGCCGGGCGCACCAGGCCCAGGATGGTCTTGAGCGTCGTCGATTTGCCCGAGGCGTTGCCGCCCAGCAGGCAGACGATCTCGCCGGCGTAGACCTCCAGGTGGATATCCTGCAGGATGGGGACGGGGCCGTAGAAGGTATCGACCCCGGCCAGCTTGAGGAGTGGCGCCTCAGGCACAGAGCTTCCTCCTGCCGAGATACGCTTCGACCACCCGCTCGTCGCGAGCTACTTCCGGGTAGGGGCCCTCCGCGATCTTGCAGCCATGGTCGAGCACCACCACGCGGTCCGACGCGCCCCGCACCACCCGCATGTCGTGCTCGATGACGAGGAGGGTGTATCCCTTCTCGCGCAGGCGGCCGATCAGGCCGGCCATCTCCTCGGTCTCGCGGGGGTTCATGCCTGCGGTGGGTTCGTCGAGCAAGAGGAGCTGGGGCTCGGTGGCCAGGGCGCGGGCGATCTCCAGGCGGCGGCGGTTGGCGTAGGAGAGGCTGTAGGCGAGCTGGTCGAGTCGGAAGCCAGCCAGGCGGTCGTCGAAGCAGGCCAGGGCGTCGAGGGCGGCGCGGCGGATGCGCTGCTCCTGGCGGCGGAAAGGGGGCAAGCGCAGCATGGCACCCAGGGCCCCCGAGCGGGCGTGGGCGTGTTGGCCCACCATCACGTTCTCCAGCACCGTCATATTCGGAAAGATGCGCAGGCTCTGGAAGGTGCGCGCAATGCCACGGGCCGTGATGGCGTGGGGCGGCAGGCCCGCCAGGTCGTGGCCGCGGAAACGGATCTCGCCTCGGTCGGGCACGTCGAGGCCGGTGATGAGGTTGAAGACGGTGGTCTTGCCGGCGCCGTTGGGGCCGATGAGGCTCACGACCTCGCCCTCTTCGACGCGCAGGTCCAGGCCATCGACCGCCTTGAGGCCGCCGAACTGCTTGTGCAGCCCTCGTATCTCGAGCAGTGCCATACCAACCACCTCCTTCGAACCCCTCCCGGGGCGGACAGGACGACAGCTCTTTCCCTCTCCCTCGGTGGGAGAGGGCGCGGGTGAGGGTGAGGACCCGCACCCGCGGCCAACTGGGGGCCTGGGCGAGACGCTTGCCGCTCATCCGAAGGCTCGCCGTGGCGCAGAAGCCCCCCCTCACCCTGACCCTCTCCCCCACGGGGGAGAGGGATGTGAGGGCTCGCCGGGGTGGAGAATCCCCCCCTCAC
>Ga0272448_1003780_pt1 | contig 17719 bp, 12 predicted proteins | sample YNPCB0191_FD_202220 | JGI IMG/M metagenome (GOLD analysis project Ga0272448, IMG submission 202220) | Hot spring sediment microbial communities from Yellowstone National Park, WY, United States - YNP-CB-019-1 | ecosystem: Environmental > Aquatic > Thermal springs > Hot (42-90C) > Sediment... | reverse complement strand
TAGGACCTCACAAGTGAAATCTTTGCACAAAAAGCAAAGATTTTTCGGACGCGGACAAACGCGGATGTACGCGGACGAAAATTTTATCCGCGTTTGTCCGCGTTCATCCGCGTCCCATATTGCCCTGTTTGGTTTCGGCTTGTCCGAGTTAGGGGGGAAAGAAAATGAAACGAACATTACTGTTCATGATGGCAGCCGTCGCGCTCGTTGTTGTGGCGCTGACGTACGGGTCGCCGGCGGCATCCGCGCCGCCACGCGCGCCCGCGACGCAGGCAACCCCCGCGCCGAACATCTCGAAAGAGGGGCAGACCTGCATCGACTGCCACAAGAACGTGACCGCCGGCATCGTCACGGATTGGCAGTCGAGCAAACACAGCACGAGCGGCGTCGATTGCTACACCTGCCACGGCGCGGCGAACAAAGGCAATCGACCGGATGTGAAGGATCACATGGGATTCAAGATCGTCGTGCTCGTCACGCCGAAGGACTGCCAGATGTGCCACGCGCAACAAGCCGCGGAGTTTCTCGCGAGTCGCCACGCGGACGCTGCGTCTTTCATCGGCAGTCTCGACAATGTCCTGGGTGAGATTATCGGCGGCAGTCCCGCGGCGAATGCCGGCTGCAAGCAGTGTCACGGCTCGACCATCGCGGTGAAAAACGGCGAACTCGATCCGGCGACGTGGCCCAACACCGGCATCGGTCGCCTCAACCCGGACGGGAGCAAGGGCTCGTGCACCGCCTGCCACTCGCGCCACGCGTTCAGTATTGCGCAGGCGCGCGCGCCGGAAGTCTGCGGCAAGTGTCACATCGGCCCCGATCATCCTCAGGAAGAAGTGTGGCAGGAATCGAAGCATGGCGGTCGGTACTATGAGATGATCGCGCAGGGACAAACGCTCCACCTCGATTTGCCGGCGGGGCAGTGGCTGCCCGGTCGCGATTATTCGGCGGGACCGACCTGCGCGTCGTGCCACATCAGCGCGACGGCGAACCAGCCGCCCACTCACGATGTCGGCGCGCGTATCAGCTGGACGCTGCGTCCGGCGATATCGACCAAGCAGGACAACTGGGAGAAAAAGCGCGCGAATATGCAGGATGTCTGCACCCAGTGTCACGGCTCGACATACACCAAGAATTTCTACGTCCAGTTCGATGCGCTGGTCGATCTCTACAACACCAAGTTCGGCACGCCCGCGAAGACGATCATGGACAAACTGACGGCGGAGAAGAAGCTGACCGATCAGCCGTTCGATGTACCGCTCAAATGGACGTACTACGAGCTGTGGCATCACGAGGGTAGGCGCGCGCGACACGGCGCGGCGATGGCGGGACCGGACTATACGTGGTGGCACGGGCTGTACCAAGTCGCGCAAGTTTTCTACACCGAGTTCATCCCCGCGGCACGGGCGCTCGATCCCCAAGTGGTGGACAGCACGATCAACGCGATGCCGGAGCACGCTTGGTTCACCAAGGGGCTGAGCCAGTTGCAAATCCAGCAAATTCTCGATTTCTACAAGACGCGCTACGGGCAGTAAGACCACGACCTGTCAGGGCTCAAGCTCTGGCAGGTCGTGCTACTTTTGGCGCTAAAACTGATACTTCCGTCTCTAGGCTCTTGCTGTATAATGACACCATCAACATGGCGATGCTGATGACGGTGTCGCAAATTTCACCGAAGGTGGTGGATGCCTTCGGACGTCTAGTCGCGCCCGAGGGCTTTTTGTTATCCAGCCCGTGCTAGAAAAGAGGTGATGCAAGTCTTTCAAATGCTCGATGACCATGCCGGTCAATCCATTCTCCGAAGAAGGAGTGTTTTATGAAACGCACCTCAATCTTCATCCTTGCCGTCATCGCCGCGCTCACTGTCACGCTCGTCGCCGGATGCAGCGGAGCGCCCGGTCCCGCCGGTCCACCCGGTCCTCCCGGTCCACAAGGTCCTGCCGGTCTCGAAGGCGCGCCGGGTGTGCCCGGCCCAACCGGTGTGCCCGGCAAGCCCGCGCCGGTGCCGCTCGGTCCTGGTCTCAAGATGGACATCTCGAAGGTCGAGATCGGCTCGGATAACAAGCCGGTCGTCACGTTCAAGATGACGGACGATAAAGGCAACCCGGTCAGCCCGTCCGATGTCGACGCGGGCAGTCTGCGCTTCACCATCGCCAAGATCGTCACCGACAAAGACTCGGGTCTCACGCACTATGAGAATTACATCACCGCGACGGTCAAGGGCGCGCCGTATACTTACCAGGGCAAAACCCAGCAGCCCGCGCTCGCATCTGCCGTCCAGGCGTCCAGCGCGATGGACACCGGCGGCAAGCTGACGCCGGCCGACAGCGGCTACACGTACGTGTTCAGCAACACGCTGCCGGCGGATTTCGACAAGTCCGCGACGACGGTCGTGGGTGGGCAGGTGACGCGCAACAGCCGCGCGTACGCCGCGAACGCGGTCTTTTCGTTCGTCCCCGCCGGCGGCACGCCGATCACGCGGCAAGTCGTCCAGACCCAGAACTGCAACCGCTGCCACGATCCGCTCGCCGCGCACGGCGGTCAGCGCGTCGATACGCAGTTGTGCGTGCTGTGCCACACGCCGCAGACGACCGATCCGGAAACCGGCAACACCGTCGATTTCAAAGTAATGGTGCACCGGCTGCACAACGGTGCGAACTTGCCGAGCGTTCAGGGGGGCAAGCCGTACTATATCGTCGGTTTCAATCAGAGCGTTGCTGACTTTACGAATTCGACCTGGCCCCAGGATGTGCGCAACTGTACGACGTGCCACACCGGCGCGAAGAACGGCGACAACTGGAAGACCGCGCCGAGCGCTGCCGCGTGCGGCGCGTGCCACGACAACGTCAACTTTAAGACCGGCGAGAATCATCCGGGTGGACCGCAGCCCAACGACAACAACTGCAAAACGTGCCACCCGCCGGATTCGGGAAAGGAATTCGACGCGTCGATTGTCGGCGCGCATACGATCCCCGAGGCATCCAAGCAGCTGCGCGGCGTCAAGTTCGAAATCGTCAGCGTCAACGACGCCAAGCCCGGTCAAAAGCCCACGGTCGTCTTCAATGTCAAAGACAACGCGGGCAAAACCATTGATCCGAAGGACATGGATTATCTCGCGCTGACCTTAGCCGGTCCGACGACCGACTATGCCCATCGTTGGACCGACACAGTCGCACGCAAGCCGTCGCAGCCCTCGGCGGCGAAGGACGCGGGCGGCGGCAATTTCCAGTACACGTTCCAGAATCCGATTCCCGTAGACGCGACCGGCACGTACGCGGTGGGCATCGAGGGCTATTTGATCGAGAACATCAAGAAAGCCGATGGCTCGACGCTGCTCGGTCCGGACAAAAAGACTCCGCTCGCGGTGCGCGATGCCGGCTTTAACCAAGTCTTTTACGTCGGCGTGACCGATTCCAAGCCGGTGCCGCGTCGTGAGGTGGTCAGTCGCGACAATTGCAATCAGTGTCACCAAGACCTCGGCAATCCGGCTGGCATATCGATCCACGGCGGCATTCGCCGCAACACCGAGTACTGCGTGCTGTGCCACAACGCCAACGCGACCGACGCCGATCAGCGTCCCGCGGACAAGGGCACGCCGGTATCGATCCAGTTCAAGTACCTGATCCATCGTATTCACACCGGCGAGGAAGAGAACACGCCGTACGTCGTCTACGGTTTCGGCGGACGCGCGGTCGATTTCTCGGATATCGTCTATCCGGGGAATCGCGCGGATTGCGCCAAATGCCACGTCAAGAACTCGAATCTCTTGCCGCTGCCCAATGGCGTGCTACCGATGACGGTGACGCAAAAAGGCCAAGTCGTTTCTGTCACGCAGCCGATCACGGCGGTGTGCGCGGGATGCCACGATAGCACGTCGGCGCTCGGACACTTTTCGCTGATGACCACATCGAGCAATGTTGAGACGTGCACCGTGTGTCATGGCGAAGGCAGAGACTTTGCCGTCAGCAAGCACCAGTGATGTAGATGAGAAAGGTGCGACGCACCCAAGTGCGTCGCCATCAAGCAACAATCGCGGGAGAGACAACTGCTTCTCCCGCGATTGTGTTTTCTGATAGAAAGTGCGACGCACGTTCGACGTGCGTCGCACTGAGGAATGGTCTTATTGCTGGGGTGGCAATTGCTTGTACAGCTCGCGGCGGATGAGGTAGAGACTGCCGACCGCGAGCGCCAGCACCGCCAAGCCGATCACCATCGCCTGACGGCGGAAGACGCTTTCGTTCTCGGCTTTCTTGGCATCGGCGATCACTTGATTGGCAATGGACGTGGCTTTGTCCGTTTTCGCCTTGACCGTGTCAAGATTCAGCGTGTGCTGTGCAGCGCGAGCGGTGATCAAGTTTGTTTTGGCATCGGCGAGACTCGCTTCCTCCGGCGCGACGATGAGCCCGGTGCCTGCCGCTTGCTGGAGTTCGTTCGTCGCGTCGTCGTACGCCTTGGCCGCCGTGGTGATCGCATCGTCCAGCTGCTTGATGGTTGCGGCTTGCGGCGAATTTGCCGGGTGGCAGCTGCCGCACGAGCGCGTATCGGTACCGGTGAACATCGCCTCGCTTGGTGTCATCACGTCGTAACGACCGTGGCACGTCACACATTTCGGTGTGCCGGGTGCGTTGCTTGCGTGGACGCTTTGCAGGTAGTAATCTTGCGTCGCGCTGTGGCAACTGCCGCAGACGTTCGCGACTTCGGAAAAGCCGGGCGGCGCCGCGCCGTGGGTGCCGTGGCAGGTCGCGCACGTCGGCGCGCGCGGGTCTTGGTTCTGTAGCAGCGCGACGCCATGCACGCTCTTGACGTACAGGTCGTATTGGTTGGTTGGAATCCCGTACGGCTTCATCAACTCGGCGTTCGAGTGGCAGGACGCGCACAATTTGGGAACGTTCTGCGGATAGACGTTCGAAGTCGGGTCTTTGACCTCTTTGGTGCCGTGTTGATCGTGGCAGATGAAACACGTTGCGACGTTCGTGTCGCCCTGTGCGAGTTTCTGCCCGTGGACGCTCTGCTGATACTGCGCGTACTGATCGGTCGGCAGATCGTACTGCCGCATTAAATCGACGCGGGCGTGGCACGACGCGCACAGTGCGGGAATGTCCTGCACCTTGGGCGTGCCGACAAAGCCCGCCGACACAGCCATCGCTTCTTCCTTCGTTTTCTTCGTCGCGTCGCCGCCGTGACAGTCGGTGCACATCACGCCGCGCGCCGCGTGGATGCTCGACTGGTACTGCTTGACGATATCGGCGTCTTTGCCTCCCAGCGTGAGGTGACAATCGACGCAGCTGTTCTGGCCGGCGGGCGCCGCCAGATGTGGAATGCGCGTCGGAACAACGACGGGCGCGATCGGGGCGGGTTGGTGGCACGTGCGACATTGTGCGTTCGTGCGTCCGGCGTGATCGGTGGGAACCTTAGGCGCGCCGCCGACGCCGGTCTGGTGACACGTGAGACATTGATCTCGCCCTTCGAGGGTGTGCGGGATGTTCGGTGGACCTCCCGCGGCGGTCGGTGTGGTCGACGCGCCCGTTGTCGGCGCGGGCGTCGCGCCGCCGGTCGTGGTCGACGTTGATTTGAACTGGTGGCACAAGACACACATATCGTTCGTGCGACCCGTATGATCGGGCGGATATTTGGGCGCGCCGTTGACGCCGTTCTGGTGGCACGAGAGACAATCAGTGTGTCCCTCTTTGGGGTGCGGAATTTGAGGCGGACCACCCTGCGCCGGCGGCTCGGCTTGTGCGACCAGCGAAGTGAAAACGAGCAGGATGCTGATCGCGATCAGTGCAAGTATCGACGTACGCATGAAGAATTTTTTCATGAGGACCTCACACGAGCCATTGGGTTGGAACCCACCACGACGTTGATTCGCCCAGCAACTGGCCGCGGACTGTCAGAAAGATGATAATGGCCAGGATGATGACGACGAGGGCAAGCATCAGCGGGCGCTCGCGCGCGGGACGTTTTTTCGATCGATCGAGAAAGGGCAAGAGCGCGAGAAAGACCAGCCCGATGGCGGGCAGTGTGATGCCGGCGAGTTTGGGCAATTCGGGATTGAGTACGCTCAGGAATGCCACATCCTTGAGCAGTTGGTACAAAAACAAAAAGTACCATTCGGGCTTGACGTTCGGCGGCGTCTTGAAGGGATCGGCTCTGGCTTGCAGGTCCGCCGGGAACAGCGAAGCCAGCGCGATCAAAACGCCCAGCATCGCATACCACGCGATGAATTCGCTCAAGATGTAATGCGGCCAGAATGGGAGGAGCTGCTTGGGTTTCTTCGATTCCTTGTTATTCATTCGCGGTTCCATTTCCCATTTTCGATTTTCGACACCTGCACTTGCGTGCGGCCAGTGCGGGGGATTGCCAGAGAATTGAAAATCGAAAATTGCAAATCGAAAATCATTCGTCTCTCTCTTCCGGGTCTGCCAGCCCTTGCTGATGGATGAACAGCAGGTGAATCAGCAGCGCGCCCGCGAGCGTGACCGGCAGCACGAGGACATGCACGTCGAAAAAGCGCGAGAGGGTGAGCGCGCTGAGGTCGGGTCCGCCGCGCAGAAATGTTTGAATCGCGCCGCCGATGAGCGGCACCGAGCCGGCAATCTCTGTTCCAACGGTCGTTGCCCAGAACGCGCGCTCGTCCCAGGGCAGCAAGTAACCGGTAAATCCAAAGCCGAGAGTCAGCAGCAGCAAGGCAATGCCGACGAGCCAGGTCATCTCGCGCGGCGGTCGGTACGCGCCCTGGATCGCGACGCGTAGCAGATGGAGCACGCAGAAGACGATCATCAGATTCGCGCTCCACGCGTGAATGCTGCGGATCAGCCATCCAAAATTCACTTCGTTCATGATGAAGAGGATGCTGTCGTAGGCGGCTTCCGGCGTCGGATGATAGTACAGCGCCAGCAAGATACCGGTGATCGCCTGCACGCCGAAGAAAAAGAGCGTGATGCCGCCGAGATAGAACGTGTGCGCCGAGCGCGGGATCGAGACATGCAGCGCGTACGAAACGATCTGGCGAATGCCGACGCGCACATCGATCCAATCGATCAAGCGGTTGATCCAGTCCGTTGGGCGCAGCGATGTGCTCTTTTGCATTATGCGCCTCCTGCATAGATCTGATCGTTTTCGATCGCGACGCGGACGGGCGGCAGCGGCGCGGGGGGCGGTCCCGAGATCACCGCGCCCGTCGTCGGGTTGAAGCGTCCGTCGTGGCAAGGACACTGGATGATCTGCTTGCTCTGGTTCCACTCGACGACACAGCCGAGGTGCGTGCAGATTGCGGAAAAGGCTTTGATGCCACCTTGCGCCGTATTGACGACGATGGCCGGTTTATCGTTCACCGGCAGCACTTTGGCTTGTCCGACCGGCAAATCTTTCGTCGCACCGATCAAGACGCGACCGCCGCCGGCGCTGGACTGGCGCGCGGGCGGCCACAAGTATCCGATGATCGGCACGACGACGCCGGCGATGGTCGCGACAACCGAAAAGCCGAGTGCCCATTTCAGAAAACGACGGCGAGAGATGGCATCGTACACGGATCCAGTTTCTGCCATGTTTTGCCTCCTAACCTCCCGAACAACAAAAATCGCCTTCGGTGGGCGCGTTCAAGTACGTCCAAACACGAAGGCGTTCTCCACCTTTGGAAAATGTTGACACCGTCATCAGTGTCTCTCGCATTATAGGGCAAGCCGCGCGTGCTTGTCAATACTTTTCGTAATTCGTTGACCCGAAAGGATGGGATTCTGATTCAAAAGATGCGCGAGCTCTGTGGAATTATTGACCAAATTAGTACCCAACCCGGAACGAAAAAGGAACCTCTACTATTTGCAGAGGTTCTTGATTGATCGTTGCCGTGTCGCGTTACGGACCTTTGTGACACACCTTGCACGTATCGTCCGTACGCCCCGCGTGATCAGCCGGGAACTTGGGCGCACCGCCAACGCCGGCTGAATGGCACGCGGTGCAGCCAGCCGTCCGTCCGGCATGACTCGCCGGCAGATTGGGTGGTCCGCTCACCGCCGGCGCGGTGGGCGTTGCCGCGCCCGTGGGTGCGATGGTTGGTGCCGCTGTGGTCGCAGATGCGCTTGGCGCGGCGGTTGCGCTCGGTTGGGACTGGGGTGTCGCCGAAGGTGCGGCAGCAGTGGGGACGGCGGTGGGCACGGCTGTCGGCTTGGCACCCGCTGCCGACTTGTGGCAGGTCAAGCAATTGTTGTTGGTAAAGCCATAGTCTTTGTGGAATTGCGGAATCTGCGGCACGCCTACCGCGCCGGTACCATGGCAGCCCAGGCACTGGGTGCGTCCGGCGGTATCGTGCGGAATCGCCGGCGGACCGCCCGCGTTGCTCGCGGTCGTCGTTGAGGTAGTTGGCGGAATCGTCGGTTTGTGACACGCGAGGCACACATCATTGGTGCGACCGACGTGATCCGCTGGATAGGGTCTGACCTTGCTAGTCTGCGCGTGACAGATCTGGCAGTCGGGCGATCCGCCGATGGGATGCGGGATTTGCGGTGGAACTGCGTTCGGGTTCGGTTTGGGCAACGCGGGAGGTGGGAAGATTTTTGCCAATCCCGGCGCGTCGAGTCCGACAAATCTCCATTGCGTCCCGTGACAGGCGCTGTTGGAGCAGAACGATGAGTTGTCGCTGCCGCCTGCGTTGTTCGTGTCATGACAGGCTTGGCAGCTCGAATTGAACGCGGCGCCGTGTTGCGCGATCCATGTGGTCGTCTTGTGCGAGTCCGGCTCATCGCCTTTGACCAGTTGGATCACCGGGGCGGGTCCGCCCGGCGTTACGACCTCTGGCAATGTGTGGCAGATGTTGCATTCCAGGCGAATCGCTTGTTTGTTGTCTTGCGTAAAGTGTTTGCCGTCGTGGCAGCGGAAGCAGCCCGGCCAATCCTTGTGTCCCAGGTTGTCCGGATGGGTGTTCCACGAGAGGTCCTGCGTTGGGAACACGAGTTCCTGATAGAGCGACTTTAAGGCTGTGACCGCCTTCTGGATCGAGGCGGAATTGTTCTTGTAGTACTCTGGATAATTTTTGGCGTACATCCCATCCAGCGCGCTGATCGCGGCGTCGGCATCGGCAAAACTTTTGTACGAAGCGGAAAGAACAGCGACCGCGTTTTTGTCGATGAACGGAATGTTCGCGTCGATTTGTTTCAGCGCGAGCGCCCGATCGACGGCTTGGGTTGGCGAGAGGAAGGTGTGCGAAACGCGGTTGTGGCAATCGATGCAGTCCATTCGGTGCTTGTTCGCTTTGGCGATTTGATCTGGGGTGAGCGAATTCTCCACATCGACATAGGTGGTGACGTTGCCCTTGGAATCGGTGACTTGGACCCAGGGGATGTTCTGTTTCAGATCATCGGTGGCGATGAACTCGACGTCATTCTGAATGTGCCAGTGAATGCCATTGCCTAGCCCTTCGTTCGGCGTGCCGCCACCTGTTTTCATCAGGAGATAAGTATCGACTTCGGTATTTTTTTGGTCAGGCTGGAAATGTTTGATGACCACTGACCGGTCGTCGGCGAACTTGTCGGGCCAGTGGCATTTTTCGCACGCTTCGCGCGCCGGAATCATCGTGGAGGCGTATAATGGGAAGGTGAACTGTCCGCTGGAGTAGCGGATGACGTGCATCAAGTCGCCGGCTTTGCGCGTGAAGGTCGTCGTGATAAAGTCGCGTCCGATGTGGCACTCGACGCAGTTGACGCGCGCATGCGGCGAGCGCTGCCAGGCGTCGTATTCTGGCGGCATGGTGTGGCAGGTGGTGCCGCAGAATTGCGGACTGTTGGTGTAATCCCAGGTGTACAGGATGCCCATCAGAACAGCAAAGCCGATCACCAATGCCAATGCGCCAAATGCCCACTGCCGCCGCGTGATCGCGCGCAAGCGCTGCCACCATCTTCCTAGCATCGACATCAATTTCCTCCACCTTGATCTCGAGAAATAAAGAATGCCTCCCGATGCAAAGACAAACAGCATCAGGAGGCATCGTCACCTTCTGTAACGTCAAGCCAGACAGCAGCTTTACTGTCTGAGAAAAAGTTTATCTAACTCATAAAGAATTATGATGGACGGAAGTCAAAATGAGGTCAAAATCGTGTTCGGATTTGATTCCAAAATAAAAGTGCATTTGTTGTGAATCCACTCCGATCAGGAGGTCACGTTAGTGTTTCTGTTGGTTTTTGTCCAAGCGCATAAATGCTTCCACCGCATTCGGGTCGAGATGACGTGCAGAAATCGAAAGGATGTATTTTCGGGTCTGATCCGGTGACCACGCGCGGCGGTAGGGTCGTTCCGACGAGAGCGCGTCCCAGACATCCACCACGGCGAAGATTCGCGCGGCGAGCGGAATTTGTTCGCGGCTCAAACCGCGCGGATAGCCAGTGCCGTCCCACTTTTCGTGATGGCAGTACGGAATGTCCAACGCGGGTTGCAGGTACGCGATCGGCGACAAGAGTTCGTACGCGTACGTTGGATGCTTGCGCATGATCTCCCATTCCTCTTCGCTGAGCGGTCCGGGTTTGAGAAGAATGCTGTCCGGAATGCCCATCTTGCCGATGTCGTGCAGAAGCGCGCCACGGCGAATGTGGACGATCTCCGAATCCTTGATCCCCATCGCGCGCGCGAGGCGCGTGGTCAGCTCGGCGACGCGGAGCGTGTGTCCTTCGGTTTCGCGATCGCGCAATTCCAGGGCGCGCGACCATCCTTCCAGGGTGGTGTCGTACGCCAGCGAAAGCTCGATGTTCGAGCGCTGCAACGTGTCGAAGAGTGTCATATTGTCGATCGCGATCGCGGTCTGCGCGGCAAGCGTTACCAAAAAGTCCATCCATTCCTGATCATACTCGAGGCGGCTGCGGTGAAATACTTCCAGGACACCTTTGACTTCGCCTTTGGCGATGAGCGGCAGTGCCACGTACGTGACGAACTCTTCGTTCCCACGGAGCGCGACGGGCAGTTCATCGGTCGCTTCAGCGAGATTGGGGACGCTGATCGTCTTGCGTTCTAGCGCGGCGCGTCCCGCGTAGCCGACGCCGAGCGGCAAATGGGTATGCGACGTCACGCGCGCGCGCAAGCCGCGCCCCGCCGCGAACTGGAGCATTTGCAGGTACGGGTTGAAGAGCAAGATGTCCGCCGCGTCCACGTGCAGCTGGCTCGTCACTTGTTCGAGGATGATGTTGAGGGTCACGCGCAGATCGAGACTGGAGCTGATGGCGGTGTCGATGGAGTGTAGCGCGGCGAGACGCTGCACCTGTCGCTGGACCTGCCCTTCGGCGCGTTTGCGTTCGACCAGTTCCTGCTGGATTTCTTGAAACAGCCGCGCGTTATCAAGGGCGACCGAAACGTGCCGCGCGAAGAGCGCGACCGCCGGGATGTCCGCTTCGCTCAACGGATCCCCATTGATCGCGATAAATCCTATCGTCGCGTCCTTGGTCGTGAGCGGGGCGACCAGCAGTTGATCGTGCTGGGATTGCTGTAGCATCCATTCGCCCATGAGCCGATCTTCGGGCGGCAGCCGCGCCAGGAGATGCGCGCCCAGAGCCGGCGCGATGTACGTCTCGCCCGCCAGCAAGCGGTCCCACTCGTCCTGTATTGCTGACAGGGGAACAGACAAATGGACCTTTCGTTCTCCGAACCTGGCGGCGTACTCGCGGAGCGTTTCTTTGCCCATCGCGATATGGACGAGTTCGACCTGCTCGGCGTTGTTCGAAACGAAGACGTACGCAAAGATGCCCAAGCGCTGCACCTGGTCGCACGCGGTGCGCAAGATCGTGAAGGAATCGAACGTCTGCTGAACCTGGATCGCCGCCGCGTTCAAGACGGTCAGTTGCCGTGCACGGCGTGTGGCTTCTTTGAACAGCCGCGCCTTGTCGATGGCGACGGCGACGGTGTCGGCGATCGTGGAGAGGAGTTCCATCTCCGCGTCGTCATACGCGTTGGGGCGGTAGGATTGCGCAGAGATGACGCCGATCACTTGATCGTTGAGCAGCATCGGAACGCCCAGCCAGGACGCCGGCATCTCGCCAGTTCCCAACAAACAGAACGGCGGCAAGTGGTCTTGCTCTTGCTCCAGGTTGCGCGCGAGGAATGGTCGCCGAGTGCTGACGACGAGACCGCTGAGACCGCTCCCGATCGGATGGCGCTTGGGCGGCGCGAGAACACCGCGATCGACCAGGATGCGGAAATCCAATTCTTGCGTCGCGTGGTCGCACAGCGCGATGAAGAAAGCATCCGAAGCAATGAGGCTCGAGATTTCCCGGTGGACGTTTCGCAGCAAGTCGTCGAGTTCCAGGGTCGTGTTGGCTGCCCGCGCGATGCGATTCAGGAGCGCCAGTCGATCCGCGCGGTTAGTCGCTTCTTCCAGCAGCCGCGCATTTTCGATCGCGATGGCGGCTTGGTTCGCAAACGCCAATAGGTTCTCGGCTTGGGCAGGATCGAAAAAACCTGCCGTTGTGCTGCCGAGATTCACAAAGCCGATGAATCTCCGTTGGGTTTGAATCGGCGCGCCCATGTAGGAGCGAATCCATGCTCCTCCCGGCAGGCTGCGCCCAAGCGGGTCGTTGCGCGTGTCAGGGACGACGAGCGGTCGATTGTCCTGCTTCATCTGAACCAGTCCCGGATAATCGGCGATGGAGAAGGACGCCGCGTCTGCTGGCTCAGCACGTCCGAATTCCGCGTTACCGCGTTGACGGGCGCAACGCGCCCGCTCGCCTTCCACCAGGATGATATTTGCCGCATCGTGCGGCACCACGCGCCCGATGTCCTGGAGGATGCGATCCAGGATGTCCTCCAAATCGAGCGTGCTGTTCAGCGCGGCGGCGGCATCGCGCAGGGTCTCAGCCAGGATGCGCTGCTCGCGTTCGGCTTGCAACCGCCGCGCGCTCTCCACGACGCTGGTGCATTGCTGTGCGATGGCTTGGAGGAAACTGATTTGCCGCGAAGAAAAATAGTGGGGCTGGCGTTGCCAGAGGACGATCCCGCCCGTGACTTGGTCGCCGTTGATCATTGGAGTGGCGAGCACCGCGCGAATGTTCTCCGTTCTGGCGTGGTCGGCGAAAGGGTATTGAGCTTCAGCCTGCACATCGGGTATCACGATAGATCGCCGCTCGACCGTCGCTCGACCGATGGCGCCTTGCCCGGGTGCAATGCCTTGGGCGTTGAGCAATGAAACAAAATCAGCGCTGACTCCGTAGCTTGCCGCGATCTTTAGCTGGGTGTTGTGGAATGTATAGACGCCGCTGGCGTCGGCGCGGCAGAGTTCGGCGGCGAGTCGCGCGATGGAGGCAAGGACTTGGGGCAATTCCGAGAGAGAACCGATCTCGCGGCTGATGCGCGTGAGCGCGGTGAGTTGTTCGGCTTCGCGTTGGAGCGTCTGCTCTGTGCGCTTGAGATCTGAGATGTCGTACACGACGCCGCGTAAGAGGTCCGGTTGTCCCGTGGCGCGCGTTACAGTGGCATCGTTCCGCACCCAGATCTCGCGTCCGTCGTGCCGGAGCATTCGATATTCGGTGTGGAGCGGAGTGCCGGTTTTGGCGCAGAGGGCCCACTCGGCACGCACACGCTCGCGATCCTCGACGTGGATTCGTTTGAACCAGAGCGTGGGATCGGCTTCCAGTTCCCGCGGTTCGAACCCCAGCAACGCTTCGAGATGGGGACTCGCGTAGAGCCATTGACCATCGCGGTTGACCTCGACGACATACACGAACGCGGGCAGATCATCGATGATCACATCGAGGTGCGCTTCGGTTTTCTGCAGCGACTCCGGAAGTTGCTCCGGCTGATCCGAGGTCAGCCAACGCTTTCGCAGATGTCGCAAAGGATTTGTCATATTCCATCGCAGTGACGAGATCGGAAATGCCAGGTAGACTCATTGGCGCGCTGCAACATTCTAGCGCGATTGAGTCGAAAGGTCAAAACCTGGCACCCAAACCAAGACCTCTTGCCGGCAGAGGCAAGAGGTCTCGAGAACAAACCGCGGTGGCTGTCGTGCGCTAGGGCGCCTTGTGGCATGCCGCGCAGGTTGCATCAGTGCGCCCGGCGTGGTCGGCTGGCAATGCCGGGTTGCTCAAATTCGCGTGGCATGCGAGGCAGGTCGTGCGTCCAGCGTGGTCGGCGGGTTGAGGCATCGGGCCGCTAGCGCTGCTCGATGCCGGGGCGGTGGGCGACGCCGCGGGGACACTCGTCGCGGAAGTCGTGGTGGGCGGCGCCGCGGGGGTGCTGGCAGTCTTGTGGCACGCGCTGCACATTGCATCGGTGCGACCAGCGTGATCGGCGGGCAGCGCGGGCCCGACGTTGTTGGCATGGCAAGCCAGGCATATGGTGCGCCCGGCGTGGTCGGCGGGCAATGGTTGGAGTCCACTGGCGGCTGGCGCGGTCGTTGGCGCGGCGGTCGTGCCGGATGCGCCGGTCGTCGGAGCAGCCGTTGGTTGCGCCGCGGGCGCGCCGCTGACTTTGTGGCACGCCGCGCAGGTCGCGTCGGTGCGACCGGCGTGGTCTGCCGGCAATGCTGGACCCACACCGTTGCCGTGGCAAGCGAGGCAGGTCGTACGTCCCGCATGGTCTGCCGGCAGAGGTACTGCGGCGGCGACACCGGTAGGCGCAGGCGACGCGCCTGGGACGAGGGTCGGCGTTGGTGTGATCGGCACGTAGATCTGAATCTGTTGCTGCGGTTGGCGCGCGACGGTTTCCAGCGTGCCGACTTGATAAGTGGTCGCAAAATACAATGCAATGAGCATCCCGACGGCGGCGAATGTGGCGACCGGGATAAAGACGCGTTCGCGTTGCTTGATGACTTCGGGCGCGGGACGCGGATCCGTTTTACCTTGCTTGATTCGTTCGAGTTCCAGTGCGTGTTCTTCCTGCATCTGATGTTCACTCACTTTGCCGGTGAACATCGCTTTGCTAAAGTGTTTGAGGTGCACATTGTAAAAGTGCCAGATGACGATTGCCAGCGCGGCGAGGATGGCTTCCGCGCCGTGAGCGGCTTTTGCCGCGGGGATCAGATCGCCGGGGAAAAACCGCGTGAAAGTGATCGGGTTCCACATGGCGAGGCCGGTGATGCCCATAATCACCGTTCCCCACACGAGTGCCCAGTACTCTACTTTTTCGACAAAGTTATAGCGGTCCAGCTTCGGCGAATCTTTGGTCAGCCCGAGGTTGTAGCGAATTGTGTCGAGCGCGTCCAGCACATCATCCAGACGAGGGAACATCGTCCACCGCACTCGCAGTACGAAGACTTTGTAGGCGACGGCGATGACATGATAGATCGCGGTGAGGATGAGGATGACGGCGGCGGTGTGGTGGATGATGCGAACCCGTTCGATGCCGCCCATCCATCCGATCGCGGTCTCAGCCCAGTCGGTGCCGGCGAATTTCTGGGGGATGCCCGTGAACACCAAAGCCGTGAACGATATAACCAACACCCAGTGTTCCAGCCGCTGAGGCACGCTGAACCGGAGGTACTCTTTTTGTTCAGCCATGGTTCTAGGCCCTCCCTGTCTTCTGAAAACGATTGAGAATGCGTCGCGCGAAATCCAGCACGACAAAGCCAGCCATGCCGCCCAGGACCAGTGGGATGAAAACCAGGTAGAACAGATTCACATAGTAGACGACCGGATATTGTTCGGGGCTGGCGATATAATGGCTCATCCACGCGGCGGGGAAGTTGGCCGTCGCGTTCGGGTGGCACTGCTGGCAGGTCTTGAGAAGATTCTCCCGGAAGACCGGTGAATTTGGATCGTCGATCTTTTTGATGTCGTGAACGCCGTGGCAGTCGTAGCAGACGGGCGTATCGACCGGTTGATCGGGCGATTGCTTTTGGAACAGTTCCACGGTCGTGCCGTGAAAGTCCGCGACGTAGGTGCTAAAGACGTTCGTCGAGATGTTGTACTTGCTCATCAATGCCTTGTTGGCGTGGCACTTGGCGCAAAGCTGCGGCGAGTTCAGGCGGAATTGATTCGTCGTCGGGTTGGCGATGTTGTGGACGCCGTGACAATCAATGCACGTCGGCACATCCGGGTTAGACTGATCGAGCAGCGCCGCGCCGTGGACGCTGCTCTTGTATTGATTGTAGATCGTGCTGTGGCATTTCTGGCACGTTTGCGGAATGCGCGAGCGCGGCTGGTCCGGCGGCGTCACATAGTGCGCGGTGTGGCAATCCGTGCAGATGGCCGCGTTGCGGTCGCCCGCCGCGAGTCCTTTGGCGTGGATCGAGTCGAGTGTTTTCTGATATTGGTCGTTGTGACACTGGCGGCAGAGCGTGTACATCTGCAGCGTAAAGTCGCGCGCGTCTTGCGCCGCCAGCGGCGGATGCGGATAGCCGCTGATGTTGGTGTGACACGCGGTGCAGCGCTGACCCTGCCGACCATGCACCGATTGGTTGAACAGCGCGGCGTCAATATAGAGTGACAGCGTCTCGCCGCTCGGCAGTTTGACGGACAGGTTCTTGTTGGAGTGACACGAGAGGCAAACCTGATTCTCCACTTGCGCGGGAAGCGGAGATTCGCCGGGACCGCTAGCGTGCGCCACAGCCGGTCCGGCAAAGATCGCGAGCAGGGCAAAGAAACCGAGCGCGATCAAACGATGTGACCAGGTCAGTTGCATGCGTTTCTCCTAGAAAAGAAAAAATGCCTTTCCGCCGTGTAGCGGAAAGGCACTCATTACCTATCGAATCTACCGATTTCAAACGATAATGGTTCATCCGCACCGATGAACCTTGTCCACAGATTATCTTATGAGCTCCAAGTCAAAATCGAGTTTGCGCAAGGTCAAAAACAGGTCAAGGTTTTCGAACACGACCGAGGACGCAGGGCGAAGATTTTTCCGTCTTTTGTCTTTCGTCGTTCGTCATTTGACTCGCGTTTGTGCCATCTCTTCGATCAGCAACACGAGACTTGAATGGTCGAGGTTGCCGTGACCCCCGGCGAGCATCGCGTTGTACATCTGATGGACGTGCGCGGTGGCAGGCAGCGGCACATTGTACTCTTTTCCGAGCGCGAGCGCGATGCCGAGGTCTTTGTGCTGCGTGCTCACCCGCGCGCCCGGTTTGAAATTGCGATCGAGCATGCGTTGACCATGCAAGTCAAGCACGCGGCTCTGCGCGAACCCGCCGAGCAGCGCTTGCCGCACCTTGGCGGGATCGACGCCGGCTTTCGCCGCAAGAACCAGCGCTTCACTGACCGCCTCGATCGCCAAGGCGACGATCAGTTGGTTCGCGGCTTTGGCGACCTGTCCCGCGCCGGCGTCGCCGATGTGCACGATGTTCTTGCCCAGCGCCTGAAAAACCGGCAGGGCGCGGTGGAACGCGTCTTCGCTCCCGCCGACCATAATCGACAATGTCGCGTTCGCCGCGCCGACATCACCGCCGCTCACCGGCGCATCCAGCATATCGATGCCGCGCGCCACCGCGTCGCGCGCGAGTTTGCGCGCGAGCACCGGCGAACTTGTGCCCATATCGATCAAAAGCATGCCGCGCCGCGCACCGTCGAACACGCCGTCTTTGCCGGCGACGACGGCTTCCACGTCTGGCGAATCCGGCAGCATCAAAATGACAATGTCACTCTGCGCCGCAACGTCTTTGGGCGATGTCGCACCGCGCGCACCTTCCTTTGCCAATTCATCGACCGCGCCGCGCGAACGGTTGTGGACGACGAGCGGAAAGCCCGCCTTCATCAGATTGCGCGCCATCGGTTTGCCCATCACGCCGAGTCCGATAAAGCCGATTGTGTCCATCTAC
>Ga0272448_1003775_pt1 | contig 17734 bp, 14 predicted proteins | sample YNPCB0191_FD_202220 | JGI IMG/M metagenome (GOLD analysis project Ga0272448, IMG submission 202220) | Hot spring sediment microbial communities from Yellowstone National Park, WY, United States - YNP-CB-019-1 | ecosystem: Environmental > Aquatic > Thermal springs > Hot (42-90C) > Sediment... | reverse complement strand
GCAAGCATCATAAACGACATTACCGGCTTTGCGGTTCCTGGGATGAGCGCACTCGCAGCCGAACGAAGATGTCCTTCGATCATCATGCACATGAAAGGCACCCCGAAAACGATGCAGAACAATCCTGTATATGATGATGTGGTCGACGAGATCATGTCGTACTTCAGGGAGCGAATATCCGCAACCGAGGAAGCGGGGCTGCCGAAAGAATACCTCATTATCGATCCGGGTATCGGCTTTGCTAAAACTGCCGAGCACAACCTGGAAATCCTCCGAAAACTCAGCGACCTCAAGTCGATCGGACTCCCGATCCTCGTCGGCTCTTCGCGGAAAGCGTTCATTGGTCGGATTCTGGGCGGTGTTTCCATAGAGGAGCGCGTGTTCGGTACGGCGGCCACAGTTGCCTTGAGCGTAGCGCACGGTGCAAACATCGTCAGGGTGCATGATGTCAAAGAGATGAAGCAAGTCGCCCTCGTAGCGGATGCGATTCTCCATCAAGGCGAGGACATAGAGCCGGAGCACATCGTTTACGGCAAGACATGATGTATCCCTCGTGGTGATTGCCAAGGCGCGGTACTGAAGGGCGCAGTCGATACTCTATCGAATTGAAACGAAAGCCTCTGGTAAGCAGAGAAATTTCGGTTCCCTTACCAATGGTGCTATAGCAGCCGTGAGGGGAACATACAGATTTGAGTTTGGAATAGTCATCGTCTATATCGATGTACAGCGTCGTTGCGGCAAAACATGTGTGGCTTGGTTTGCACATACGTGTATCCGAATAGACAGCCCGAATGAAGGCATACGCAAGCTGCGGGGTGTGGTTCTTTAAATCCATGGTGGGTATCCCAAGCAGCCCCGAAGGGGCGGAACATGTTAGCCGGGGGCAAGCAAAGCACAGCCCCCGGTGAAAGATACAACAATACTCAAGCCCTGAAGGGGCGACACAAGAGAAGACAGACATGGCCGGTACATTCACCGCACTCTACTATCATATCGTGTTCAGCACAAAGAATCACCAGCCATCGCTCCTGCCCTCAGTTCCTCTACGCAACCTTTCTCCTCAAAATAGGTCATATAGGACACGGAGCGGATTATGGAAGATTCTGACCTTTTAATATTTGAGGGCAGTGTGCCTCGGTGGTGTCTGTGGGTTTTCTATTAATCTAATCCTGCTCTGTCGGAGGACTGATTTGGACAGTCAACATAACAATGATCTCGTTACGGTAATGGAAATAGTGGATGAGGGACTTCTGGCTGTTGCCAAATCCCTCCTGGAAGCCAATAACATCGCCTACTATGCGAAGTACGATATGTTGATTGGAGGATATTGTCCGCCTGTAGAGCTTCAGGTTTCCCGCGCACATGCAGAGATTGCTTATGATCTGCTAAAAAATCTGGTCGGCGAAGATCAAGTAGCAAGGGTCTACCCCCGTCGTTGGACTGGAGTGTGGGCTTTTGTCGTTATCTTTGTTCTGCTGGAGCTAGGAGTTCTAGTCATTTCAATAGTTAAGCGGTAATTCGACAGGTAAGATAATCGATTTCTAAGCGACACAATACTTGAATATGATAGCCGGTAGATAAGCAAAAGGCTTTGATGCAGTCGTGGGTACTGACGCCGTTCCCTTGCTCCACGTTTGATCGAACTGCTTGATCGGGTATCGCGATAAGAGCAACACAGATTTCGTTCTGGAGGTTACATCTCATGCGGACGAGAGTTTTGGTACTCTTATCGATTCTTCTTCTGATGGCAGGGACGGCTGCCATTGCCGGCTCACTCTACACCACTACCAGCATCCAATCCTCGAACGCGGATTTGTGCGCCTATGCCATGAATGCCGCCGGAAAGGTCGTCGGTTACGATGGCATCTCCAACAGAGGATTCTATTGGGACAACGGTTTGGTTGTTTTCCTTCCACGCCTTGCTGGTGCGACGGACAGTTTTGCACTCGATATCAATGATCAAGGTGACATCGTCGGGAGTTCGGGTGACCATGCCGTTTTATGGCGTGGTGGAAAAGCAATAGACCTTGGAATCACGAGCGGATATATATCTTGTCAGGCAGTGCGGATAAACAATCTCGGACAGATAATTGCAAATGCCACGACAAGCGACTACTCCTCCATGCCGATGTTGTGGAAGAACGGGAGTTGGTACGTGATCGGCAACAAATATGGCACAGCGTATGATATCAATGACAGCGGCCAGGCGGTCGGAACGTATCAGTCAGGCGGCACGTTCTTGTGGCAGAACGGCAAGATTACAGATCTTTCTCTCGGTGAAGCGTGTGGGATTAACAGCAGTGGTCAGATTGTGGGCTACTACAACCGCCATGCCGCACTCTGGCAGAATGGCAGCATCCTCGATCTCAGCCCCAATTTGTCGAGTGGCATGTTTGCTCACGCCAACAAGATCAGTAATCGAGGGCAAATCGTTGGCCAGATTCATTTTCCCGATCCGCATGGATATCCTGCAATGTGGTATAGAAGCGGACGAGAACAGGTGGTACCGGGAAGTGACTGCGGCTCAGCCGTGGATGTTAACGATGCTGGGCAAATTCTCTGCAACGGAGAGTACTATCCGGACTTTCTCCTGACTCCCAAGCCGCCGCAAGACATAAGTCTTCTCCCCAACGGCGGATACTTCAAGACCGGTATGCGCTATACTTTTTCCAGCATCTACGTAGATGCCAATGTTGATACTATCTCGAACGCGTATCTGCTGATCACAGTCGGAAGCGCCCGCACCAATGCGGCTTATGTGAAATATGAACCCGGCAGCAATCTGCTTTGGGTGCGAAATGACAGTGATGGAGCATGGATAGGGGGCTTTGCACCGGGATCGGATAATGTGATCGAAAACAGTGCATGCAAGCTCTATTGCAAGGAGACAACGGTCGATTCCTCGGGGAATGTAGCCGTAGTGAAATGGAGACTCGAATTCAAAAGTTTGCTCGCAGGGAAGTTCTGCACGGCATGGATGAAGGCATTCGACGATAGAAACATGACATACAATTTCAAGAAGATGGGGGACATGACTATTACCGCCAAGTCTCTATCTCCTGTCACGAACGCGAGCCTAAATCCAATGATGCACTCTGCCAACAGCGGTGACGTAGATACTTTGATCGCTCAATACACCGATATCAACGGCGCTGCCGATATCTCGCAGGCTTACTTCCTGATCAATACCAGCTACACGACTACTAACGCATCCTACTTCAAATACGATGCGATTTCTAATCGTTTGTACATGAGAGACAGCACAAATCAGACATGGACGGGTGGATATGCTCCCGGATCGAACAATGACTTCTGGACGAATTTCGGCATTCTTCATTGCAGCGGATGTTCGATTACGAAATCTGGAAATGTTCTTACAATAAAGTGGAATATCGAGTTTACATATTCCGATGATGTGACGCTGGGGGTTTGGATGAATGCTGTGGGTAAGAGCGGTACTTCGCCGGGATTCCAGGAGCTCGGGACAATCTTCTTGAACCAGTATTACCAGTAAAGCCGGACAAGGAAGTTTCCGCCGATTTAATGACTGCTACTTTGGGAAGATGACGGTTGCCGTTATCTTCCCGTTGCTTTTAATGGAGAAAGTGCCGTGCAAGTCGTCGCGAACAAGGCTTTCGACGATTTGAAGACCGAGGTTCCGGTTTTGATGGACATCGAAGTTTGGCGGAAGCGGAGTTCCATCGTTGACGACCGTCAGGGTGACTTCATCATTTTTCTCGATCAGCGATACCTCGATTTGTCCTGTATCGATATCTTTGAAACCGTGCTCGATGGCGTTTTGTAACAGTTCATTCATGACCAGGGCCATAGAAGTCGCTTTGGCCGGCGGGAGCATGAAGTCATCCCCTTTGAGCGTGGCGTCGATATGTTTGCCCGGAAGGATCAGCGCCTGCCTGGTCTCATGCAGGATGTTCTCTGCGACCTTCCGCATGCTTACCCGTTCCATCTCTTCCTTCGACAGCACTTCATGTACCGATGCTATGCTCAAAATTCGGTTGATGCTCTCTTGAAGAACGTCTTCCACCGACTTCAGCTTCGAGTAGTGCATCTGCAATCGGAGAAGGCTTGCGATGGTTTGTAAATTGTTCTTTACACGATGGTGCATTTCCTGTACGATCGCTGACCGAACAACGAGTTTGGCATTTTCCAATGCAATCGCCGCGTGACTCCCAATCGCCATCAAGATCGAAACTTCTTCATCCCGGAAAATATGGGGCTTTGAAGTATAGCAGTTCATCACGCCCACAGATTTGTCCCTGAGGCGAAGCGGAACGGAGATCATCGAACAGAGGCCTTCCTTGCGGGCGATATCCGGGTAACGGTACTCGGGAGTCTTTTTGACATCGACTACAGCGATTGGCCTTCCTTCGGAAATCGCTTTTCCTGCAAGGCTGTCTCCGAGCTTGAGGTTTGGCTTTTTGATGTACTCTCGGCTCGTGCTCTGTGTCGCGCGAATGGTCAACTCCTGCTTCTCTTCGTCGAGGAGCATGACGGTTACGATCTTGAATTTCATGCTTTCTGCGGTCATGGCAACCAACAGTTGGAGGATTTCATCAAGGTACATGCCCGATGTCATAGAGCGGCTTACTTCGGAGAGCGTGGTCAACTGCGTGACCTGGGCTTCCATATTGCGGAACATCCGAGAACTTTGAATAGCGTTTGCCACCTGCTCGGCAATGCGTTCCATAACGAGCACTTGACTGTTGGAATATTCGTGGGGTTGATCGGTCTTTATGTTAATTACGCCGATTGCCTGATCTCCGGCCATCAGCGGCACGGAAAGCATGGATTGAAACTTATCTTCTGCGAGTTCGGAGAACGCTTTGAACCGGTGGTCGCGGAATGATTCTCTTGCCAGCGCGACATTCTTTTTCTCGCGGGCGACCCAACCGCTTATTCCTTCTCCAACCTTCAAACGGATCTTTCCGACTGCGCCTTTTGCCTGTCCCTTTGCCGCTCTCAGCACGAGTTCGTTGCCGGTTTCGTCAAGCAGATAGATAAAGCAGGTGTCGGTCTTCGTAACCTGGACTGCGATATCGGCAACCGTTTCGAGCAGGTTTTCGGTCTCGAAGGTAGATCCTATTGCTTGTCCGAGTTTACGCAGAGCTTCGACTTCGACATCTTTTTCCGCCAGGGCTTCTTCGAGTTGTCGAATCTTTTCGTGTGCTTCATCCAATCTTGTTACTGATTGTTTCATCCGGGTCGAACCTCAATTTTCCAACAGGGGGGTGCTGTCAAAGCGGCAAGTCAAGTGCGCCTTCATCATCATGTGATATCTTGAGTTAAGATTACTGCTTCGGCTACTTCACGCATCGACTTCCGCGCGTTCATGCTTTGGGACTGAATCCAGCGAAAAGCGTCTTGTTCCCTCAGTCCCTTCTTGTCCATAAGGATACCCTTGGCTCGGTCGACGATCTTACGAGTCTCGATCTTATCCTGCAGTGAGCCGATCTCGGCTTCCAACGCTTCCATTTCGCGGTACCTGGAAATAGCGATTTCAATTGCCGGGAGAAGATCTGCTTCTTTGAAAGGCTTGACCAGATACCCAAACACGCCTGCTTCCTTTGCCCTTTCGATCAGGTCCTGCTGACTGTAAGCAGTGAGAAGCAGTACTGGACAAATCTTTTCCTGTGTAATAATCTTTGCCGCGTCCAAACCATCCATCTCCGGCATTTTGATGTCCAGGATAGCTAGATCGACCTTGTTTGTGCGGGCCAACTCGACTGCGGTTTTTCCATCCGCAGCTTCGGCTACGACTTGATGTCCCATGCCTGTAAGCACGTTCTTAAGATCCAGTCGGATGATCGATTCATCATCTGCAATGAGCATTCGCAGCGAATCCATGTGGAAGCCTCCAAAGGGGATAGGGGATCTACGATCCAAGAGTGTTGTGTGACGATTTTACATTATGGTATAATCTTTGTCAAAGTGTCCGGACAATGATGGAGGATTGAATGCGGTTTAGCCGAATCGGCTCTTGCTTTATAATCATCGGCGCGTACCTGCTGATCAGGTTGACACCTATCGCTATTCGATCGGGGTTTAAGAGCCCAATCCTCGCTCTCATCATCTCCATTCTCCTCACTGCGGTAACGATGTTAATTCAGCTTGCGTATGCCGCAAGCATTGTGCGCTTAAGATTGAAACCCTCGAAGGCCGCTCTTATAGCTTTGGGTAGTGGTTTGATCGTGACTGTTATACTATACGTTCCGGGTCGATACGTCCACAATGCTGCATTTTTTCACAGTCCTATAGGCATTCTTACAGGGTTCTCATTGTCATTGCTGAAGGATATATTCCTGATACTTTTTGCGGCTACACTGGGCTATTTGGTGAGCTTCATTGTTCGAGAGCCGAATATTCTGCTTCCGGCTGCATTCTTCGCCGGGATAGTCGATTACTGGGGAGTGACTAGCGGGCCGGTAGCTCATTGGCTCGATAAGGCCCCGGGCGTTGTTTCGAAGGCATCGGTTCACATGCCGCCGGTCGTTGTGCAAACGGCATCGAAGGTTCACGTCATAGAATCAATGATCGGCATGGGCGATTTTCTGTTCTTTGCACTGTTTATGGGCGTATTGTATAGATTCAACATGAATGTCAAAGGATCGTTCTGGTTTGGATACGGCCTCCTTACGGCGTTCATGCTATTAGTGACTTTTTCAAGCTGGAACATCGCTATTCCGGCGCTGGTTCCTATGGGAGTTGCGATTCTTGCGACCAACGCAAAGAACTTCAATCTAAAACGCGAAGAACTCCTGGCGATCGTTTACGTAGGCATACTGCTCCTTGTGGGGTTGTTGGTCGCCTGGTTCGTAATGCATAAGAAATTGTGATCATATTGGGCAAGAGAGGGATGGCAGTATCCAGGTGCACTGGATTCTGTCAGAGAACAAGGTGTGATTAATGGCTGAGAAATACGATTTTCAAGCAATAGAGAAGAAATGGCATGAGATCTGGGAAAAGGAAGATCTTTACTCGACAAAATCCGACCCCGGCAAGCCAAAGTACTTCTATCTCGACATGTTTCCTTATCCGTCCGGCGAATTGCACATGGGACATATGCGCAATTACATCATCGGGGATGTGGTCGCCAGATATCGTGTAATGGGCGGATACAACGTCTTGCATCCGATGGGTTTCGATTCGTTCGGACTCCCGGCTGAAAATGCGGCAATCGACAAGGGTATCCATCCAGCAAAATGGACGCTCGACTGCATTGCCCGCATGAAACAGCAGTTTGCGAAACTCGGCATCTCTTTCGATTGGGATCGCGAGGTTATCACTTGTCTCCCCGAATACTACAAGTGGAACCAATGGCTGTTCCTGAAATTTCTCGAAAAGGGACTTGCTTTCAAGAAGAATGCTCCGGCAAACTGGTGTCCGAAGTGCGAAACCGTTCTGGCAAATGAAGAAGCTGAAGGCGGAGTTTGCTGGAGATGCGGTAGTGCCGTAACTCGCAAGGATATCGAGCAATGGTTTTTCCGAATCACTAAGTACGCTGACCGCCTGCTTGATGATATCGACCTTTTGGAAAATTGGCCGGAAAGAGTCCGAACGATGCAGCGGAACTGGATCGGTCGAAGCACGGGCGTCATCATCAACTTCAAGGTTGCCGATACCGGAGATGACCTTCCCGTCTTTACCACAAGGCAGGATACAGTTTATGGAGTGACATATCTGGTAATGGCGCCGGAGCATCCCATGGTGAAGAAACTGACTATGGGAACGGAATATGAAGCTGCGGTTCCGAAGTTCACTTCGGAAGTCCGAGCTATGACCGACATCGAAAGGCTTTCTACCAACCTGGAGAAAGTCGGAATGTTCATCGGTTCACACGCCGTGAATCCGGTGAACGGAGAAAAGGTTCCGATCTGGATCACGAACTACGTACTCCTCGATTACGGGACTGGCGCGGTCATGGGCGTTCCTGCACACGACCAGCGGGACTTTGAGTTTGCAAAGAAATACGACCTGCCGATCCGCGAAGTCATCGTACCCGCAGGCGAAGGTACGCAGGGTGCGGAGAATATGATCGAGGCATACACCAATCCCGGCGTACAGATCAACTCAGGTCCGTTCGACGGAATGACCACTGAGGAATCAAAGGCCGCCATTGCCGATTACATGGAAGAGCAGGGCATTGGAAAGCGCAGAGTCAATTATCGACTGCGCGACTGGCTTATCTCCAGACAGCGGTATTGGGGAACTCCAATTCCCATCATATACTGCGATAAGTGTGGTATGGTCACAGTGCCGGAAGATCAACTCCCGGTTGTGCTGCCTACTGACGTAAAGTTTACCGGGAAGGGTGAATCTCCTCTTACTACTTCTGATGCATTCATGCATACCACCTGTCCGAAATGCGGTGGACCGGCAAGACGCGAGACGGACACCATGGCGACATGGATCGATTCCTCATGGTATTTCCTCAGGTATTCGAGTCCGCATGAGGATAAGCTTCCATTCAACAAAGAAGCGGCGAAGTATTGGCTCCCCGTCGACCAGTATGTCGGTGGGGTCGAGCATGCGGTTCTTCACCTGCTCTACTCACGATTTTTCACCAAAGTCATCCAGGATTTGGGATTGATCGACTTCCCTGAGCCGTTTTCCAGGCTTTTCACTCAGGGGATGATCTACAAAGACGGCTTTAAGATGAGCAAGTCACGCGGGAACGTCGTTTCCCCTGACTACATCAGCGGTAAGTATGGTGCCGATACCGGACGATTGTTCATCCTGTTCATCGGACCGCCGGATCAGGATGCCGAGTGGAGCGATCAAGGTATCGAAGGTGTTTTCCGTTATCTGAATCGCGTTTGGCGCTTCTATGATGCAAACACGGGTATCTTTAATCCGAGATGGCGAGATGTGCTTGTCGACGCCGAGCTCGACGTTGCTGACAGAAACATGCGCCGCAAAACGCATCAGACTATACAAAAGATTACTTCTGACATCGAGCGTTTCCACTTCAACACCGCCGTCAGCGCATTGATGGAGATGATGAACGAGCTTTCATCGTATCGAGAGAAAGGCTTCTTGTCGGAAAGAAAAGAATCGGCTGCCGTCTTGAGCGAGGCTATGGAGAATTTGGCTCTCCTGTTGGGACCGTTCGTTCCTCATCTTGCTGATGAACTCTGGGCGCAGATTGGAAAGAGCGGTACCACGTACCAGACTAAGTGGCCTGAATACGACCAGGAAATCGCCAAGGCGGAAATGATAACCATCGTTCTACAGGTGAATGGGAAGCTTCGCGACAGGATCGACGTTCCGGCAGGGATTTCTCAAAGTGAGATAGAGACCATGGCCATTGAGAACGAGCGCGTGAAAGCAGCTCTTGGAGATAAGCCAATCCGCAAGGTTATCGGCGTTCCCGGGAAGCTTGTCAACATAGTGGTTTGAAACAGATAAGGGGCTAACGGAGAGCGGATCCGATAGCCCCTTCATTCTGCTTGCCCTGTCCGGCAAAATCGTATTTCAGCCAAATTACGCGGCTTTTTTCTTCTTCGATGCTGCCTTCGCGGGCTCGGTGCACCAGTTATCGCAGTCGAGTCGAGAGCAGTAAAACATCTTCTTGGTCGATCCGTCAGAAAAGAGTACGTCAGCCACGTGAGCATGCTTGCAAGTCATGCACATCATGGGATCCATGACGGTGATCACCTTCAGCTTCGTGTCCTGTTCGGTCATAATCTACCTTCTTGATAGGTTTGGGCGAGCTCAGCCCTCATGGACTGTACTCTTCGATTAGTATTATCGGCAAGATTGCGTGGAAAGTTTATAGGGGATGTGTCAATGCGTTGATCATGGCGCTGTAATTACGATATGGAGTCGGGATACCTTGCAGTTCTCTACCGGTTTCGAAACCGACCAGGTGGAAAATGAAAAGGGATGCAAATGAACTTATCTCAATTGCATCCCCGAATGAGAGTATTTGCTTCTGAAGATTCTACTTCCCGTAGACTTCTTTCGGATCGAACAATCGCTCGGCGATTACTTTCAGACTGCCGTCTTCTGCGATCTTGCGGTAGTAGCAGCTTTCGTACCCGTCATGACAAGTCGGTCCGATCGGCTCAGCCTTGATGAGTAGAGAATCGACATAGCAGTTCACCAAGACTTCCTTCACCATAAGGAAGTTTCCGGATGTCTCGCCTTTCAACCAGAACTTTCCACGTGACCGGCTCCAAAAGCAGACTTTGCCTTCTTCGAGAGTCTTCTCCAAAGCATCTTTGTTCATAAATCCGACCATGAGCACATGACCGTTGTTTGCATCTTGAATCACCGCCGGTATTAATCCATCGGCACTGAATTTTACTTCTGAAGGTAGTTTCATTTCTTCTCCTAGATGAGCTTGCTGGGCGAGGAGATTATAACATAAGCTCCATCACTCTGCCAACCGATTAGAAACGTACAAGCTTTCGGTATATGTTAAGAGGAAAAGCAGGATGAATTTAAAATCATGCGGAATATATCTGCAAAAGAGCAATCGCCAGCTTTTGACAAATGTGGCAATTGGAGGACGCATCATGGGACGGACTAGAAGTTTGCTTTGGTTTCTCTTAGTAACAGCATGCATCACATTTCTCTCAGCCGTTTCTGCAGGAGCCGTGACTATAGCTCCGACCGATTCAGGAGGATATCTTGTCACAGGGACGACTTATTCGGCCTCCATGTCCCCTGAGGGATATCTGGGAAGTATATCAGTGAGGGGTCAGGAATTTCTAAATACTGTGGCCACCCAAGGCTCGTATTTCTTTCAAGACCCGAACGGGATAATTTCCCTCAGTACTAAAACAGTGACGGGCAATACCATTACTGCCCAGGGTGCGGGCGCGGCGGCAAAATACGTTTTCGGCGATCAGGGATACTCTCTCGACCTGACCAATTCTACCGCACAGGCCATGACTTTCTTCATGGTTATCGACAACACGGCTAAGGTCATGTCCAGTGTGCAGAATGAGTACATCCCTCTTCCCGCTTATACTTCATGGCAATCGGCAGGCTTTTTCAAAGGGGATGCCAAGATGTTTGTTACCGGCATCTCATCCCTCTGGGGACCGTGGAATGATCAAGAAGTTTTGGAAGTCGACCTCGCGCCCGGTGAGACCAAGCACATGGACATCAGCCTCGGACAGGCGCTGCAGAAGGAACTTGATGAAGTATACAGGGTGCTTCCACCCGGACAGCGCCCGGAAGTTGGAATAGTAGTTCTTTCACCAAGAAACTACCAGGTATTCCAGCGGTCGAGTGCAACACTTGGTACGGTACTGGTTAGCGGTCGTGTGGCGGTGGACTGCGATTACTTGCTCGTAAATATCGATACTCGGTCGCAGGGTCGCGGCACTGCAAACCCGTGGAAAATGGTAACCGTTTCAAAGAAGTCTCACAGCTTTTCAGAGATGATTACCACTCCCGCAGGTGGTTGGTACAAAGTAGAATTCCGAGCCATCAAGCAGGGTAGGTTAGTAGCCCAGACTGCGGTAAGCAAGGTTGGCGTAGGCGAAGTTTTTATCGGGGCTGGCCAATCCAATTCTTCTAACTGGGGGCAGTTCCGTACAAATCAAACTTCCGGCATGGTCTCTTCATGTGGCGGAACTTTCTGGCAGTTGGCGAACGACCCACAGCCGGGAACCCATGATCAATCAACATTGGGCAGTTTCTGGCCGTCTTTCGGGGATGCGATGTATGCCAAATACCACGTGCCGATAGGGGTTGCATCTACCGGTCACGGTGGTACCATGGTAGGCTACTGGCAGCCGGAATGGGATCCATTCGGTTTATACAAATGGACTGTAGCGCGTATCGCCCAATTTGGCCCGAATGGATTCCGCGCATTGCTTTGGCATCAGGGTGAGTCCGATTACATTTTGGGCACGTCCGGAGACGATTATTACCGGATGATGGTCAATCTTATCAGATCCTCCAAAAACTCAGCCGGGTGGGAATTCCCCTGGGTAACGGCACAGGCGACATATTTTAATCCTGATCAACCTGCTAGTCCGATAATTCGTGCTGCGCAGAAGCAACTGTGGGATAACGGAGTGTCTATCGAAGGCCCTGATACCGATACACTTGTCGGAGATAATAGAGACTTCAACGGAATAGGGGTTCATTTCAGTCCAAAGGGTCTCCTCGCCCACGGCCATTTGTGGGCAGACAAAGTCTCAGTCTATCTTGACAGTGTGCTCGCAGAGTCGCACGTTCGGTAATCCACAACAAACGCTACTAGAAAAGTATTGGGCCGCCTTCTCTCGGGGAGGCGGCCTCCCTAGTTACCAACCCCATGCAAATGCTCCATGGATCGATTGTGAAGTTAAGGGTTTTACCAACAAGAGGTTGTAAATACTGTGGGAAGATCGTCTACATAGTGGATGGTTGGCATAATAAACACCGAATAGGGGAGTGCAATGGTGAAAAGACTAAACCTCAATTTGCCCAGGTTGCTTATAGGAATTGCGTTGATAGTGGCATGCATTCTGGCAGGACGTGCCTACCTCAAGACGAGAGTGATAAATGCAAGCAATAACTTTGGATTTCGTCTTTTCAGACAGGTGTACTCCAATAAGCCGAGCGAGAATACTCTTTTATCTCCGGTGGGAGCATCCACTGGGCTTTATATGATATACAACGGTGCGACGGGGAATACAAAGAAGGCCATGGCTGCGACTCTTGGTATTGATGGGTTGTCACCGTGGATGGTAAATATCGGGAGTTCGGCATTGTTGAGGTCGCTAAAACGTCCGAGCCTTCAATTTGGCGGCCCCCATTCCTTTACCCGAATTTGGAATTCTCTCTTGATAATTGGGCGAAATCCGGTCAGTCAGCATTTCGTTAACTTATCCAAACGATGCTACCGTGCAAGTGTCCATGTTACGAAACTTGGTTATGGGTCGGACATCTCTCGAGCAAGCCGCAATGCAAAGGATGGAAATGCCAAAGCTGCAAACAAAGCAAACCCGTTAGCCTTATGTCTAATGATTGATGGTATGGAGTACGAAGGCGATTGGTGGATGCAATTTGACAAAACACTGACTCGGAAAGCCGATTTTCATTTGGCCAACAATACCACTAAAAAGGTTCGTGTGATGCAGCAGACAGAGGGTCAATGGTACCTCAAAGCTAACAAATTCCAGGCGCTGAAGCTTCCTTTCGGGGATCAACGAACGAGCATGTATATCTTTCTTCCCGACCCTAATTACGGTCTTGCCGAGTTCCTCAAGACTGTAAACTCGCAAAATTGGCATGATTGGATGGATGGATTTGCACAAAAAAGTGTTAACATCGGTCTTCCAAGGTTCGATGTCAATTTTGGGCGAGATGTTACAGACGAGTTGGAATCGCTGGTGGGGGTCGCATTTAACAGGGAAAAGGCCGAATTTCGGAACATTGGCACTGAAGGCAATGCCTATATTAGCCAAGCGATTGTCGATGCTAAAATCACAGTGGATGAAACAGGCTCGGTTTGGTCTATGGAAAAGGCTGGCGAAGACAGCGTCTCCGAGCATAGCGTGGATTCAGGCTCTGCTCCTAGTATGATAATGGATCGACCATTCTTCTTCGCAATCAGGGACGAGAAAAGCGGTGCTATCCTCCTTATGGGCACTGTAGTTGATCCGAAAGAGTAGAGACCTCCGAATCCTGAGACATAGTGCAGAATCAAAGATTTGAAGGGTTTCACTTCCAATGAGTTCTAAGTATTCAGCAAATGTCAGTATGAAACTTGAATAGTTGGGGATAATTAGTAACGATTGGAGGTTGAAACATGGTGAAAAAGTGGATTTATGGTTTCACGTCGACACTTGTCGGGTTTGCCTTTATCGGAATAGGGCTTAGTGCAAATTGCGCTGCTCAAATCGATAATCGGCTGGTCAATGCGAACAACGATTTCGGATTTCGACTGTTCAGGCAAGTGACTTCTGGACAGCCCTTGAAGAACGTTACTATCTCGCCTTACAGTGTATCTGCTGCCCTCTACATGACCTATAACGGCTCTGCAGGGAGCACCAGAGGGGCTATGGCCTCGACTCTGGGTTTAGACGGGATGACTCCGGCAATGGTAAACAACGGGAGTCAGGCATTGATGAAGTCATTGAAGCGCCCCGATCCTTTGATCGAATTCCAATCGGCCAACTCGCTTTGGACAAAGGTGGGATATCCGATCAATCAGAACTTCATCAATCAATCCAAACGCTACTACAATGCTGATGTATCGAGCCTCAAGGGTGCGCCGGGAACCATCAATGCCTGGGTGAGCCGCAATACAAAGGGGCGAATACCGAAGATTGTAAACAGCGTGCATCCTTTGGCGGTGCTTTTCCTGGTCAATGCTACTTACTTCAAGGGACAGTGGCAGACGAAATTCGACAAGGCTCTGACTCAGGATGCCGATTTTCATCTCGCCAATAACACGATTAAGAAAGTGAAGATGATGCGGCAGATAGGCGATCAATGGTACCTCAAGGGAAACCATTTCCAGGCCGTTAAACTCCCCTATGGAAAAGGCCGGATGAGCATGTACATCTTTCTCCCCGACCCTGACAGCAATCTTCCGTCATTCCTGAAAGTTCTTGACTCAAGGAATTGGCACTCATGGATGAGCGGGTTTACGAACAAGGAAGTGGAAATAGGACTGCCCAGATTCAAGATGGAGTGGGGACAGAGTCTTGCAGATGCACTCCAATCCATGGGAATGACGATCGCTTTCACGCCGGGCAAGGCTGATTTTGCCAATATCACTCCTGACCGTAATGCATATATCTACGATGTGATGCACAAGACATTTATCAAGGTCGATGAGGAAGGCACGGAGGCTGCCGCCGCAACTTCAGTGGAGATTCGAACGAAAGCAGTTCGCGTGATTCCGCGAGTAGTGATGGACAGACCCTTCTTCTACGCGATAAGGGATGAGAGTACCGGAACTGTACTCTTTATGGGAACGGTTGGTGAACCGGTAGAGTAGCGTGGATTCCAGAAAGATACGTGTGCAATCGGGGACGTCCGCTCGGCCTATTTGACCGCGTGAACGTCCCCTTCCAAAGTGAATTACTCCACAGCCTGTCTCAATGCGAAAATCAGTTCCTCAGGTGTGTCCGTAGGAATTGCACAGCCGGGAGTAAGAATAAAACAGGTTTCTCCGGCATCGTTGATTGATATTCGCCCTTCGTCTATTACCTCTTCCGGCAATTTAGAAGCAATAGTCGTCTCATCTATCCCTCCGGCGATACATCCGTCGTGATTCGACCTGCCTTCATATATGCTCGGGTAAGTGGTCTGACTGCTCCAGTTGACTGCGTGACAGGGAAGAGACTGAGCAGTCTCGAAGTATATCTCGTTGCCGTGAATATGCAGAACGTTGAAGGTGCCGTGCTTCATCGCTTTTTCGAGCACCAATCTGTCCAGCGGCATAAAGATTTCCCGGTACTCTTCCTCAGACACGATGGACTGCTGGGCGCTGTTCAATGCGTAGAAAATCCCATCGCCGCCGTTTCGTATCCATGCTTCAGCGTAGTTTGCAAGGGAGACTGCAATCGTATGCAATCCGTGCTTCACGGCCTTGGGATTGGCTCTGTAGTGCTCCATCAACCTCTTGCTGCAAAGTTTGTTGGCAGCCGCGTAAGGATCGAAAAGGGTGTCTATGAGGATCATGTCCTGTCCGAGTTCTTTACGCAGTATCTTCAGCGCCTTCAACTGCTCCAGGAAGTTTCCGGCTTCAGGATCGAGAGGTTTGAGCTTCTCCCAATCTGCAGGATCTTCGATATGCCGCAGTTCTTCCGGAAGATCCAGTACCAAATCGTGCATTACCTTTAAGAAGTCCGGGTCGTACTTTCTCGCAAAATCGAGTTCCGCCTCAGCCAGGGGTTCACCGGATGGATGATCCAGTGGAAAATGATACCAGAAACTCACGGGTACTCGGTCAGCTGGTCCGCCCTGAACCGCCGCCATGACTCGTTCTCTCTTGCCTGTACCAGTCATCGAAACAACCTCCTGCTACGTGTAATGTAGGACATTACAAAATTGTTATTTCCATTCTCGCCTGGTATTCAATTCATCAATAACATGCTTCGGAAGTTCGGTCTTTGATTCGCCGTAAATCGCATAGGGAGCTTTGACTCTAACTGCCCATGCGCTGTCACCATAAGAGTAATGCCACCATTCTCCCGGAAAATTGCTGAATCCCGCTTGAGTCATCACATCGGCAAGGAGTTGACGATTCCAGGCTGCCCTGGGAGTGATCTTTTTGCTGTAGGTAGGAAAGACTCCCCACTGCGCCTCTTCAGGCTCGATGGTGGACATCATATCGAGTTCCTCTCCGTTCGGGCCTATAATGGTCAAATCTACTGCCCCTCCGGTGGTATGACCGGGAGGATGCTTCGCGTCAGGCGGAGCGAGGAATTTGTTGATCTCCCGGCGCAATTGTGACGCAGGCCAGTCGGGATGCTGTTCCGCCAGGCGAGCATAAAACTCTCTATACGCCATCTCCTGATATTCTCGCGTCCGGTATGCGATTCTCACTTTGAGGTGATGCCCCTCAGGAAGCAAAGATTGTGCTTGGCGAAGCATCTCCATGACCGTATTCCGAGCATACACCGGACGATCACCGCGTTCGATCTGCGGCACTTCGGCGATGACATCAACCAGAGGTTCCCCGTTGTCTCTGATCGGTATACGGTTAATCGCCTTGATCGGCTCCGGAATCGGTTTACTCGCTACGGAATGAGGCTTCTGGGCAACTATTATAAGGTTATCCGATTGCTCAGGATCGAAATGTTCGTTCGGGTAGCCTCCGAAGATGTTGCAAATCGTGAATCCGGCTTTCTCCAATCGAGCGATGAGCGCGGATTTAGTCAGCGCGCGGTGCTTCGATGAATCCGGAAGCATGCGCCAAGTGCCGTTATCTTTTTGCAGAGTGACCACATTGAAAGTCAGGATATCATCGTTAAAATCGAAGAACCGAAGAAAGAGAAACTCGCTTCCATCGTTTCTAGTCTGCACAAGAGGCATAAACCGCTCTTGCTGTGAAAGTATTCGGTCGTAGTTATTTCCGTGGATGATGATGATGCCGCCGGGAAGTAATACACTGTACATCTTGCTGAGGGCATTGTCGATCTCAGTATCTTCGAGCACGTGGGGTAGGGAGTTTCCCAGGCATGTCACTGCGTCGAATGAGCTTCCCAAAGTGGACAATTCATCAAACCCGGCTTGGACAAACTCTATTGGCCTATCACCTGCATTTTGGCGTGACATTTCGACCATCGGTGCGCTGATGTCCGTTCCGACCACATAATAACCCCAGTCATGAAAGGCGACAGCGTGCACGCCCGTACCACATGCGGTGTCCAGTATTCGGCGAACCCTGTACTGCTTGAAGAAATGGCTGAAAAACGGTTTTTCCCTCTTCAACCTTCGTTTCCACGAAATCAAGAGGTCGTATGAATTAGCCAGATTGTCGTATAAATCGATCATGATATCCTTTTACCCGAAGTTGCTTAATCCGATTGCCGTCATAACCTGTTAGGATTCTACCACCAGCACGCATGTTCACGCAAGGCATGAATGCTAAGTAAATAGATGACGCAAACAAACGGAGAATTAGGCGATTTGCCAAGTTAGAGTTGTGATACTTTGTAGGAAAGTATCCCTGCGCCCTCCCGAAAAAGGGGATCATCCTGAGATGCTCCATTGCGGTCATTTGCGTCGAGTTCAACTTGATATGTTACCAATA
>Ga0272448_1003774_pt1 | contig 17737 bp, 13 predicted proteins | sample YNPCB0191_FD_202220 | JGI IMG/M metagenome (GOLD analysis project Ga0272448, IMG submission 202220) | Hot spring sediment microbial communities from Yellowstone National Park, WY, United States - YNP-CB-019-1 | ecosystem: Environmental > Aquatic > Thermal springs > Hot (42-90C) > Sediment... | reverse complement strand
ATTCTGTAGCAGACATAGATTTGATTTGTGTCAACTGAGCTAGTGTTACTCATTATTGAAGCTCTGGTTTCGCCTCCTTGAATGTCGGCAATTTGTCTTGCACAAAAGTTGGTTGATGTACCACCGCCTGTTTTGGTACATGGCTCAGTTGTTGAATCATAAACCCAAGCAGCATCTGTTCCTGCAAGATTCTGAAGCGAAATACCAAGTCCTGGGTAGCTTGAAGCATTTGTCCAATAGCGTCCTGACGATTCAGAACAAGCAGTCGCTCCGCAAACAGTATCTCTGATACAAATTCCCGAACCAAAGGTGAAGTGTCCCGATGAAGGTGCGGTACCAGTACAGACATTGCCGTTTTTACCCATCTGGTCGCTTTCTTCAATGTAGACATTGTAGCCTGAGACGGCGTTGGTTGAGACGGTCAAAATCTGGTCTCCCTCATAGAATGTATTGGTTGATGTAATTGTGCCCCAGGGAATAGCAGTTGCTGTAGTTGTGATATCGGTTGTCTGGCCGCATCTTGTGTTACCAGATGAGTCACCAGCTACTGTGAATGAAAGACTTTCAGGGACGGTGGCTGAGACAAAAACTCCTTCAACGGGCGCAACCATCACATTTGAGGAATCGATAGTATTGTCTGTATTGTCCCTTGTTTTGATATTGATTGTGTATGCGTCTGCTACGCCTTGGGTGTGCGAGCTTGTTCTAGGTGCTGGATTAACAATGCCTTTTGATGTCGTGCCGATTGTAACTGTAATAACAGTGTTATTGGCTTCACACTGAGAGCCAGACCTGTCGATTCTTATGGTGTGATCTGTTGTGCCATTTCCGGGAGTGATGGTTTCTGTTGTTGACCAGTGAGCATTATTACAAGAGCCGTTGGTAGTAGTTGAAGTTGAGACTTCAGCGGCGGTAATTCCATTTAAATCAAAACCGCCGTTTGCCACGGTGTCTGTAACGTCGGGAAATCCATCATTGCTTGTGGTTGAATTCGTGTCGTTATCGCTTGGTATTGTAATTAATATGTCCCCGCCGTCAGGGACGTTGTTGGCAAGAGTGAATTGGATAGTTAGAATTCCTGATTGTGTGGCGACGATTAAATCTGTTGCTTGAGGAGTTGAGACTAAAGCAGGGGAGATAGTGAATTGGCTTCCATTTGGACCTGATGTGCCAACTACGCTGTAACTTGTGTTATCTCGGCAGCCTGAATAGCTTGTAGGAACTACACAAACCGAATCACCAATGAATAAATGGTTGACATTATTATCTGGATTGCCTGAGGTGTCAATTGAGACGCTTGAGCTACCCGCTGATCCTGAAGCATAGCCTGCCGTAAAGGAGAAGCGGGGATTAGAAAGAGTAGCAGTTGCGTTTATAAAGTTGGCTGATCTTGTTTTTTGAGGCTTAATAAAAGTCAGAAATAAAAACGCAAGTACAAATGTACTTACTAAAAGAAACAATATCTTTTTGTGATTATGACCAAGACCTTTTTTCATTAAAAAAAGGATAATTTAAATTATCCCTACTTTTATCCTAGACTCCGGTTTTTTTCTTGTCAAGGGCTTTTTTCTTTGTTTTTTTGACGAAAATTAAAGTTATTAGCAATAAAAATGCCGCAAGAAGAGGAATAACAGGAATTCCAAAGCTATTGATGGTTTTACTGTAGTTTTTCTTGTCATTTTCCACTTCAAATGAAAGCGTGGCTTTATAGGGGCCAAATAGAAATTTGGCGGGAAGCCGGCAGGGAACGAGTCTCTCATTTTCAAGGCAGGAGATTTCTCTTGATGATGCGGTAATGATATTTTGTGGGGCGAGGTTGAGAACATATTTTTTGCCAAGCACAGACTCGATGGTTATTTTTCCAAAGGGTTTAAAAAATCCTTCACCAATATTTGCGAGTTTGACTTGATAGGTAAGGGGGGAGAAAGAATCAATAATTTTAGGCGCTTTGAATTCTTTAACAGCTGCTTTTCTGTTGATGATGCCATCTTTTGATATAGTAATTAATATGTTTGATCCAATTTCAGCTTGCGACAGACTGCTTTTTGTTTCAGGGGCAACAAAGGTGTTGTCAAGCTCGGTTCTAAAAATTAGGGTAAAGTAGTAGTCGCCGTTTGGAGTATTGTCTTCGGGGTTGATGTCGAGGGTTATCTTTTTCTCCTCGCCTTGTTTTAAGCTGAATTTATCTCCAAGCGAAAGTTGCGGTTCTTTGAATGAGAACCAGTATTTGACAGAGAGAGGATCGTAGTCTTTTATGCTTTTTGAAATTCTGGGATTGCCAAAGTCGTCTGCTTGGTTAAAGGTAAAGATATCAACCGAGATGATAGCGTCAGGGCCGTCGTTTTTGAGCGTGTAGACTTGCTCTATCTTTTCGCCGGGCTTGATTACTGCTTCAAGGATGGGCGGGCTTATTGAAAGTGAGACATTTTGCGCTTTCACTAGATTAGTTTTAAAGGTGAGAAAGAGGAAAGCGAAAGCTGTTATGTAAGCTAATTTTTTGAGCATTGAGATAATTATACAGCAAAACAGACATCGGATGTCGGATGTCAGACGTCGGATGTCGGCTATCAGCTATCAGCTGTCAGCTGTCAGACTTCGGTTGTCGGATATTGGTCGAAGCTGGCCGGAAGGTTGTATTTTGTATTTTGTATTATGTATTATGCAGGGAATACAAGCAGAAAGTAGAACGTAGTAAGTAGAAAGGATTTATAATTTCTACCGTATCCGTGTACTAGTACACGGGCCAACGGACTCAATTCCAATCCGGGTTTGGAATCCTATTGCCAACGCGGGTCTGAGTAGCCCAATTCCCAAATTTTAGATCAAAATCAATATTCAAAGGCGGAAGTTGTTGTTGGGCCTTGATTGTTGTCTGTTGCGAAAGTGACAAGGACGGACCTTGTCAGGTACCCTTTAAAGGTCAGACCTTTAAAGGGTCTGGTCTGGAGTCAAGTATCAGAAAGCTAGAGATTTGATTGGAGTTTGTCGGAGCTAGTCCCCGCATAAAGCGGGGTTAGTCGGTGAATGCATCATCCCCATAATACATAATTCATAATACTGAGTTCAGAATTTTCCCCTTTGTTCTTTGTTCTATGTTCTATGTTCTAATCTCAAGTTTTTACTTTTGACTTTTAAGTTTTAATTTAATCTGTGATTTGGAATTTTATTCTCTAATCTCTAATCTGTATTCTGTAATCTCTAATCTAATTTTTGACTTTTGAGTTTTAAGTTTTGAGTTAATTTAAAATGCTGGTATTGCGGTAAATTTAACAATATTGGTATAAGTTCCTGCAGGTTGGGTTCCTGAGACATTTACTTTGTAGGTGATGGTAGCTTGGCTTTCCCATGGCCAAGCATTGTTGGGGTAGTTCCATGTAACTTGAGTTTTAGCCATCACTACAGCCGGGTCTTCGCTTGCCGCAGCATTTGCAAAAGGCCTAAAGTAGTTTGAATTGACAAAATCAGAAGGCACATCATCGCCTGTCATATTAAAACCAAAGCCGTAGGTGGAATTAAGAGTCCAAAGCTGAGCTTGGGTTTTGTTGCAGGTGCCGCCGTCACAACTTGTATTTGGAATATAGGTTGCGCTTCCAACTATCTGTAATGGGTGGTTTTCCTGGGCTTTAACTGAATAACCGCCAGCGCCTCCTGCTTTAACAGTTAAGGTTGCGGTTCTTGTTTCGGGTGTCCCGGGTGTTAAATTTCCAAAGTTAACTGAGATGTTGGAGATAGAAAAAGAGAAGGGAATAATGGTCTTGATATATTGGAAACCAGATTTGACTCTAAAATTAGTTGAGGAGAAAAGGCCAGCTGCGGTTTGACCTAAGGTTCCGCTAGTCCAGAAATTAGTTGATTTGGGCACGCCAGCGCCTGCATTGAAGTTTGGAAACTGAATTTCATAGTTTGGCGAGACAACTTTTGATTGGGCCAAAGCGCCTTGAGGCAGGAAAAGAGAGCTTATCAAAAGTGTCAAAACTAGTATTTTTTTCATTTTCTTGTCATACTAAGAAGTATTAAGATTTATTTTGATATCTTTTTTTCAAGCGTCTCTCCACTTTTTAAGAGATTTGAAAGCTGGTTTGAAATCTCATTTATTTTTTTCCTGCTTTTTTCTGTTATTTCTTCGTCCTGCAAGACTTCCTCCAGATTTTCCCAGATTTTAATCAGCCTTTTTCTTAGTTCCTCAAAAGTCCATTCACGCACCGTTTTTTCTTGATCTATTACTTCTGAAGCTAAGATTTTCTCTTCTTTTTTCAGCAGTTCAACCTTGGTTTCCTCTTCCTGCAGTTTTAAGTATTGGTTGCCAAAGATTAAAGCAAGAGGCGATATTAAAAATATGGATGAAAGCTGGATAACTTCCTGCCAGAATTCTTTTCCTGCTGTAAAAAGGAAAAAGACAGCAGAAATTAAGGATAGGAAAAGCGCTGAATAAGGTTCAAGTAAAAGAGCAACACCAAAGAGGAGAAAATAAATTAGGAAAAAGAGAGGGGAGAAGAGGTCACCGGTTGAAAAAATAAGAGTGTAGATGACAATTGTGATCAAGAGAAAGTTGATGACGAGCTTATTTTGTCTGATGAAGCTTATTTTCTTGGAAAGAAATTGGAGCAAAATATAGCTTGCCAAAAGTAGAGAGACGATTTGCAAAAGGAAGTCAGAAAAACTGCTTTTGGCGATAATAAAAGAAATGGCGACAGAAAGAGTGAGAAGCATCACCTGGATTATTCTTTTTTGATTTATCTCGGACATTAATTTAGTTTACAACATTTTGGAAATAGAACAAAGAAATAGAACATAGAACAAAGAACAAAGGGAGGAAAGTTGTGCGGGACAAGGTCGGACCCTGACCTGACAAGGACGGACCTTGTCAGGCACCCTTTAAAGGCCAGGCCTTTAAAGGGTCATCGGGGATAGTCAAAGCTGGCCGAAAGCTAGTATTTAGTGTTTTGTGTTATGTATTATGCAGAGAATACAAGTAGAAAGTAGAAGGTAGTAAGCAGTAAGGGAAATTCAATTTCTAAGCATTAATATCTAAATTCTAAACAAATTCCAAATTCCAATATACAATATACAAACAAATTACAATACACAAATTACAAATTACAAGTAAATCAATATAATTTTAGAATTTTTCCCTTTGTTCTATGTTCTTTGTTCTAGCTTCAAGTTTTGACTTTTGAGTTTTAAGTTTTAATTTAATTTGTAATTTGAAGAATTGGATAATTGTAGAATTGTTTAGAATTTAGGATTTAGATATTAGAATTTTGTTCTTGTGATTTGTGTATTGTAATTTGGAGCTTGGGATTTGTTTGTAATTTGTATATTGGAATTTGTAATTTTATTCTATAATCTATAATCTAAATTCTATAATCCTATTGCTTTCTCTGTGCTATAATTTCTTTTAAATCTATGAAGCAGGGTAAATACGATCACAAGAAGATTGAAGAGAAGTGGCAGAAGGTTTGGGAAAAAGAGGGTGTTTACAAAACACCAAGTTCTCTTTCTCAAGACAAAAAGTATATCTTGGATATGTTTCCGTATCCTTCAGGGGCCACTATGCATGTTGGGCATTTGGAGGGATATGTTGCGACAGATATTTTGTCTCGTTACTACCGAATGAAAGGGTATCGAGTTTTTCATCCAATGGGTTGGGATGCTTTTGGCCTGCCGGCAGAGAATTATGCTATAAAATCGGGTATCCACCCTGCAGTTTCTACCCATAAGAACATAGAGGTTTTTAAGGACCAGCTCAAGATTTCAGGTCTTTCTTATGATTGGGATTATGAGATTGATACCAGTTCTCCCGAGTTTTATAAATGGACACAATGGCTTTTTATCTTGCTTTTTAAGAAGGGTTTGGCTTATAAGAAAAAAGCTCCTGTAAATTGGTGCCCTAAGGATAATACGGTTTTAGCTAATGAACAAGTTGCTGATGGTAAGTGTGAGCGTTGTGGTACTCCTGTGGTCCAGAAAGAGCTAAATCAGTGGTTTTTTAAAATTACCGCCTATGCTGATCGATTAATATCTGGTTTAGATAAAATTGACTGGTTACCTGAGGTCAAGTTGCAACAGAAAAATTGGATAGGCAGAAGCGAAGGAGCTGAGATTAAGTTTAAGGTTCAAGACGCTGATTTTGAGATTAAGGTTTTTACCACCCGTCCTGATACTCTTTTTGGCGCAACATTTATGGTTGTTTCGCCTTCTTATGCCAAGAACAATCTCTTGAAATTTGTGGATGAGGAAAGGAAAAGCGAAGTTGAGTCCTATATCAGAAAGTCAGAACAGAAAAGTGTCAATGATCTTGAGAGAGATAAAACCGGCGTTTTCCTTGGCCTTTTGGCAGTGAATCCTGCGAATGATACGCCCATACCCATCTTTGTTGCCGATTATGTTCTTGACACTTATGGCACAGGAGCCGTAATGGGAGTTCCTGCCCACGATGAGCGCGACTTTGAATTTGCACAGAAGTATCATCTTAAAGTTATTCCTGTTATTGATTCAAACAATGATTATTCAAAATCAGCATCAGCTTATAGCGGGGAAGGGAAAATTATCAACTCTGGCGATTGGGATGGCAAGAAATATCCTGATGACTTTAAGTTTATTCTTGATTACATCAAAAAGAAGGGTTGGGGAGAAAAGAAAGTAAGTTATCATCTCCGCGACTGGCTTATTTCAAGGCAAAGGTATTGGGGCTGTCCTATTCCGATGATCTATTGCAAGAAATGTGGCTGGCAGCCTGTTCCCAAATCAGATTTGCCGGTTTTGTTGCCCGAAGATGCGGATTTTTTGCCCTATGGTGAAAGTCCTATTGCCAGGTCCAAATCTTTTCAGAAGGGGGTAGTATGTCCTATCTGCAAGGCTAAGGCGAAAAGAGAGGTTGATACGATGGATACTTATGTTGATTCGTCTTGGTATTTTATTCGTTTTGTTGATCCCAAAAATGATAAAGAGTTTGCTTCTCAGGAAAGAATAAAAATGTGGTTGCCTGTCGATGAATATGTAGGTGGTGGCCATGTGGTTCAGCATCTTCTTTTCTCAAGGTTTATTTGGAAGGTGCTTTATGACGAAGGCTTTATTGATAAAAGTTTGGGGGACGAGCCGTTTTTGAAGCTTAGAGCTCCTGGTTGGATTTTGGGTTCTGATAATAGGAAGATGAGCAAAAGGTGGGGAAATGTAGTGACTCCTTATGATGTTATTCCCAAGTTTGGCGCTGACACTCTCCGTGTTTATGAAATGTTTATGGGTCCTTTTGATGCTGTTAAAGCGTGGAGTGTTAGCGGGGTCGAAGGGGCAAGAAGATTTTTGGACAAGGTTTGGAAAGTCTTGACTAAAAAGCCTAAATCGAGTTCTGAAAAAGACACCCTATCTAAACTGCATCAAACTATAAAAAAAGTAGGCAAAGATTTGGAGTCTTATAAATTTAATACAGCAATTTCGGCTCTTATGGAGTTTACTAATCTGATTTATGAGAAAGGGGCTGATATTGAAACCCTCAAGAAATTCTGTCTGCTTCTTGCTCCTTTTGCGCCGCATTTGGCAGAAGAAGTGTGGCAAACCAGATTCGCTAAATCAAAAGGCGCTTTTAAGAGTATTCACCTTGAGAGTTGGCCTGAATATGATCCTTCTTTGGTAGTTGAAGATACTGTAAAAATTCCGGTTCAGGTGAACGGAAAACTAAGGTCTGTGCTTGAGATTCAAGCTCAAGATTCAAAAAATGAGAATAAGGTGATTGAGCTTGCTAAAGCTGATAGCAAGGTTAATAAATGGCTTGAAGGCAAAAAAATCAAGAAAACAATCTTTGTCCCCGGCAAGCTTCTAAGTTTTGTTGTCTAGAAAAGCTCTTTCTGTTATCATCTTTTTAAATGCAAGATGAGCTTGAGGTTATTGATTTTGGCAAAGAGGAAAAAAGCAAGTTCAATTTTGATGAATTCTTGCTAAAAAACAAGCTTGTTTTGACCTTTATCTTCTTGGGAATCATTTTTGCCGGCATAGGCATTTTCTTCATCAGGCGAAATTCTGGTTCTTCTAAAGTTGAGATTTTGGAGCCTAAAGAGGAGACCTCGCTTCAGGAGATTGTCGTTGAGGTGGCAGGTGCCGTTGAAAAGCCGGGAGTTTATAAATTTCAAAACGGGGCAAGGGTTGACGATGCTTTAATTGCCGCAGGCGGGCTTTCTTTTTCGGCAGATCGGGAGTGGGTGGAGAAGATGTTAAACAGGGCAGCAAAATTAACTGACGGTCAGAAGATTTTTATCCCTGATAAGCAGTCTTCTGTTTTGAGTGCTAAGAAAAATGAAGAGTATCAAAATGTATCAAGCAATTTTTCGGCCTCTGGTGCTAATTTGGTGAATATTAACACTGCAAGTGCCAAAGAGCTTGATTCTCTGCCAGGAATTGGCCAAGTTTACGCCCAAAAGATAATTGAACAAAGACCTTACTCAAATTTGGAAGAGTTAGTGTCCAAAAAGGTAATCCCTCAATCTTTGTACGAAAAAATAAAAGATAAGATAACGGTCTTTTGAAAGGTAAAAGGCGAGAGTTAAAAGGTAAAAGAAATCGGCTGTCAGACATCGGATGTCGGATGTCGGCTATCAGCTGTCAGACTTCAGTTGTCGGCTATCGGAATTCAGTCGAAGCTGGTCGGAAGATTGTATCTAGTATCTTGTATTATGTATTATGCAGGAAATACAAGTAGAAAGTAGAACGTAGTAAGCAGTAAGGGTTTATAATTTCTGCCATATCCGTGTACTAGTACACGGACCAGACAAAAAGAATTCCATTCCAAGCCGGGGTTGGAAAAGCTACGCCAACGCGGGTGTTAAAATACTTAAAAGTTAAAAGTTTATTCCTAGATCTTAAATCATGAATCAATATTCAAAGGCGTAAGTTGGTTGTTTGATATTGACTGTTGTCTGTTGCGAAAGTGACAAGGACGGACCTTGTCAGGTACCCTTTAAAGGTCAGACCTTTAAAGGGTCAGCGGCTATTCTCTAATCTCTAGTCTCTATTCTCTAATTCTTTATTCCTAAATCCTAAATCTAGATTCTATAATCTGTTTGTGATTTGTAGTTTGTTTAGAATTTAGATATTAGAATTTAGAATTTGGAATTTGTATATTGGAACTTGGAATTTTATCTATAATCTATAATCTAATTAGAAGTTTTGACTTTTGAGTTTTAAGTTTTAAGTTAACCTAATTATGTTTAAATTTTTCTTTTGGCTTCTGGTTATTCTTTTGATCGTCTTTCGCTTCTTTTATCTTCGGCCCAATTTCATTGACGGCTCAAGAATTAGAATCTCGTCTGAAAGAATAAGAAGTGAGCCTGTGCGGTTTGAGAAAAGCCAAAGGATAACAATTCTTGGACTTAAAGCTTATTTGCCTTTGTATCCTGAAATTAATTATGGAGATATGGTAACTGTGGAGGGAAGGGTAAACCTCAAGAAAAAAACGCTTGATGAGGCAAAACTTATTAAACTTGAAAAGGGCAATAGTTTTTATAAATTAAGAGAGCGGTTGATTCGTTTTTATCAAAAATACCTTCCCGAACCTCATTCAAGTTTAGTTGCCGGAATGGTTTTGGGTTCAAAAGCAAGTCTGCCTTATGATTTTTGGCAAGATCTAAAAAAGACAGGCACAGCTCATGTGGTAGTTGCCTCGGGAATGAATGTTTCCTTAATTGCCGGATTTTTGGCCTCCTTTTTTATCATTTTTCTCAAAAGGCGCTATGCCTTATTGCTTTCGCTTTTGGGAATTTGGTTTTATGCTTTTCTTTGTGGCTTTGAGGCGCCTATCATAAGAGCTTCTATAATGGGCAGCCTTTCTTTCATTGCTGTTATTTTTGGCCGTATGAATTTAGCCTTAAGAGCTCTTTTTATCTCGTTTTTTCTTATGCTTATTTTTAATCCTTACTTTATTTTTGATGTTGGTTTTATTCTTTCTTTTGCCGCAACTTTGTCGTTAATTCTTTTTCAAAAGAAAGTAGACAATTTTTTGAAATTCATTCCTTCCTTTTTAAGAGAGGGCTTTTCGACCTCTCTTGCAGCTCAAATCTTGGTCGCCCCGATACTTTATTTTACATTTGGATACTTTTCGATATACTCGCCACTAATAAACGGTCTTGTGCTTTGGACGGTTCCTTATATTACTATTTTAGGAATGCTTTCTGGCATTTTTTCCCTTTTTATTCCTTTTTTGGGGAGATTTTTGCTTCTTTTGTCATATCCTTTGACTTTTTGGTTTGTAGGTTTGGTTAATCTTTTGGGAAGGATATGAATATCAAGTTTTGGCGGTTTTTCTTTGGCTTTTTAGTTTTATCTTCGGCTTTGGTTTGGCTCTTTGTCTTTCTTTCGCCTGATGATAAGTTTCATCTTGTTGCCTGTAATGTGGGGCAGGGAGATGCAATTCTCGCTTATTATAAAGACGATCAAGTTTTGATTGATGGCGGGCCGGGGAATAGGGTACTTGATTGCCTTAGTCGTCATATGCCCTTTTGGGATAGAAAAATTGAAATGGTGGTTTTGACTCATCCTGAGGCTGATCACTTTGGCGGTTTGATAGAGGTTTTTAAAAGGTATAATGTTGAAGCTTTTTTGGCATCTCCGCTTGAATCTAGCAGTCAAGGATACCAATTGCTAAAAGAAGAGGTGGGGAGTCGTGGGGTTAGGGTTATAGAACCGGATAGGGGCAAGAATATAGGAGTTGGTTTGATGCATTTTGTTATACTTCATCCATCGCATCAATTTTTGGCTGAAAATTCAAGCTTAGATACAACATCTCGTAATAATCAAAATGTATCAGTCTTGGGTGCAAGAACAACTAATAGAGGCTTGAATGAATTTTCAATTAACCTCATTTTAAGCTTTGGTGAGTTTGATGCTTTACTGACTGGTGATATTGTTCCTTCTGCTTCAGGTGAAGTTGAAGAGGCTTTTAAATCAGCTTTGATTTTTATTAAAGACGGTAAGATTGAATATCTCAAAGTGCCTCATCATGGTAGCAAAAATGGATTAACGCAGGATTTGCTGGAATTAGTAAGGCCTAAAATTGCCGTTATTTCAGTAGGCAAGAACTCCTATGGCCATCCAAGCCCTGAAATTTTGAAGATGCTTGAAGATGCTGGCGCTTCAGTTTTTCAAACTAAAGAGCTGGGGGATGTAGAAGTAGTTTCAGATGGCGCGGGGTGGAGGGTTAGGTAATTGTTATAGCAGCTATAACGGTTATAATGGTTATAACAACTATAACCGATCATTTTTAGCAAGATACTCTCTTCTTTTTCTAAACAAGTTTTCTCTAAAGCCGCCCTGTTTGACAAAGTCTTCTTCAAGCCACCTAATTTTTTGATCAAGAAGCTTGTTAGTTTGGTTGATAAGGCAAATCATTGCGTTTGCAGCTGATTCTGGATCTAAAAGATATTTCTCGTAAGTCTGGTAACTTTTGTTGTCTTGATAAGCAAGGCGTCTTACTCTTTGGGAAAGAGGGCTGTTCTTATCCCAAAGCTTCAAATTTTTCTGTCTTAAGAAATCGCAATAATCATTTAGGAGTTCCTCAAGACTTGCTCTTGAGACTGAGATTAACTTGAGTTTACCCTCAAAGCTTTTTTGAAGATAGCCTTCGTCTATATTTTGCTTCCCTGAACGAGCCGCTTGAACCATCTGATCGGTTGTGCGCGAGCCCTTTTTAATATAGCGCTTAACAAATTGGACAGTGAAATCGTAGATTATTGAGGACTGGATAAAGAAAGGAAGGCTTTTGTAACCGCCCGACATATGATTAAATTATAACATTATAACCGCTATAATCGTTATAGCTGCTATAATATTTATATGAACTTAAAACTAAAGGACCTGGTTGCTTCCTCTTTGGGGCTTGAAGAAGGTGATATTTCTCTTGAAATACCGGAGAAAGAAGAATTTGGCGATTATACCACCAATTTGGCAATGCAGATTTTTGGTGACCCAAAGAAGCTTAAAAAGCTTCCTCTCAGGTCTTTTGATTTCAAAAATCCACAGGAATTAGCCTCAAAGATATCTGAAATCTTAAGCCAAAACAAAGAATTGATGCATTTTGTTTCTAAAATTGAAGTTAAAAAACCAGGTTTTATTAATTTCTGGCTAAAAGATGATACTTTATTTAATAATTTGATATCTATAAGTAAGGAAAAGTATGATTATGGATCAAGTCAGATTGGGGTAGGTAAAAGAGTGGTGATTGATTATTCGTCCCCTAATATTGCCAAGCAATTTTCGATTGGGCATTTGCGCTCAACCATCATTGGCCATGCGCTTTACAACATCTACCAGTTTCTAGGCTACAGGACTATTGGTGATAATCACCTTGGCGATTGGGGGACTCAGTTTGGCAAGCTTATTTATATGCTTCGTCGCTACCAGCTTAATTCTCTTGATGTTAAAACGCTTGAGGAGCTTTATGTTAAGTTCCATAAGTTAGCTGAGAAAGATAAAACGGGAGAGATGGAGTTTCAGGCTCGTATCTGGTTTAGCAAGCTTGAGAAAGGCGATAAGATAGCCCGCCTCACCTGGCAAAAATGCCGTCAAATCTCGCTCAAAGAATTCAACAGAATTTATGACCTCTTGGGTGTTTCTTTTGATTATATGCTTGGTGAGAGCCATTACCAATCAGAAATGAAATCAATGCTAAAAGACAAAAAGCTATTATCAGTTCTTGAAGAAGGGGAAAATGGGGCCAAAATAATCCGTCTTGATGAGTTTGGTATCAAAACGCCTCTTATGTTTCTAAAAAGTGATGGTGCAACAACTTATGCGGCGCGAGATCTAGCTTGCCTTAGGTATCGTATGAAGCGTTTTCAGCCTCATATTATTATTTATGAGGTGGGGCAGGAGCAGGCGCTTCATTTTAAGCAGGTTTTTGCCGCTGCGCGCAAGCTTGGGATTGTTCCTCCTGAAGTTATTCTTTATCACACCCGCCACGGTCTTTATCTTTCTTCTTCTGGTCGCAAGTTTTCAACCAGAAAAGGGGGAGCAGTTAATCTCGAAGAAGTTCTGAGAGAGGCAATAGCAAAAGCAAGAAAAATTATTGAAAGTTCTGCCACCTCACGCAATCTCTCGGAAGCTGAAATAGAAAGGGTTTCAACTGATGTTGGGATAGGTGCTATCAAATACTTTGATCTTAAGCATTCAGTTGGAAGCGACATTGTTTTTGATTGGAAAAAGATTTTGGCTTTAGAGGGAAACTCCGGGCCTTATATTCAATATACTTTTGCCCGCGCTTTTAGTGTTTTAAGTAAAGCCAAGGAGGAGGGAATTGATTTTGAAAAGGAGACTTACCTTTCAAGTTTTGATTTGGACAACCAGGAAAAGAATATCATCAGGCAGGTTTTTCATTTTGGCGAAATAATTCAAAAATCAGCTGTTGAATTTGCACCCAACATTTTGTGCGATTACCTTTTTACTCTTTCCCAGAAATATAACAGCTTTTATGGCAAGTATCCGATTTTAAAAGAAAAGGACTTGCAAAAGAGGTTTTTGCGTCTAAAATTAACAGAAGCAACAAGCTGGGTTTTGAGAAATGGCTTGAGGCTTCTTGGCATTGAGGTAATAGAGAAGATGTAGTTATGAAGTACGAAAAACTTACTCTTAAAAATGGACTGCGAGTGCTTTTAATTCCAATGCCTTCTTTGGAGTCGGCAGTTTTGACTCTCTGGGTGAAAACTGGTTCTCGTTTTGAAGATGAAAAGATATCAGGAGTCAGCCATTTTTTGGAGCATATGGTCTTTAAAGGCACAAAAAGGCGTCCTTCAGCAAAAATTGTTTCAGCAGAAATTGATTCAATCGGGGCTGAAACCAATGCTGCAACTTCTAAAGAATGGACCAATTTTTATATTAGATCAAGAGTCGATGTTCTAGAGCGATCGTTTGATATACTTTCTGATATAGTTTTAAAACCGCTTCTTAAGGCTTCTGAGATAGAAAAAGAAAAGGGAGTGATTTTAGAAGAGATTGCGATGTATGAGGACACGCCGATGATTAAAATTTATGATCTTTTTGATAATGTTGTCTTTAAAGGTTCAAATTTAGCGCGGGATGTCTCGGGCACCAAGGAAACAGTTAAGTCTTTGAAGCGGGAGGATTTTATCAGTTATCGTGGTAATTATTATTATCCTGAAAATATGGTTTTGACTTTGGCTGGCGGTTTTGAGAAAAAGAAAGCTTTGAGTTTAATAGAAAAATATTTTGGCTTTCTTGAGCCAACCGGCAAAAAGCCGCTTTCTGCTTCTGAAAAAATCTCTCAAGCAAAGCCTGAAGCTGTTGTTAAAAACAAAAAAACCGATCAGGCTCATTTGATTATCGGTTTTAAGGGCAAGCCTTATGGTTGGGAAGGGCGCTTTAGTGAGGCCGTTCTTTCCACCATTTTGGGTGGCGGGATGAGCTCTAGAATGTTTATTGAGGTCAGAGAAAAAAGGGGCTTGGCTTATTCTGTTAGAACCACTGTTGATCATGCTTTAGATAACGGTAGCTTTTATACTTATGCCGGAGTTCCGCCTGAGAAGATTAAAGAAGCTTCAAAGGTGATTCTTGATGAGTATTATGGTTTGAGAGATAAGACTAAGAAAGTCACCAAAAAAGAACTTGAGAAAGCAAAGGAGTATTTGAAGGGGCATTTGGCTTTGTCGCTTGAGTCAACCAAAGCGGCAAGCGAATTTTTTGCTTTGGAGGAGCTTTATCTTGAGAGGCCACAACTTCCCGAAGATGTTTTTCGTGGCATTGATAAGGTTTCTCTTGATGATGTTTATCAAGTTGCGTCAAAATTATTTTTGGATGAGCGCTTGAATATTGCTGTTATCGGCCCTTATAATAGCAAGGATTTAAAGTTAATCGATCTGACCCTTTAAAGGACAGTCCTTTAAAGGGTGTCTAAAATAAGATGTCGAAAATGGAACAAACAGTTGTTTTGATTAAGCCTGATGCCCTTCAGCGAGGGTTGACTGGCGAGATTATTCACCGCTTTGACCGCAAGGGCTTAAAGCTTGTTGGTATTAAGATGCTTAAATTAACTGACGAGATTATCAACGAGTGGTATGCTCATCATAGAGATAAGTCTTTTTTCCCTACTTTGAGAAACTTTATGGAGTGGACGCCGATTGTGGCTATGGTTTGGGAGGGGTTAGATGCAATTTCTACTGTGCGCAAGATCGTGGGGACAACAAAGGGCAGGGAAGCAGAAGCTGGGTCAATTAGGGGAGATTTTGGTATGAGCGGCAGTCAAAACTTGATTCACGCTTCGGATTCACCTGAGGCAGCTGAGAAGGAGAGAAAGCTTATTTTTTCAGATGATGAAATTTTTGATTATGTAAGCGCTTCTGAATGCCTCATCTATTCAAGAGATGAGGTAGAAGAGTAACTTCCTCAACACCGGGTGTTGACTAGGTTCAAACAGTGGGTTACGACGGATTCAGATGTCAGCTATCAGACGTCGGACATCGAATTTCAGCTATCAGCCTTCGGTTGTAGATCGATCAAGGCTGGTCAGAAGCTAGTATTTAGTATTTTGTATTATGTATTATGCAGAAGATACAAGCAGAAAGTAGAACGTAGCAAGTAGAAAGCAAAATTTTTAAATCCTACATCGTATATTTTCCAAGCCGGGGTTGGAAAAGCTACGCCAACGCTGGTGTTAAAATACTTAAAAGTTAAAAGTTTATTCCTAGATCTTAAATCATGAATCAATATTCAAAGGCGTAAGTTGGTTGTTTGATATTGACTGTTGTCTGTTGCGAAAGTGACAAGGACGGACCTTGTCAATCCTATATTTTTGTTTTATAATAATTTTGTTATGTCTAAGGATAGATTAATTGGAAACAAACCTAGTGACGAGGGAGATTTAATTCCTCATAATGTGAGTGAAGCTCAAACTCAAAAGGAATCTGATGTAAAGACAGGGCCGGACGATGGGTTAAGAGAAGCACAATTAGAGGAGATTATTTTTCCCTCACAAACTTCTGATAAAAACCAAGTTCAAGAACAAAAATCTCGTTAGCTGGTATTGACAAGGACGGACCTTGTCAGGAAACTTTGATATAATCTTTTTATGTCTGGCATTCTTTATATTGTTGCAACTCCTATTGGCAACCTTGAAGATATTACACTTCGAGCCTTAAGGATATTGAGAGAAGTCGACTTAGTTTTAGCGGAAGATACACGCGTTGCCAGTAAACTTCTGAATCATTATGAAATAGAAAAGCATATTTTGAGCTACCATCAGCATAGCAGTGATAAAAGAAAACTCGAGATCTTAAGAGAGCTTCTTCTGGGTAAGAAGATTGCCTTAATCACTGATGCAGGTACGCCGGGAATTTCTGATCCAGGCAATGAGCTTGTTGATTTTATTTATAAGAATTCTGATTTAGTCAAGATAGTTCCTGTTCCCGGACCTTCAGCTTTGACTGCCGCACTTTCAGTTTGCGGCTTCAGGACAGATAAGTTTGTCTTTTTGGGCTTTTTGCCTAAAAAGGGGAATTTGGGGCTTTTTGAGTGGCTTAAAAAGGGTGATTTTACCTTTGCTTTTTATGAATCACCAATGAGAATTTTAAAGACTCTAGATTTGCTTTTGGAGAATTTTGGAGAGGAAAAGAGAATAGTTGTCGCCCGGGAATTGACTAAAATTTATGAGACTCTCTATCGTGGCAAAATTAAGGAAGTAAAAGAGAAGCTTGTAAGTGACAGATTGAAGGGGGAAATAGTGGTTATCGTTGAGGGTAGCTAATTTTTTTGCTAGAATCGGATTAAAGCCGGTGTAGCTCAAAGGATAGAGCAGTCCCGTCCTAAGGGAAAGGTTGAGGGTTCAACTCCCCCCACCGGCACACGACGGATTTCGGATATCGGACATCAGCCATCGGACATCGGCCTTCAGACTTCAGACTTCAGACATCGGACGTCGGATATCAGCTGTCAGCCGTTGGCAATTAATCAAAGCTGGTCGGAAGGCAGTATTAAGTATTTTGTATTATGTATTATGCAGAAGATACAAGCAGAAAGTAGAACGTAGCAAGTAGAAAGCAAAAATTTGTAAATCCTAAATCCAGATTCAATATTCAATAGTTAAAAGTTCAACCCTTCAGCTTAGTTCAGAGCAAGAGTGCAAAGTTAAAAGTTTTGTTACCCTTTCTACTTTCTACTTACTGCTTTCTACTCTCTTTGTTCTATGTTCTTTGTTCTAACCTAGTAGGTAAAAGGCAAGAAGTAAAAGGTAAAAGAGATACAAGTAGAAAGTAGAAGGTAGTAAGCAGTAAGGGAAATTCAATTTCTAAGCATTAATATCTAAATTCTAAACAAATTCCAAATTCCAATATACAATATACAAACAAATTACAATACACAAATTACAAATTACAAGTAAATCAATATAATTTTAGAATTTTTCCCTTTGTTCTTTGTTCTAATTTAAGTTTTGACTTTTGATTTTTGAGTTTTAAGTTAATTTGTAATCTTTATTTTAGGCTCAGTGAATAGAGGTTGGCTTCTTGGGAGTCGGCGCCGAGGTTGGTTAATATCAGGATACGGTCATTGGTAAGAGTGGGGAAGGCGTAAGGGGCAAAATAACTTCCGGAATAAACTTCCTGAAGGTTTGTTCCATCGTAGTCCATAATGATTATTTTTCCTTCTTTAGCCCAAATTAAGTGTCTTGAGGTTGGAAACCAAAGAATTTTCTGATCAACTTTGTTATCTTTTGGAGCATATTGGCCTATTTGTAAGTTAGCACTAT
>Ga0272448_1003772_pt1 | contig 17741 bp, 15 predicted proteins | sample YNPCB0191_FD_202220 | JGI IMG/M metagenome (GOLD analysis project Ga0272448, IMG submission 202220) | Hot spring sediment microbial communities from Yellowstone National Park, WY, United States - YNP-CB-019-1 | ecosystem: Environmental > Aquatic > Thermal springs > Hot (42-90C) > Sediment... | reverse complement strand
GCGAAATGGCAGTGATCGGCGACCCTCTGGAAGGTCACCTCCGAGGGCGCGGCCGCCCGCCAGGCAACGGCCGCCGTCGCAGCTGCCAGAAGTCGCACCATTTTCTTCAAGATCATCTTCCCCCGGAAACCAGGGACGCTCACCTATTTTCGCGGCCACGAAATCCGATCGTTCCGGAGCATTCCTTATCGAAAACGGTGAGCGTCCCTATTTTTCAGGATCGCGGCCGCAGGCTGAGCGGCACCTCGAGGCCGTGGGCTTCCATGAGCTGCGCGTTCGACAGCAGCTCTTCCGTCCTGCCGTCGGCCCAGATCTTCCCGCGATCGAGCAAGACCGTCCTGGGGCACAGTGCCAGTACCATCTCGAGATCGTGCGTCCCGAGGACGAGGGTGGCGGGCAGCGCCGCCATCAGTTCGATAAGGTGCCGGCGGTTGCGCGGGTCGAGGTTGCTGGTCGGCTCGTCGAGGGCGAGGATGGCGGGTTCCATCACCAGAACCGCTGCGAGCGCCACGCGCTTGCGTTCGCCCAGGCTCAAATGGTGGGACGAGCGATTGCGCATCGCCTGCTCGAGGCCGACGTCGCGCAGCGCCTTGGCGGCGCGCCCGGGGATTTCCTCAGGGGGAACGCCCAGATTCAAGGGGCCGAAGGCGATATCTTCGAAGACCGTGGGGCAGAAGAGCTGGTCGTTGGGATCCTGAAACACCAGGCCCACCTGCCGGCGGATCTGCCGCATGTCCCCTTCGGCGAGCGACCGGCCCATGATGCGCACCGTGCCCGAGCCGCGCAACACCCCGTTGAGGTGGAGCAGCAGCGTCGACTTCCCCGCCCCGCTCGGACCCACAAGCGCCACGCGCTCGCCCAGGCGCACATCGAAGTCGATGCCGTCCAGGGCGCGCGTACCGTCCGGATAGGAATAGCTGAGCCGGGTTATCTGAACCGCGTATTCGCTCATGCCGATGTGCGACCTATCGTGTAGAGAAACAGCGCGACCAGGAACAGGAAGACAAGATCCCGCCAGCTGAAGCGGCGCGGCGCCGCCACCGGAAAGTCCGCCGAGTAGCCGCGCGAGAGCATGGCCTGGTACATCCTCTCGGCGCGCTCGAAGGAGCGCAGCAGCAGGGTGCCCAGCATCGAGGTCAGCAGACTGAGCTCGCGGCGAAGCGGCAGGCGGCCGACACGCCTGCACTCACTCGCCAGGCGCATGCGCATGATCTCGTCGGCCAGCACGAAAATATAGCGATACAGAAAGCCGAGATTGAGGACCAGCACGCGCGGCACGCCCATCCGGCGCAGGCCGCGCAGAAGCTCGGCGAAACGCGTGGTGTTCGTCAGCAGTACCAGGAAGACCAGGCACAGCAGCGAACGCGTCAGCAGGGCGGAAAACCAGGCGAACCCGATATCGTTCCTCCAGGGCGCGGCGATCGCCGCGAGCAGAACGAAGGGCAGGATCATCAGGGTCCTGCCGGCGATGAACTCCAGAGGTATCTGGGAGACACCCATCAGGATCGCGACCAGGAAGAAAAAGAGGAGAAAGGAGGTGCCCGCAGCCGGCGGAAGCATGAGCACGGCCGCCGTCAAAGCCGTGAAGCCCACGATCTTCGTACGCGCCTCGAGGGCATGGAGCGGAGAGTCGAGCTCCGCGTAACGATCGATGAAGCTGTGCTTCATGGGCGCTCTCTCTTCTCCCTGAGAAGGCTTCGGCCCAGGAAAATCAGCGCGATCACGATGACGATCACGGTCGCCGACAAGGCATAGCCGCGCATCCTTTCCGGCGAGAGCAGCTCTTGCGATCCGGGTCCGGCAGCCCGCAGCCCCGAAGCCTGCAGCAGGCTCTCCAGCGGATCCGGAAGATCCGAGCTGCCCGCAAGGATCAACAACACATAGGGAAGGGCGACGAGCACCATCGCTCCAACCCAGTCGGCGAGCCCGGTCAGCGATCGCGCTTGTGCGGCAAGATCGGGGCGGACGCCCCTGACGATCGACAGAATCCCGGCCGTCAGCGCCCCCTCGGCCAGCCCGATGAGCGCGTGATAGCCGCACATGGCCGGTACTCCCACGGAAAGCGGGACGACGCCCGAAAGCGCAAGCTGCAGCGCGCACGACAGCGCCGAGAACTCGAGCGAGAACCAACCGGCGGCGAATGCCGCCGCGGCGGCCCGCCTCGGCCCGGGATCGATTCCGGCCGCGAGCCGGTAGACAAGATATCCGCCCCAGATCGCAACCGCGCCGATGTTGAAGAGATTGGCGCCCAGAGCGATCAGGCCTCCGTCCTGCAAAAAGAGCGCCTGCGCGATAACGACCGCCGCCATGGCCATGAAGCCGGCCGTCGGCCCGAGCAGGATGGCCAGCAGGGCGCCTCCCACCAGGTGTCCCGATGTCCCTCCCAGGACCGGGAAGTTCAGCATCTGCGCAGCGAAGACGAATGCGGAGAGCATGCCCATGACGGGGATCATCCGGCCGGCCGCCTCGACCTTGAGCCTGCGGGCGGCGTACAGCACGCCCGCAGCCGAAACCGCATCCAGCGGCAGCGCCACCCCAGCCGTCAGAAAGCCGTCAGGAATGTGCATCCCTCAACCTTCCCGCCGCCTCTTTCCACAAGCAGCAGCCGGCAGTAGTTTAATAGAAACGAAGGTGTTTGGCATCTATTGCGCTTCGGGAACCTGGGGGAGCCCCGCGCCGATCCCGGCCAAAGCCTGCCGCCGAAGAAGCGGGCAAATCCGGTTGCAGCGCAGATACGGCCGTCGTCGCTCTCTTCGTGTGATCGCACGGATCGGGGATGTCGGACTCATCGGGCGCAAAACGCCCCCATCCGCTGATCATGGAATTCGGTAGTCGCGCAGATTCTTACCGAGCTCAGCGCCGAATCGTTGCGCCATATAGCTTCAGAGATCCCTGGCATCGCGGGAAGGGACCGCGAAAAACTCCTCGCCAATGCTCCCCGATCCGGCGGCTGAGCTCGAATCACGGGAAGTTACACAAGGAGATATGCACGCCGCGTTCCACACTCGGGGTGATTGCCGCCAAATTCATAAATGATTAAATATCAACGTATTGCCTATTTCGCAGACTATTTCCCACGGCCCTCGAAAGCCCGGACATGCATTTTTTTGGATCTTTCCGAGCTTTTTTTGGAAATCGGTCGGATCCGATGGAGCGCGAAACTTCGATATCAAGGGGCACCGGGTTGGGAAAGCATCTCGTCAACCTGGTCGGCAAGGAGATGGCTCAACTCGAAAAGGCGGCAGAATCCGTTACGCAACTTGAGCCTCAAGTTCCGCGTGCGGTCTTCTTCCTCGAAGCGCAGCGCGATCTCGGAAACCTGGTCCTTGAGATCGGGCTCCGACAGCGAAACCAGCACCTGCATGATCTCGACGGCGCGATAGAGCGCGTTGAGCAGTTGCTCCCAGCTCGACGATGCGCGGCCGGCTCCCCGGGCGAATCTCTCCTCAACGGTGCGGATCGCGGCCGTGGCCCCGCCGTTCTTGTCGAGAACCATCGTAATGAGGCATAGCAGGGGGAAAGCGGCCCGCATGGCGGCTGCCGAACGCTCTATCGGATCGGCCTGCTCCACGACGCTCCTGACTCTTTCGTCGATTTCCCCGACCAACTTCCGGGCTTCCGCTACGCTGTCGGTGAACTCATGGCAGAGGGTATTGACATGGTTGTAGATGGTGAATGTGGCGGTAATAAGGCGGTCGGCGAAGAGTGTGGCCGCCCGGCACCCCTCGGCGAAAAGGGCCATGCGCCGGCCGATCAGCTCGCGGTAGCGCCGATCCCGGTCGAGGGCGCTCGACAGAAACCCCAGCGCTTCGGCGGCATGATAGGAGGCTACGACGATCTGCTCCTCCGGCCGGCCCTCCATCTCGGCGTACTGCTCGAGATATCGCCTCCACAAGTCCATGAGGTATTGACCCGATTTCCCCTGTCCCGGCGGGCGGTTCATACATGAATTATTCCCCAGAGGGCGGCATGCGGCAACTGCTATAATTCCTGTATGTTGAGGATCGGATCGGTCGAGGTCGTTCCGCCTCTTGTCCTCGCCCCGATCGCGGGCCACACCGACACACTTTTCCGCCAAGCCGTCAAGGCTCTCGGCGGATGCGGTTTGGTCGTGTCGGAACTTGTGAGCACCGAGGGGCTTACACGGAATCACCCGCAGAGCCGCGAGCTGATGCGCATCGACGACAGCGAGCGGCCGGTGTCGATCCAGATATTCGGATCGGATCCCTCACGCATGGCTGCGGCCGCCCGGATGGTCCAGGAGATGAGAGCGGACCTGGTCGACATCAACGCCGGATGCCCGGTAAAAAAAGTCGTTTCCCAGGGTGGGGGGAGCGACCTGCTGCGCGACCTGCGACTGCTCGAGAAGATCTTCCGGAGCGTGCGCAAGGCCGTGGACATCCCGCTGACGGTGAAGATCCGCAGCGGCTGGGATCGGGAAAGCATCAACGCCCTGGAGGTCCTGCTGATCGCCGAGGACTGCGGTCTGGACGGCCTGACGATCCACGGGCGCACCCGTTGCGACATGTTTTCCCGGCCGGCGGACTGGTCGGTGATCGCGCGCGTGAAGGCAAAGGCACGCATCCCTGTAATAGGCAACGGCGACGTATTCTCGCCCCAGGATGCCGCGCGCATGTTCAGCGAGACGGGGGTCGACGGGGTGATGATCGGCCGGGGAGTCCTGAGCAATCCGTGGCTGATCCGCCAATGTCATGATTACCTGGAAGGGAGGGGCGCCGCGCCCGCAAGCCTGGAGCAGAAAGTGGGATTCATGCTCGCCTTCCTGCGGCGGGTCGCCCGCGAAAGCCCGCCGCCTGCGGCCCTCGGCCGCATGAAACGGATGGCCGGCTATCTCACCAAGGGCCTGCCGGGAGGTGCGCAGCTGCGCCGCAGGATCCACGAATCCCGTGCTTGCGAGGAGGTGCTCGCAGTGATCGACGAGTTTTTGACTCACAGCACGGGCCTGCACCGCTGAACGCGGCCGGGACCCAACCGGGACCGGCCGGAACCAAAGCAGACCAAGCCCCTGTTCCGTGTTTCCTTCTATTGCGCAGATGCCGTCAGCTGTCAGCGATCAGCTATCAGCAGTCAGCTCTCAGCTCTCAGCAATCAGCTGTCAGGTATCATCATCTTGCTTGGAAGGCCTGATGGCTGAAAGCTGATAGCTGATAGCTGAAAGGCAACCGCAACACCGATCGAGCTTCACCTTGCGGGCTTGCCGCCCGGAACGGATGGAAATTCACCGCCAAGGGATCAGGCGGCTTCCCGCTTCTTGCGCCGCCAATTGAAGATCGCCGACACGCCTATGCTCAGGCAGTAGAGAAGAACCATGGGCGCGGTCCATATGATCAGATTGAAAGCGTCGCCGGTCGGCGAGAGCACGGCGGCGGCGACGACGATGAGGATCAGGGAATATTTGAAATTGCGCCACAGGAATCCCGGCGAGACCAGGCCGAAGATCGAAAGGAATGCGACCAGCACGGGCATCTCGAAAACCAGCCCGAAGCCGAGCAGCATCGTCAGGGTCAGGCCGAGATACTCGTTGATCGTGATCATGGGCTTGAAGTCGCCGCCGATCCCGATCAGGAAGCGGTAGGCCTGAGGCAGCACGACGTAGTAGCAGAATGCGCCGCCGGCCACGAACAGGATGATCGACGAGAACATGAAGGGCAGGACGTAGCGTTTCTCCCTGCGGTAGAGGCCCGGCGCGATGAACTTCCAGACCTCGTAAAGGGTGAAAGGTATCGTCAGAAAGACGCCCGCCAGCAGCGCGACTTTGATATAGAGGGTGAACGGGTCCGTGGGATTGGTGAAAACCAGGCTCGTACCCTCCGGCATCGACTCGAGGATGGGGATGGAAATGAAATGATAGATCGGCCGGGCGAAATAGAAACAGGCTACGAAGCCGATGCCGATATAAGCAATGATATGGAGCAAGCGCCTGCGGAGCTCGTCGAGATGCTCCAGGAAGGACATCTTGGCGGACTCGTCTTCCAGCTCATCCGCCTCCTTGTTCTCTTCGATCTCCTTGACAGCGTCCCTCATCTGGGTTCTTTGTTTTCGGCGGGAGTATCCGCAAGGGGATTTTCCTTCAGCAGGTCCGACATCATCTCTTTTTCCTTCTCCAGGCGCACCTCTTCTTCCCAGGTCTGCCGCAGCTCGTTGGAAGCTCGGCGGAATTCCGCCAGGCTCTTGCCGATGGACTTGCCGATCTCCGGAAGTTTCCGCGGGCCGAATATGATGAGGGCCAGCACGAAGATCACAATGATTTCTTGCATGCCCAGTGAGCCCATGGATCCACCTGCCTCTTGGGTTGAAAAATTGCAACCCGCTCGCTTAAGCGATAGTCTAATGAATCGTCATGGGCTAGTCAAGGCGGCCGGAACTTCACGATTGGCGGGAGTGCCGGGGAAAAGGCCGGCCGATGGCTTGCCACGCGCGATGGAGCCGTGCTATAGTTTGCAGGCTGCGGTGGTCCTCTGAAGGCAGGTATCGTGCAGCTTTTTCAAGAGCTTCCGGCTGTCCGCGCTCAGGTCTCAGCACAGTGGCCCGGTTAGGAGGTTGGAGCCATCCCGCTATGAAGAACAGATTTGCGGTACTGGTCGTCCTGATCATCATCGTGTGCTCGCTTGTGGGAGGCTTCACCGGCAGCAGCACCGCTGCCGGCGCCGGGCAGCAGAGCAGCCCGAACGAGTTTCTGGCCATCTTCACGGAGGCCCTCGACACGATCGAGCGCAACTACGTCGGCACGGTCAATGCGGATCAGCTCGTCTACAGCGCCATCAAAGGGATGCTGCGCGCCCTGGATCCTCATTCCAGCTTCTTCGACCCGAAGGAGTTCGCCCGCCTCCGCGAAGAGCAGCAGAGCAGGTATTTCGGCCTGGGGATCCGCGTGCGCCCCTTGCTGCGCGACAGCGGGCGCGTGGTGATCGTCGAGCCTCCGGCCATAGGCTCGCCCGCCGAGCGCAGGGGGCTGCGTGCCGGCGACGTGATCTCCGAGATCGAAGGCGAGCCGATCGACGACTGGACGTCGGACGAGGTGGTGGGCCATCTGCGCGGCCCCAGGGGCACGTGGGTGAATATCACGGTGGAGCGACCGGGTATCCGCAATCCCCTGCACTTCCGCGTCGAGCGCGACGAGATCCCCATCATCACCGTTCCCTATGCCTTCGAGGTGTCACCCGGCGTCGGCTATGTCAAGATCGACCGCTTTTCCGAATCGACCGCGGATGAACTCAAGAAAAAGCTCGAGAGCCTCAAGGCGTCCGAGCTTTCGGGATTGATTCTCGATCTGCGAGACAACCCCGGGGGGTTGCTCAGCCAGGCCATCGAGGTTGCCGATCTATTCCTTTCCCGGGGACAGCTGATCGTGTCGACCAAGGGGCGCGCCGAGGGGTCGGATCGCCCTTACAGGGCGCCGGGCGGCGCCAAGATACGCGTCCCGCTCGTCGTGCTGATCAACCGCCACAGTGCCAGCGCCTCGGAGATCGTCGCCGGCGCGTTGCAGGATCACGATCGCGCCCTGATCGTCGGCGAAACCAGCTTCGGCAAGGGCCTCGTCCAGTCCGTCTACAGGCTGGGGAATGAGACGGGCATGGCCCTGACCACCGCCAGATATTTCACTCCCAGCGGCAGGCTGATACAGCGCGACTATTCCGGCTCCAGCTTCGACTATTACTTCCTGCCGAGCATGACCGCAGGCACCGGCAAGCCGAGGGAAGTGCGGCAGACCGACAGCGGGCGCAAGGTGTACGGCGGCGGCGGCATCGCGCCCGACATCGAGGAGCCGGCGCAGCAGCTGACCCGCTTCGAGGCCATGCTTACCTCCCGGCAGATCTTTTTCGAATATGCGCGCCGCCTGACATCGGGGCAGGTCCCCGCCGCCGGCGGCCTGCGCCTGCCGGTGAAGAGCGAAGAGGTCGGCAAGCCCGCGAAAGGGCCCGGCAGCGTCCCCGAGCTGGAGATCACCGACGCCATTCTGGCCGATTTCAAGGATTACATGCGCAGCCGCGGGATCGAGTTCACGGATGAAGAAATCCGGGAAAACCTGGACTTCATCAAGCGCGGCATCAAACAGGAAGTCTACACAGCCGCCTTCGGACTCCAGGAAGGCTACAAAGTCGGAATCCAAGCCGACAACCAGGTCAAAAAAGCACTTGAAGTCCTGCCGGCAGCCAAGCTATTGATGACCACGGGCCGGCTGGATGCGAATGCCGGCAACCCGGCGATCAAATAGCCGGGCTTCGCGAGCCCATGAGGCGATTGCAGTCCTTTTGTATCGTCGCGGCAGCTTTGCTTTTCGCGCCCGCGCTCGTACTATGCCAGTCGGCGACCCTCCTGTCGCTCGTGGCCGCGCGCGCCAGAAGCCTGGAGGATGTCCGCCTGGAAGAATCCGACGATCCCGGCATCTCCCAGGAAATGCTCGACCTTCTGCGCAGGGCCCAGAGCCGCTACCTCGAAGGTTCCGACCTCCTGAAGTCGGGCGAGTCCGACCGGGCACGCGCCTGCTTCGATGGTGCCGTCGACCTCCTGCTGCAATCGAAGTGGAGCCTGCCCCACACGCCGGAACTCAACGACTTCTTCCAGGACCTGGTTTCCCGCATCAAGCGCGACGAATCCCTATACCTCAGGCCCGCGCAATTGCCGGAAGACCAGCCGGAGCGCGCGGTCCTGGATGACCTCGAAAAAGTCGACCTCATTCCCATCCAGGTGGATCCCTCGCTGCAAGACCTGGTCGAGGCCGATATTCTGGAAACCAGATACGACATTCCGATCATCGTGAACGAAAGCGTCCTCAAGTCGCTGAATTTCTGGCTGAGCCGCGGCAGGAAGCTGTTCACCGACGGATTGATCCGCTCCGGGCGCTACCGCGAGATGATCCAGGAAGTTTTCCGCGCCGAGATGCTCCCCCTGGACCTGATGTACCTGGCCCAGGTGGAGAGCCTCTTCAAGACCAACGCCCTGTCGCGCGCACTTGCCAGGGGAATATGGCAATTCAGCCGCGGGACGGCCATCCGTTACGGGCTCAAGGTCAACAGGCAGATCGACGAGCGCATGGACCCCGAAAAATCGACGCGCGCCGCCGCCCGCTACCTCAAGGACCTCTGGGAAATGTTCCGCGATTGGAACCTGGTTCTGGCCGCATACAATTGGGGCGAGGGGAAGGTGCTGTCGCTCGTCGAAAAGCACAAGAAGAACGACTTCTGGGAGCTCGTGAACCTCAAGCGCGGGTTGCCCAGGGAAACCAAGAACCATGTCCCCTTGATCCTCTCGAGCGTCATCCTGGCGCGCAACCCGGAAAAGTACGGGCTGCCCCTGGAGCTGGACCCGCCGCTGCAGTATCAAAGCGTCAAGATCCCGCAACGCACGAGCCTGAGCGCCATCGCCAAGGCCCTCGACACCGACGTCGCCACGCTCCAGCGGCTCAACCCCGCCCTGCGGACGCCGTACACGCCGTCGAATTATCCCGATTTCGAGCTCCGGGTCCCTGCGGAAACCGACCCGGCTCTGTTCGCAAGGCTGGCCGCGCTGCCCAAGGCGCCCGCCGCCGCCAACGAGGCGTTCGATGGGCGCTATCGCGTCCGGCCGGGCGACACGCTCTGGGCGATTGCAGCGCGCTTCGGCACGACCGTGGCGGTGCTCCAGGAAGTCAACGACATACGATCGCCGAACGCGCTGCAGGTCGGCAGTTGGCTGGAGGTTCCCACCGCAAGGACCCCGGCGCGCCGGCAGGCTGCGAAAACCCCGGGTCGATCCGCCCAGGCCGCAGGCGGCGCGCGCAAGCCGGGCGGCCGTTGAGCCCGACGGCGGCAGGCCGACGCCCAGCCGGCCCGGCAGCGCGCCGGATCGCTTCCCTCCGGCAGTACGGCGCGGGCCAAGCGCCTGGCCGGGCTTGCTTTCTTGCTCAAATAAGGAGAACTTTTGCGGCCGCGGATCCGTATCTAGTGCTGTCTGCCGGTCGATAAGGACGGGAGTCTTCGATCGCAAAGCGGGCTTCATGAACACAACCGTCACGGAACTGGAACTCCCCGCGATCCGCGTGATTGCCCCTCGGGCGGTGACGCGGCTCACGCCCCTGGTCTCCCTATGGGAAGCCCTGCGCATCGCCGTGGACTCGATCTGGAGCCACAAGCTCAGGTCCTTCCTCACGCTGCTGGGGATCATCATCGGAGTGGCCTCGGTCGTGACCGTCGGGGGTGCGATCGAGGGTCTGGGTTACTATGTCAACGACCGGCTGGTCTCGACCTTCGGTTCCAACACCTTCATCGTGTCGCGCATCGCCCGCATCAATATCACCGACGAGGAATTCGAGAAGCTGATCCGCAGAAACAAGCGCATCCAACTGGAAGACTACCGCGCGCTGCGCGAGCGGTGCACGGAATGCGAAGCGGTCGCCCTGCGCCTCTTCGCCCGCGACGACATCAAGGCGGGAAACAGTGTTTTCTACGATGCCAGCGTGCTCGGCGTGACCGCGGACATACCGAAGATCCAGGAACTGGAGATCGCCGAAGGGCGGTTCCTGTCGCATTACGACGCGGAGAAAGCCCGCCCGCTGGCGGTGATCGGTGCAGCGGTGCGCAAGGAGCTCTTCGGGCCCGTGGACGTGATCGGCAAGCAGATCCGCCTGGGGGGCGACGACTACACGATCATCGGCGTCGAGAAGGAAAACGGCAGCTTTTTCGGGCAATCCCTGGACACGAACGTCTACATACCTTATACCGCCTTCCTCAAGAAATACGGCGCCCGCCGCTCGCTCGACGTCCGCATCAAGGCGCCGTCGGCCGAGCGCCTGCAGGTCACCGAGGACGACGTGCGCATGATCATGCGCTCGCGGCACAAGCTCCGGCCCAACCAGGAAGACGATTTCGACATTCTCGGCAGCGAGGCGATTCAGAGGACGGTCGGGCAGTTCACCGGCGCGATCGCAGTCGTGGTCACGCCCATCACGCTGATCTCCCTGGTCGTGGGCGGCATCGTGGTCATGAACATCATGCTCGTGACCGTGACCGAACGGACCCAGGAGATCGGGCTGCGCAAGGCGCTCGGAGCCAGGCGCAGGGATATTCTGATGCAGTTCCTCGTCGAGTCGGTGCTGCTCGCGTCGCTCGGCGGAACCATCGGCATCCTGGCGGCCTACGGCATCAGCCTGATCATCCGCAGCGCCACCCCCATCCCCATGGCCATCACGCTGGGATACATCCTGCTGGCGCTCCTGGCATCGGGAGGGATCGGCCTCGTTTCCGGGATCTATCCCGCCCACCGGGCCGCGAAGCTCGACCCGATCGTGGCCCTGTCGCGCGAGTGAGACCATGGCCGCATTCCCGCAGCGCGAAAACCTGTCGATGGCCCTGGAAACCCTGGCCGCTCACAAGTTCCGCTCCTTCCTGACGGTTCTGGGGATCATCATCGGGGTACTCACCGTGATCGTGATCGCCTCGATCCTGACCGGCATGCGCCGCAACATCATAAGTCTCGTCGAGGAATTCGGCACCGAGAACATCTTCGCCTTCCATCTCGACATGGGGCCTAGGATCGGGGGCCGCCGGCCGCGCGAGGAGATGCTGCGCAAGCCGCTCTCGCCCGATGACGCGCTGGCGCTCCGCGAACAGTGCCCCTCGGTGCTGGATGTGGCCTGGGAGGGGTTTCCCTGGCGCACGCGGGTCACCGTCGAGTATCAAGGCAAGAGACTGCGATCGTTCAACTTCAGCGGGATCTCAGCCAACTACGCCCAGGTGAGCAATCTCGCGCTCGCGGACGGCCGCTTTTTCACGCGGTCCGAGGACGAGCATCGCATGAATCTGACCGTCCTGGGAGCCAATGCCGTCGAGGCCTTCTTTCCGCTCGCGGATCCGATCGGCAAGACCATCCTGATCAACGGCCGGCCGTTCACCGTTATCGGAACGCTCGAGAAAAGCAAGGCCGCGTTCTTCGGCGAGAACGAAAAGGACGGTGCGATATATGTGCCCTACGGGGCCTTCAAGAAGATGATGCCCTGGGAGGACAAGCATTTCCTGATGATCCGCGCCCGGCCCGGCAAGCTCAAGGAAGCGCTCGACGAAGTGGAGAGCCTGCTGCGGCGCAGGCGGGGCGTGAAGCCGAGCGAGCCGCGCAACTTCGATCTCACGACCGCCGACCGCCTGATCGAGCAGTTCGATTCCATCACCGCCACCGTCGGCCTGATCGCAATCGCCATCTCCGCCATCGGCCTGCTGGTCGGCGGCATCGGGGTGATGAACATCATGCTCGTGTCGGTGACCGAGCGGACGAGGGAAATCGGCGTGCGCAAGGCCATCGGTGCGACACGGAGCGACATCGTCATGCAGTTTCTCTTCGAGGCGATGACGCTTACGGGCGTGGGGGGCCTTCTCGGCGTCCTGCTCGCGATAGCGGTCAGCTATGTCATCGTGGCGCTCGTGCCCGACCTGCCCGCCACGATCCCGGCATGGGCCGTGATCACCGGTCTGGTGGTGTCGGTGACGGTGGGGCTGGTTTTCGGCGTCTGGCCCGCACGCAAGGCCGCCCGTCTCGACCCGATCGAAGCTCTCCGTTACGAGTGAGCGCGCCCGCAGGCGCGCGTTGTGATAGAATCCGCCGCACCCGGCGCGGCTTCATGCGACCCGTCATCTGCCGCAACAGCCGCCGCCGGCCCCGCCGTGAAGCCGCAAGAGAAGGGAAACGCATCCTCGGGATACCGCTTGGGGGCCGCCGCCGCGGCAGGATACGGTTTGGGGCTTTTCGCCGCAGGGTCCCTGGGTTGGCAGCATGCGGCCCTGCCCGTTCTCGTCTGGGCATGCCTCACGCGCCGGGAAGGGCCGCGCGCGTTCGTGCGCGACTGGTGGCCGCTCGTCCTTTTCTGGCTGGGCTATGACTCGATGCGCGTTTGGGGTTCGCTGCTTTACCCGCGCGTCGCGGTCGAGGAGCCCTACCGCTGGGAAGCCGGGCTCTTTCTGGCGCCGACGGGCGAGATCTGGCCCCATTACTTTGTTGCATGGATGCGGCAACATGGGAACAGTGTTGCGGCCCGGGCGCTCTATGCCTGCTGCAACATGGTGTATCTTTCGCACCTGTTCGCGCTGCCGGCCCTGCTTCTGATCTTGTGGCTGCGCCGCCGCCGGCTGCTTTTCCGGCGCCTGCTCCTCTCGCTCGCCGCCCTGGGATACCTGGGGCTGGCCGGGTACGTCGCCTATCCCGCCGCTCCCCCCTGGTGGGTCTACGAAAACGGCTTCCGCCGGCCCACGCCGGAGCGCTCCAGGCCCGCCGGGCTGGAAAGCGGCTCGGTCCTGTCGACGCTATTCCATTACAGCCCCAACCGCTTTGCAGCCATCCCTTCGCTTCACGGCGCCTTCCCCCTGCTGCTGCTCCTGGTGCTGGCGCTCCACGGGGCCCGCCTGCGCTGGATCGCGCTGGCGGGCTCTTATACGGCCGCCATGTGGTTCGCGTGCGTCTTCCTCAACCAGCATTACATCGTCGATCTCCTGGCCGGCGTGCCGCTGGTGCCTGCGGCACTCCCATTCGCGGCCATGCGCAGGTTCGTCCGCGGGCCTTCGGGGCAGCCGCCTTCAGGCTGATTACGATTCAGACACCGGCAGGGATGGGAGCCTTCATCACTGGAGCCCCGCTGCCGGAAAAGCGATGATCGGCACCCGGGCACGCTCGTTCGGAGTCCTTCATACTGCCCGATAGGGGCACACTGCGATCCGGGAAGAAAGCGCACGACCGGGAGCGGTCCCCCTGCCGTCCCACTTGCGCTGCCGGGAACATCACCTCGGCTTCATGCCCGCCCGGGCGGGCTCAGCCCGTCAGCTCCCGACCTTGAACGGCACGGACGCCATCGTCCTGTCCCACATCATGGCCAGCTTCCCGCCGTCATCGGTCATGTCGATGAACGCGATGGTGAACTGGTCCATCGAGAACGGCAGCGTTTCGACTTTCATCGCGACGCGCAGCACATCCTTGTCGGGCGTGTAGCCGTACGAGCCCCAGAGCGCCGTCTTGTCGTTAGGGTCGTACTTCTGCTGCGCCGGCCAGTTGGAGAAGATCAGTGTCCAGGCGTTTTCCTTCAGATCGACGAAGACGCTGTATTCGCCCACCGGCAGCGTCTTGCCGTCGAAGATCAGCGGCACTTCCGTCATGAGCCGGGTCGTCTGGTTCGCGCCCGCGCGCCAGACGGGAGCCCCGTCGTTCAGGGCCTTGCCGTAATCCGCGCCCGACCCGAACAGGTTCTGGCGCCCGCGCTTGATCGGCCGCCCGTAAGTAACTTCGATCCACTTGCCTCCCTGATAGGTCTGCCCCATCTTGCCCGCTACGTACTTGCCGCCGACCTGCGTGGCCGCCGTGCCCGGAGGGCTGGCCGGCTTGCGTGCCTGCCCCTGCAACAGCGATCCCGCCAAAGCAACCACACTGACTCCAACCGCCAAAGTGCGAAGCCTCATAGATCCCTCCTTTATGTATGATTATGCCACATGACGCTCCGCTCACGCGGAAAGATTCCGGGCGCGATGTGCCGCTCCAAGCCGACGGGCTCTGCGCTCCCGCGTCCTCATGGCGACGAGGAGCCGACACTTTCCATCACAGACGGGAAACAGGGCCGCGTCGCCATTGCAGGAAAATGGTGAGCGTCCCTATTTTCGGAGGAGGACTGTGCGGATCGGGTAGGGAATCTCGATCCCGGCCCGGCGGAAGCGCTTCAGGATTCTCTTGCGCAGCTCATGCTGCACAAGATACTGGTCCCTGAATTCCGCGACCTGGCAGATGAGCGTGAAGTTGAGCGAAGAGTCGCCGAAGCCGGGCGTGAACCGGACCACAGGCGCCGGCTCGGCCAGGAGCCCCGGGATTTCCCGCGCCCCTTCGTTCGCGACCTCGAGCAGGATGCGCTCGACCTCGTCGGGGTCGGAATCGTAACTGACGCCGACCGGGATCGAGACCCTCATGTTCTTCTCCGGGAGATGGTAGTTGGTCACGATCGCATGGGCCAGCTTCGAATTCGGGACGATGACCATGTTGTTGCCAAGCGCCCGGATCGTCGTGCTGCGCCAGGTGATGTCCAGGACGTAACCTTCCTCGCCGCTGTCGAGCTTGATGTAGTCCCCCACGCGGATCTGCCCCGCCAGGCTGATGTAGAACCCTGCAAAGAGATTCGACAGCGTGTCCTGCAGCGCCAGTGCGACCGCCAACCCGCCTACTCCCAAGGCCGCCAGGATCGGGGTGATCTCGACCCCGAGGGCGTTCAGCAGAATCATGGCGCCGATGCCGGCGACCGCGATACGTGCCAGGTTTTCGGTCAGGCTGGTCACCGGAAGCGCGCCCTGAAGCTGTCCGCCGTAATAGCGTACGAGATAGCCCGCAAGCCGCGCCGCGGCGATCGTCAGGGAGACGATCCAGAGAACCAGCAGGAGTCTGCTCGAAAGCCGCAACGCCGATTCCGGCAGGCTCGATGACTGCACACCCAGATGCACGCCCAGGATCAGCACCCAGAGCATGAACGGGCCGCGCAGCGAGCTGATCAGCACGTCATCCAACTGCGTCCTGGTCGCGGCCGCGCGCCGCTGCAAAGCCCGGAAGACGTAATGCTTCGCCAGCCAGCCCACCGTCAGCGTCAGCGCCAGCACGACCAAGGGCGGCAGCCACTGCTGCCACCGGGTCAACAAGAGCTCCCGAATCGGTTCCATGAGACCTCCGATCGCGCCTCCCTCCTGCGGAGCGCCCCCAAAGAATACCTCAGATGCAAGCCCGGGTAAGCGGCAACATGCTCTCCTTCGGCCGTCCCGGGTATGCCCCGCGCCGTGCCCCCCACCCGGAACCGGCAGCGGCAACAAGTCGACCCGGCTGCGATCCCCATTCCTCGAGTGCCCTTCGCACACAAGCCGGGCTCATCGGGAAGCATTATAATTAAACATTACTTGACACTGACATATTTTTCCGATACCATGCCCGCGATGGAGCAAGACGCAAGACGGACCTGGTCGCTGGCCGAGCTTGCCGCGGAAACCGGGGTGAGCCCGCGCACCATACGCTACTACATAGCGCGCGGCCTGCTCGACGGTCCGATCGTGGCGGGCCGGGGTGCCGCCTACACCGAAGACCACCTGGCCCGGCTGAAAAAAATCCGCGAGCTGCAGGCCCGGGGCCTGATGCTGGCGGAAATCAGGCTGCAACTCGCCGGCGGGCGCGCCGCCGGAGCCTTGCAGCCTGCGGACTCCTGGGATCGCTACCCGATCGCCGAAGACGTCACGGTCTGGGTGCGGAGAGACATTGCCCCGTGGCGAAGCCGCACGATCGCCCGGGCGCTGGCCGAATTTGCAGCAAAAACGAAAAGGAACGGGAATCATGACCACAATGAGTGAAGAAATTGAAACCGGGGCCTACGCGCCGCTGGGCGCGCAAAGCGGCAAGCCGCTGCGCCTCGCCATGCAGGAATTGTTTCTCACGGGCAGAATCCTGCCGGTCGGGGCCCGCGTGCTGGTGCGCCACACCTTCCGCTCGGCCGAAGCGAAGATGATCGAGGCCGTCTATTGCTTCCCGCTGCCCCGGGACGCCGCGTTGCGTCGCTTCGAGATCCAGGGCGACAACTTCATCGTGCACTCGACGCTCAAGCCCGCCGGGGAGGCGGGAGAGGATTACGAAAAAGCGCTCGCGGAAGGGCACCTGGCAGGCCTGGCCCGGCAGTATCGCGACGGCCTGGTCAACCTCTCGCTCGGGAATCTGCGGCCGGACGAGAGCGTGACGGTCACGCTCGAGATCCTGTGCGGCGTCGATCTCAGGGATGACGGCCTGCGCTTCCGCTTCCCCTTCACGCTGGCGCCTTCGTACCACTCGATGGCGAAGGCGGCCGAGATCGAAGAGGGCGAAGGCGAGATCGAATTGCCCGAAGATCGATTCGGCGACGTGATTCTGCCGAGATTCCGGCGCTCGGCCGAACATCTCCACCGGGTCTCCTTCGACCTCGCGCTGGAGATTCCGTGGAACATCGACGGGATCGCGTCGCCCTCGCATGCCGTCGAGATGCGCGGCATGAATCGCGTCCGCCTGGCACCGGCCTCGGATCTGCCCGACCGCGATCTTGTGCTCGACGTGCGCCCAGGCGCCCGGGGCCCATGCACGCTGTCGGGAACCGCCGGCGACGGCCGCAGGCATTTCGCCGTCGTGTTGCCCTCGAGCGAGTTCGGCACCCAGGAGCAAGGCCCGCGCGCGGTCGTACTCGTTCTCGACCGCTCGGGGTCGATGTCGGGAACCCCGATGCATCAGGCGCGCAAAGCCGCCGCCGCATGCCTCGCCGCCCTGCGCGCGGACGACCGCTTCGGCCTGGTCGCTTTCGATAACGTTTGCGAGCTGTTCAACCAGAGCCTGGTGGCAGCCGCGCCGGAAAACCGCCGGGCGGCCGCGGCCTTTCTGGAAAGCATCGATGCGCGCGGCGGCACCGAGCTTGCTGCCGGCATTCGTGCAGCGGCAAAGCTGCTCGAGGGCTCGGGGGGCGACCTGTTCGTCATCACCGACGGCCAGGTCTTCGCGACCGAGGACGTCCTGGAAACGGCGCGCGCGGCAGGCTGCAGGCTCCATGCGCTGGGCATCGGCAGTGCGAGCCAGGACCGCTTTCTCGCCCTGCTGGCGCGCGAGACGGGGGGAGTAAGCCGCTTCGTGACGCCGCGCGAGCGCGTCGACCGCTCGGCACTGGAACTGTTCGCCTCCGTCTCACGGCCGGTGGCCACGGATGTGAAGCCGGCCGGGACGGCGTCGCCCGATAT
>Ga0272448_1003771_pt1 | contig 17745 bp, 11 predicted proteins | sample YNPCB0191_FD_202220 | JGI IMG/M metagenome (GOLD analysis project Ga0272448, IMG submission 202220) | Hot spring sediment microbial communities from Yellowstone National Park, WY, United States - YNP-CB-019-1 | ecosystem: Environmental > Aquatic > Thermal springs > Hot (42-90C) > Sediment... | reverse complement strand
TAACGGCCGCTGGTACCATAATATATGCCGCAACGAAGGAATCAACACCGGGGGCCTGGCACGAGGCCTCACCACGGAATCTCGAGACGAAAGGACGAGGAGACATCATGGCCCATACGGACTACGACGCCATTGTGATCGGGGCTGGCTGCGGGGGCCTCTCCTGCGGCTCGATCCTGGCAAAAAACGGCCTCCGGACACTCGTCCTGGAGCAAGGTGACACCATCGGGGGCTGCTGTTCGACGTTCGAGGACCAGGGGTTTCACTTCGACGTGGGGGCATCGATCGTCGAATTCGTCCCGGCAATCGACTCTGTGTTCGAACGCCTGGGCAAGAACAGGGCCGATTACATCGATTTTCGGCCGTGCGACCCTATCTACTCCTTCAGGACCCCGGAAGGAGAGATCATCGATATCCCGAGGGATGTCAACGCTACCTATGAGCTTTTCAAGAAGTACTGCCATAGGGATGCCGAGCGCTGGCTCGCCTATGTGGACTACTGGAAGGTCGTGCAAGAAAAAGGCATGAAGCAGTATCTCTACACCGACATGCAATCGTGGAAGAGCCTTGCCAAGATGTGGCTCAAGGCGCCGGCCCTTCTCCGTTACATGTTCGTGTTCCTGACAAACTACGAGGAGATCATCAAGAAGTGGTTTTGCCACCACACAATCCTCGACACCTTTGGATTTCAGTCGTATTGGGCGGGATTGCCGCCGAGGCTTTGCCCCGGTCTTTACGCTGCGATCGGCTACACCGAGCACGAAGGCGTGTACTATCCCATGGGGGGCATGATTTCGATACCCAGGGGGATCATGAAGGCAGGCCAGGAGTTCGGACTGGAGGTCAGGCTCAAGAGCCGGGTCACCAAGGTCATTGTCGAGGCCGGTACGGCCAAGGGGGTCCAGCTCGAGGACGGCGATCGTCTGAGAAGCCGCATCGTGGTCTCGAACATCAACGCCAAGAGGCTCTACCTGGAACTCGTCGGGGAGGAGCATCTCCCTGGACGCGTCATAAAAGGCGTCAAGAGTTACACGCTCTCAATGCCGATGCCCATGATCTACCTTGGCGTCAATACCACGCCTCCCTTCCGGGCCCACCACTCGATGCAACTGGGACGTTTTCAGGACATGAACGACATTTGGGACAAGTACTATCTCAAAGGCAGATTGCCTGAAGAGACCTTGTGTATGGTGTGTTGGCCTACCAAGGTCGACAGCAGTCTCGCACCCGAGGGCCATCACACGCTCAATCTACTTGCCATGGGGCCTTACAACCTCGATTACGGCACCTGGGACGAACGCAGGGAGGAGTTCCTGGAAAAGGGCATTACCTACGTCGAGAATACACTCTGGCCGGATATACGCAAGCACATCGTGTACAAGAAGGTCTCCACGCCTCTCGATTTCGAACGCCGCCTGCTCCACCCGCAAGGCGCCATCTATGCGCTACAGAACGATCTCGCCTCCACCCTCGTCTTCAGGCCGTCCAATCGGTCCAAGTCCATCCGCGGACTGTACCTGACTGGCGCATCGACCCATCCGGGGGGAGGCGTCCCCATGGTCATCGCCGGAGGCGGCATCACGGCAGACCTGATCATGAAAGATCGTGCCATGCTTTGACACAAGCACATCCTGGAAGGAGAGACTATGACATTTACCGCACTGATTAAGTGGCTCCTCCTCTGGGCGGTCTTCACAGCCACTGTCTATTTTCTCTACAAGGCGACGTACGCCCTCGTGAAGAAGCCCAACCTGCGCTACTACGTTATCAAGACCCTCAAAGATATGAAGTACCTGTATTACCGGTACCATGTATAGAGGTTCGGGGCATTCGCAGGAGCAATCGCCGAACAAAGGGGGCCCGTCCGAAAGAGACCGTATGTGACAAATGGCTGAGGGCCAGAGGGAACGTATCTGTTCCTTTCCTCCTTCCTTTCTTTGAATCAGGGAAACGACCCGCGATGGCTGCCAAGATCAGAAAACTCTTCGAGCCGATCCGTATCGGTAGCATGACCTTGAAGAACAGGATCAAACTGCCAGCAATGGCGGTCGCCCTGGGCGAAGACGGGGCCGTGAGCGACAAGATCAAGTATTTCTACGCGGAACGAGCCAGAGGCGGTGCGGCGATCATAGGCATAAGCTGCACGCCGACCCGGCTCATCGAGGACCCCATGCTCGGGCTCTACCACGACCGCTTTGTTCCGGGCCTCAAAGAACTCGTTGATATCGTCCACGAGAATGGGGCAAAGGTATACGCCCAGATGGGGGTGGGATACAGTTGGGCATTCGGAGACGGCCCTGTGGAACTCGTGAGCCCTTCCGGGATCACAGCCACGGGGAAGCCCGGGACCTCCTTCCGCATGGGCGGCCCCTACGAGGCAACCATGCCCCGCGCCCTCACGATCGACGAGATCAGGGAAATGACCGAATCTTACGGCGACGCCGCTTTAAGAGCCTTGCGGGCAGGGTTCGACTCGGTGGAAATCATCGCCTCGGTCGGTTACGTGATTTCCCAGTTCCTTTCGCCGCGCACAAACAAGCGCACAGACCGTTATGGCGGCACCCTGGAAAACCGAATGCGGTTCTTGCTGGAGATCATCGACACCATTCAGCTCAAGACCGGGAGGGATTTCCCCATAACGTGCCGTGTAAGCGGCGCCGATCTTCTCGAAGGAGAAGGGTACGGCCTCGAGGACACAAAGAAAATGGCCGTAATGCTGGAGAAGGCCGGCGTTTCTGAAATCGATGTCATGGCAGGCTGGCACAACGCCTCTGTGGCCATGATCCAGACCAAGGTCCCTCAGGGTGCCTGGGTTCATTTCGCAGAAGGCGTGAAAAGCGTTGTCAGCATCCCGGTGGCTGCAGGGACACAGATCCAGGACATAGAAGTCGCCGAAAGGGTCGTCTCTCGAGGCAAGGCCGACATGGTCTACATGGCTCGGGCGCTGATCGCGGATCCGGAATTGCCGCGAAAGGCCAGGGAAGGAAGACTCAAGGACATACGACCTTGCATGAATTGCTGCAGATGCATCGAGGCATCGGACAAGCCGCCCGTCTACTGCAGCGTCAACGCCAGAATGGGGCGCGAGGCGGACTACCCCCAGGAGACTCCTGCCAAAGAACGGAAACGTGTCCTGGTCATCGGGGGCGGACCGGCAGGGATGGAGGCCGCCCGAATTGCTGCCCTGAGAGGCCATAAGGTCACTCTCTGCGAGAAAAAACCGAGACTCGGCGGCGCCATGCTCTTGAGTTCGATCACGAACCCTCGAATGGGGGCTGTGCTGAGGCACAAGGTTCGCGAAATAAGGCAGCTTCCAATCGAGGTGGTGCTCAACACTACGGTAACCGCCGATGTGGTCGCGCGTTCCGACCCTCAGGTGGTGGTCCTGGCGCTCGGGGCAAAGGCCACCACGCTGGAGGCACCTTGTACCGCGGCGCAGGCCCTTCTCGGCCGTGCGGAGGCCGAAGAGTTCTTCAGCGGGCGGAGCATCCTGAAAGACGGCTTTTTGAGGAAAACCCTCGGCTTCTCCGGCGCTCTCCTGCTCAGATACTTCTACGATCCCGCCCTTCTCAGATGGGCCTTGCGGTTCGGGTTTCCTTTCGGGAAGCGTGTCGTTATCTTGGGCGGCACCTTCGCCGGGGTCGAGCTGGCTGAAACACTCGCAGAGCGCGGCAAAAAGGTTACCATTGTGGAATCCTCGGGCCGTATCGGCTCCGATATAGGCATCACCCACAGGTGGGTCTTTCTCAGCAACCTCCGAAAAGCCGGGGCTGAGTTGATCGTCTCGGCCACGCTCGAGGAAATAACGCCCGACGGGGTCGTGATTCGGACTGGAGAAGGCCGACGGCTCATCCAGGCAGACACCGTCGTGCCCATCGGAATGACGGCGAACAAGGAACTCGCCCACACATTGGAGGGCCGTGTTCCCGCCCTGTTTCTCGTGGGCGACTGTGCAGAACCGGCCAAACTCATGGAGGCGATCGCGGCCGGCTTCTTGGCAGGGCATACCATCTGAAACTTCACTGAGTGAGGCAGACCGATGAATACCGCATACGACGCAGTGGTCGTAGGGACAGGGATCTCAGGCATAGGGGTCGCCGCATTGCTCGCCAAGTCGGGGAAAAGGGTTCTCGCTCTGGAGAAGAACGAATACATAGGCGGGCGGGCGGCATCGTTTTCCTTCCGGGGGTTTAGGCTCAATATCGGTCAGCACGCGGGTCTTTCCGGGCAGAAGCTCGACCAGTTGTTCGAGCACGCAGGCTGCCGGCCGGGAGCCAGAGAGTATTTTGGCGATATCGTGATTTACAAGAGGGGCGACTATCTCCCTCTCATGTCACTTGTACCTGTCGGCGACCCGCAGCTCCTGAACCTCCTCATCGAGGTCCAACAGATCACGCCGAAAGATATGGAACCTCTCGACTCCGTCTCGGCGCGCGACTGGCTCGCCCCGCGAATCACCGATCCGGACGTCGCAAACCTCCTCAGGCTGGCCGGATGTATCTTTACGACAATTCCCTGGATCGAGCATATGGCCGCAAGCTCTTTTATCCAAACGCTCCAGACCCTCTTCAAGACCACCGATACATGGCTCCCCTCGCACGGCATGGGCGAGTATCTCGGGACACTGGTCGATGCCGGCAGGAGAATGGGGGCGGAGTTCGTCACCGGAGCCGCTGTCAGAAAGATACTTGTCGAGGACAACAGGGTCTGTGGAGTTCTGGTAGAAAGGGGAAAGGAACACATCGAGGGAGATCTCGGCGAGCCCTCGAGGATCGAGACCCCGCTGGTCGTTGCCTCGTTCCCGATCTGGGATCTATTCGGGCTGCTCGACGCCTCGCTCTTCCCCGAGGCGTTCGTCGCAATGGTCAGGCATCTCGACAAGAGGACTGCCAACGTGGGGATTACCGCGGCCCTGAGAGAGCCTTTGTACGAGGACAAGAAATTCATCATCCACGAATTCCCGCGTGTCGGCTATCCAGGGACGATCTTCATGCCGACCAACATTGTCCCCACGATCGCCGAGCACGGGGGGCACCTGCTGGAGAGTTCCATCATCTGCGAGTACGATTCCTTCCGAGACAGAGAAAAGCTCTTCCGCACTGTGGAACTGATGAAACAAGACCTCGACGACCTCTTCCCCGGGTGGCAAGAACAAGTCCTGTGGCTGAAGCCTTACCTTCACTGGGAAGAGCCTGCTCGCACGCCCGGGCGGGAGGGCATATTCCGGCCAGGACCCAAAGCTCCTGGGATCGAAGGGCTCTATTTCGCCGGTGACTCGGTGAACTCGAGGTCGCTCTCCGGTATGGAATGCGCCGCTGACTCCGCCATGATCTGTGTCGAGGAGATTCTCGGCCGAATCCCCTGATTCGGTCAGACTACGAAAAGATCTTTGTGAAGAGGGGCCTTCGGTTCACAAAGAGATGCAAGACGGCCTCGTGCATCCCCCCGCGTGACCGCATGACATATATGCTGCTGCGGCTGCCTTGCATTGCCTGACCATAGAAACGGTTGGCCGCTGTTCCACGCACGATCCTTTCTACCGGGACCGCGTGCAGGCGGCGAGGTTCCTGTGGTCCGCACAGGCGTTCTGGGACGGCATGAAGCGTGGCCTTCGCACCACCCTGCAGATCTTTCTCTTTCTCGCCCCGCCCCCCCTCCTGACGCCTTCCGTCACCCTTGGCTCGACCCTTGCGGAAACCAGGGGTTTCGGCACACGAGCCATGGGGATGGGAGGTGCTTTCACCGCTGTGGCCGATGATGTCTCGGCAGTGTATTACAATCCGGCCGGACTGGCACAAATTTACGGACATCATCTCCATATCGAGTACCTCATGGTCGCTCCACGTCTCTACCTCCAAAGAGGTTCGGCACCGAGGGAGGTTTTTCTGGACAAATGGACTCAGGCGCCGATGGTCGCCCTCGTCACCGATCTCACTCAAACCATGACGCTCCCGCGTCGCCTTGTGCTGGGGTTCGGGGCGTATTTTCCCGATAACTTCAAGTCTGCATGGAAGGTGCGCTATGGAACCGAACGCTTCGATCCTTACTATCCCATGTACGGAGACTCCGACGAGGAAGAAGGAATCGGGATATGGGCCTCCTCTGGCTTCCAACTGTTTCCCTGGCTTCTCGTCGGCGCAGGGTTCAACTTCATGCTCCACGCCAAACAGGTCGAGGCAGAAATCACGCTTTCCACCCTCCTCGAACCGGTCAAGGAAAGATGCAGGGTCACTTTGAACATCACGACGGAGATCTTTCCCATCGCAGGGATCCTCATAAAGCCCATGCGGCGTCTGCGCCTCGGATGCGCCTGGCGAAAAGAGGGGGAACTCTTGTTCGGAGGAGGCGGAGGCATCGAGCTCCTTGCCAAACTGTACGAGAATCCACAGAAGATCGTTCCCTTGCCGTTGTCGTTGAAAATCCCCATCCAGAGTCACTACCGGCCTACTCAATATGCCTTCGGGGCGTCGTACCAGGTCCTGGAGACCCTTCTCGTTTCTCTCGATTGCACGATCTACGACTGGAGACCCTACAAAGACGATGCGGAGCGAAGACCAGATCCGCCCATGAAACGAACCATGGTGCCTAGGATCGGCTTGGAGTATCTTTTCACGGAGAGAATCGCCGTGCGCACGGGGTACGCCTTTCAGCACTCGCCGTTGGTCCAACAACGGTTAGGGTATCATACCAACCTGCTCGACAACGATGTTCATACGCTTTCGTGGGGGGTGAGCTTTCCGCTGCAGGTAAACGGTGTGCCACGAGCACCTGCGGAGGTTTCGCTCTTCTATCAGATTCATCTGCTGGCCCCACGCACCTTTGCCGATGTCCACCAGACCGGGACGACATTCAGGAGCTCGGGGCTTTTTCACTCCTTCGGCGGGGGAGTGCACTTTCGTCTCTGAACGGGGGAGGCCGCGCATGCTGAAAACCATATCGCTGGCTTGCCTCTTGCTCGTCGTGCCCGCACGGATGGCTCCCGCCGATACGGCGACACAGTTCGGTCTGTCTGCCCGGGGCATCGGCATGGCAAACGCCGTCTCCGCCATAGCCTCCGACTGCTCGGCGGTCTACTACAACCCCGCCGGACTTGCCTTGACCGCCGACGATGACATCACGGTCGGTTACGTCTACCGCCATCTACATGTCAGCGTTAGGGACGAGAGAGGGTCGGGTCGTGGCCGTGCCGAAGGGGACACCCGCTCGATGCTTTTCGGGTACCGAAAGAATCTCAGTGCGATACTGCCCGAGCAATGGTCGAGGAACATGGGCGTGGGGATAGTGGCCCAGCTCCAAGATGAACTGAAACAGGCGGCACTCGTGCGAACATCCTTCTATCAGAGCGTGCAGTTCCCGGTGTTCGGCAGGGTCGAGGATGTGCTGGTTGCCGGGGCCGGGCTCGGTCTTGAAGTCCACCCCCGAATGTACGCTGGCATAGGCATGAGGGTGGGGGTGACGCTCGATGTCCAGGATGTGACGGTCTCCATGAACCTTTTGAACGGGAACTACAGGTATCTCAACATGGATGCAAATATCGATACAGAACTACGGCCGATCGCAGGGGTTATCTGCCGACCGTGGGACGCCCTCTCGATAGGCGCCGTCTGGAGGCGAGGCGGACCGATCGCCCGTATCGACGTGAAGGGGATGGGAATAGCAGAAGCAGGGGCCGTGCGTCTGCCCATTACGTTCCTGTTCACGTTCAGGGATCTCTTCTCTCCGGACGAGACGGCTCTTTCGGTCGCCTATCGTTTGGCCGACAGAGTTCTGACAGCCTTTGAAATCACCCACCAAAGATGGTCGGCCTACAACCTGCCCTACAATGAAAGGCCACCCGGGGAGCCTTTTTACGACATTGTAGTGCCGAGGCTCGGCATGGAGTACTCTCCTACCGGAGCGCTCGCCTTTCAGGCGGGATACTACTTTCAACCGTCACCCGTGAGATCACGCCAGCCTCTGACCGGGTTTCTTGACGCCGACCAGCACGTGCTTTCCGTTGCGATGGAGTATTCGCATCGCACTCTCAAGCCCATTCTCGCGCGGCCTCTTCAATTCGGCCTGTTCTTGCAGTACCATCACGTGGCCGAGCGCACCCTCGAGATAATGAACGAACCTCGTTCGATCAGGGGGTCTATCGTGAACGTGGGGGTGACAGTCTGTATTCCTTTTTGATGCTCTCGGTCCCCGCAGATCGAACCCTCACCCCGCAGTACACGTATCATCCCCCTCTTGAAGGGTGGGGACCCCACGAGGCCTTCCACGCTCACTCACCGGCATGCGGCTCGCCCCCCTCCCTCGACATCGATATGAACCGGGAGCCGGCACACGGCGTCGTTGGGCAGATCGAGCAATCCATCGATGAGCGGGTCTCCTGTCGGGGGAACCTTGGCCACTCCCACCAGAAGTGCATCCCCCCACTTATCCAGTCGCTCGCCGGTCACTGTTTTGGAGAAGCCTGCCGAGGTTTCGGTGGTTATGGTCGTGACAATGGATATGGAGGTCGAGCTTCGGTTCCCCAGCCATGGTGTGAAGGTGGCGTCGAAGTCGAGTTCAACGAGGCCTGTACAAAAATCGATGAAACCTGAGAGCCTGTGCGGCGTGATCTCGATGCGGATATCATCGAAACCAGGGATGAATTGAAGCGGCGGGACGTGGAACTCGGAGAATTCGACCGACGCGCGCCCATCGCCGATCACCTCGAGTTTCCCGATCCCGTCAGAGCCCTTGCCGTCATAAGGGAACTCTGCAAAGGATCCCAAGAATGAAATCGCCAGACGCCCGTCCCTGCCGACCCCCATGAACACCTTCTCCGGCATGCCGGGCTGCGGAGCCCCATAACAGGCGAAACGTCCCTCGGGAAAGTCGAGATGTGCTTCTATCTCTCCTGCCGCATCGGTCGGCAGGTCGAAAAGCGCATCGAGCAGAGGGTCGCCCGTTCTTGGCACCGGTGCGACACCGACCAGCAAAAGGTCTCCTTTTCCATCGAGGGTGCGTCCTGCCACCTCTCTAAACACGCCTCGGGAGCTGCCCGTCGTCAACGTGGTGGCAACCCTCAGATCGGCCAGCCCGCGGTCGAATACCAAAGGCCGGAAGACCCCCTCGAAAAAAAGCTCGACCTCTCCGGTGCAAGAGTCGATAGTGCCAGCCATGTCGTCAGGCACGATGTCGACGTAGACAGGGAACCCGGGAACAACAGAGAGATCGGGCACGTCCATGGCCTGCTGCGGGAAAAAGAGATCCGCTCTGCCGTCCCCCCGGTATGTCATACTACCCACGCTGCCCTTCCCTCTGCCGTCGTAAGGGTACTGCCTCACCGGGTTCGCTCCGATAGAGAGGGTGCTGTTGTAATGCGAGGTCAATCGGACGGGACGGACGGCCTGCACCGACCTCCAGGAGTGCTCTGCGTCACCTGAGCCGCAGGCGGAAAAGATGAACCCGCACACCAGGAGCAGGAAACCGCCTCGCCCAAGGATCGACGCCTCTTTCGAACGAGCGCTACCCATCATTCGCTACACGTAATCATCAGTGAGGGGCAAGACATCCGGGTGCATGAGATTGGCCGGGTCGAACGCCTTCTTTGTCTCCTTGAGGATTCTCAGATACTCGCCGTTTACTCCCCACAACGGGAGATGATACTCTCCGGCGCCGAACATGTTCCTGAAGAGCGACCCGCCGAGTTCGAGCATGAGCTTTTGCGTCTTGTGCAGCATCGTGGTCGCCCGCTTCACTTCTTCGGGATTCCCTTGATCCCACCAGAAATCCACCTCGATACCGCCGACCCGGCAGTACGGATACGGCCCTTGAATATCGGTGCCGGTCATTGCGTGCTCTACCGTGATCGCCGGATTGGACGTTTTCCAATACTTTTGAACGAGTCGATCGTAGCGCACGGCAAACTCGGGGATCTTTTCTGCCTTCATAAAACATGCTGTCCACTGAAACGCACCCTTGTAGGTGCCTGTGAAATTGTCCTTGACGCCAAGACTCATCTTGATAGGGCCCCTGTTCATCCCCATCTCGTCCAATTGCACGCCGAACATTGCCGGGTCTATGATGAGAAGGCCGTGCGCCTGAAGGATCTCCGTAACGATCTCTTTCTTGATTCTCACCTCTTCTGCATCGTAACCGCTCACCAGGATCGCAAGGGGGTGTTGGGGCGCCATCTTCAGGGCATCAGCGATACTCGTACCCTCGAATACCTGGGTTACAGCCAGCGCGAACAAACCGGGATGCCCCTTGTACATGAAATCGACGACGTTCTCCTGGGCGACCCGACGGATCGCCTCGAGCGTCTGGCAGAACGCTTTATGGTGGTCAGCGTCGTAGTTGGCAGCGGCAATCAACTCCTCCAGCGAGCTGACGTTGTCGTTTTCCGGATAGAGCTTGGCCGTCAATTCGGTGCATACCCCGAACATACCGTCTGCGTTGAAAAACATACCGAAAAGATCCGGGCCCGGCGTAAAATGGAGCGGCAGGTTCCCCACATGAGGGATCGCTCGGGCCCCGACCACGAATATGTCCCCATTGGGGAGCACCCAGGTCATGGAGGTGGTCAGATCCGAATTGGCACCGTATTTGACAACGGTCCCTGCACCGCCTCGGCACACGTAGTTCGAGAGCAAAGAAACGCTGCCGAACGTCATTGCAAGGATCGGCTTCAGATGGAACCCGTCGGCTGCCCTGCATTTCTTGGCCTCCCACCACGTCGAGCGTTTTCTCACGCCAGGGCCCACCGTTATTGTCATCGCCTCCTCGTCCACCGACAACGTGTGGCTCATTCTCTTGAGATCGAGCAATATGCCGCCCTTCCTCGGTACCGTGAGCCCCCCATGGTTGAACCCCGTGGACTGCGGCACTATGGGGATGCCGTGTTCGTAAGCGATACGGACGATCTTCTGGACATCTTCGGTAGTCTCGGGCAATGCCACGATATTGGGACGTTCCCCGGAGAAGATGGTGAAGTCCCTGCCGTAGCAACTGACATCCACGGGGTTGTCCGAGACCCATTCCGGACCGATCGCTTCTTCGAGCTTCTCTTTGACCAGTCGCACATTCGATTCCGTGATCCCGGTCTCGCCGTCCCCGACTTCTGGGGGAAGCCACTCAGGGTCCTCGTCGTGTACGATCCGGCCCGGATTCATGATGTTGAGCGGATCCAGGATCCTCTTCAGGTGCTTCAGGACGGCCAAGTGATTCGGTATGCTCGCGTAAATCGCCCGGCCGAGCGGTCCGTGAGGCCGGTTGAAAAAGGCCCCTCGTCGAGAAAGCTCGAGATTCACATCTGCCAGGAGGTCCTTTCGGTACCCGTCGGAAAAGATATCGTAGACGGCAAACACCGCCCTCCCCCGGTCGTAAGAGGTGAAAACCTTTCCCACGTCGTCACGACCGAGGCCCGCCCTCTGGACAAAGCCGTCCACCACCGAGTCCAGACCGACTGTCTTCGAGAACAGGGAAAAGAATTCGGTATGCGTATCGCTGAGTTGCATCCAGGGGACGTCGAGTTCCCGGGTGATCGCCTCCACGAGCACGTCCGCCGGACTGCACCGGTAGTCTTTCATGAGCCTGACGAGTCTGTCCCTGTTGTGCTCCACGTGAGCGGTCCTGCCCTCGAGCCCTATCACAAGAACCCACGGTCCCACGTCCCTTGAGTTTCGGCCGAGGAGCCTCTGGAGCGAGACAGCATCGATCCCCAGATATTCCACCCCGAGTTCTGTACGGGGCACATCCCTCAAGGCCCGGAGCACCTCTCCGACCTCCTCGAAACTGTACACAAGACACGTCCGGCACTCGCAGACAGGCCACAACAGGATAGAGGCCCTCGTCATCACACCGAAGATATCGTCGGAACCGAAGAACCAGTTGGAAAGATTGGGGCCGCCCTCGTTCCGGCCGTCTGCAGCGTCTTCCCTGAACCCGTGTGTTCCTGTCCTGTGGATGCGGCCGTTCGCCATGATCACCCTCAAATTGGTCGTCGGGTAATCGTAAAACTTCGAGGAGGCCTTTCCCACTATCCGGGCCGCGTGGCATTCTGCCACGGACAGGGAATGAGCGGCGACGGGGGAGACCGCCTTCAGTGACTTCTCCCGCAGCTCCTCTCTGAGCTTGTCCCACGTCACCCCCCTCTGGACGTGGGCGATGAGATTTGTCGCATCGATGTGCTCGATGGTATTCATCAGTGTGAAATCGAGCAGAATGCCTTCCTTGTCGTAATCTTCGTCCAGGAGGTACCGATCATTAGCGGTCACGATCCCGGTTCTTGTCTCTCGGGCCAGGTTGACGATCTCCTGTACCTCTGCGTCGCCAGCGGGCTTGACGACCACGAGGCCAGGGGCCTCACAGCCCGGCCTGAGAAATCTGCTCGCAGCATCACCCCCTGAAGAGACGCGATCCTCGCCAACGAGCGACCGCAATCTATCGATTACTCGCTCTTCCATGTCTTCGCTCCTCAGAAAAACACCTCGTGAGCTCTTCCGCCCCTCAGAGAGACCTCGATTCTGAAAACTGCTCGCGAGTGTGCAGGAAAGGAGACGGCACCCGCTCGCCGGACGTCATCGGCACAGCGGCCACCCTGCATCGCCTCGGAAAAGCACCCTCGCGTGACCGTTCGCCTCAAGCGTCACCCTCCACGACCGAGAGGGCCTTTGGACCCTATGATACGAAAATCGTAGTATACGATATTCGAAAATACAAGATCCGCGAAAGAGACCGGCACCGCTTTCAGCCACTCGCCCTCGGCAGGGGCATCTCGGTGAAAGAAGACGGATCGAGCACGGCTGGGAGGCTGCCCCCTACCGGGGCTACTCGACAAAAGCTATGGTCAGACCAGAAGCTGGCGCCAGAACCCGCCATAGATGCCTTTGGCGACGATTCGCCCCGAGAGCGCGGAAAAAACGACCCCGCCGGGCCACATGGAGTAATGGCCTGCCTGGAAGAGATTCTTGATGGGGGTCCGGAAGCGGACGAACTTCTTGGCCATGTGGCACCTGAACGAGTCGTAGGTCCATCCCATGATCGATCCTTCTGGATTCAGGGTCCATCTGGAAAGCGATCGGGGCGTGGCGAGCTCCTTGTAGACGACCTTTCCGGAGAGCCCGGGAATGACATATTCGGTCTTCTTGATAATATCTTCCAGGACCCTGGCCTTGAGTCTGCGGTATTTCTGGTTGCGCTCGAAGGGGTCGTCCGAACCAGTCCCCCACCCATTGAGCCAGTGATAGGGCGTAAAAACCTGCACCACAACAGAACTCTTTCCTCGGGGTGCCAGGTGAGGCAGGTGGTGGGATGTGGCATTTATCATGGACCAGCCTTTGTTGTGTGCCTCGGGATCGTAGACGTTCTCGGCGGCGAACTCGTACGTTCTCCAGTAGAGAGTGTGATGCTCTTTTAGATATTTCTCCAGCTCTGCGGCCTCCATGTCCAGGCCGAGAAACGCCGAACTCACGGACACAGACACAGGGGCGGAGGTGATGATCTCTCTGTCTCTATAGTCCCATCGGCTCGGATCGTCGAGCATTCGGTTGACAAGACGTTTTGGATTCCCGGTGTTGATAAAGTAGTCCGCTCCGAAACGCTCTTGCTGCGAGGTCTCCACAGCCCTCGCATAGGGCCCAAAGGTAACGATTTTTTCCACCGTGGATCGAAAGCGGATTTCTCCGCCCCTCTCCCGATAGGCATCCGCGACCTTGTCGAGCCACTGCTGGTAGCCTGCCTTTGGATACCAGTAATCGTGAGTGAAGGCGTACCAGAAAAAAAGATGCATCATGAGCAGCATGTTCTTGGCACCGCCCACTCCGAAAAGAAACGCAAGCCGCGGGTCGCCCGAAAAATACTCCCGTGCCTTCTCTTCGCCTGTCTTACTGAGCAATTCCGCCGCCCCGAACGTCATGCCCCCTGCTCGTGCGAGAATAGAAAAAGTGCTTCGTACCTTTTCCCACCCGTCGAGAACGAAATTCAACGGCCCGCCCGCCATGATCTTCATGAGCGTTCGGCACCGGGGGGTGATGAAGTCAAACCACTTGTCCACCCCCGCAGAAGACTCGGGAAAGGCCCTCTTGTAGTCCTCCCGCATCTGATCGTAGTCGTACATCGTCACGTCGCAGTCCGGCGTCACGTACCGAAACCGTACCCTGATCCATTCTGCAGGATCGTAGAGGCCAAGCTCGTCGAGCATGGGGAAGAGGAGGCCCACGTTCTCTGTGGATTGGTCTCCACAGTCGAAGTAGAACCCCTGACGCCAGATGCCTGACATGTTCCCGCCGACCTGCCTGCCATGCTCGAGAATGAGAGAACGTTTCCCCATCTTTTGTAGATAAAGCCCTGCGGAGAGACCCGCAATACCACCGCCTATTATGATGACATCATACTCCTGGCCCATATCCATCTCCTTCTCCGTGAGGCCGGTCGGGTTCCCTGAAGGGCGGTTCCTTTCGCCCCGCCTCGCCCCCCCGCTTGGCCAGCCCCTCAAAGGTGCACCTCTGTTCTGAAATATGTCTTTGCCGCCCCGTCGGCATCGCGCCTCTGAAATCTCTTGCCGACCGGCAGCCTCCGGCACTCCTCCCCGCCGAGAGCGACGCATCGCCTCTCGGTCCCGCTCAGGCTCACTTCCCGTTGTGGCCGTCCCTCAGCGCAGGCGGGGGAAATGCCCTGCGCACCGTGTCGACCACCTTCCATGCACTCCTGGCGCAGGCCGGCGAACCTGTCCACCCGGGGTCCTTTACCCCATCGCCCACATTGAACAGGTTGGGGATCGGAGTCTCCACGGGCATGTCGTGCCCCGGACGGGTCCGCATGCAGGGCAAGTCGTCGTCGATGTCCTTTACGACCCACTTGAGGACCCGGCCGTGCGTCTTGAAGAGCGGAAAGGCGGTCTTGAGATCTTCTTCATTGCGCGCGATCTCGAAATCTCTGTCGATGTGGGACGAACACGTGGCCGGTGTGCCACACGTCCAGAGCAGATGCCTCCCAGGGGGCCCGACCTCTCGCGATACCAGCGTCAAAGTGACGCCGGTGACGATGGCCTTTGTGCCGGATACGACCACCAGTCCCCTCTTGTCCAGAAGCGGGACATCGCTTTCGATAAGCCCCATGACAATGGGCACAGGCCGCAGGACCTCCTTGATCCGCCTCATGTACCAATCCGGAAGGGCCCCCTCGCCGACCATTTCCGCTGTCTGCCTCGGCCCCGCATTGCTTATGACCACTCGCGCATCGACCTGCACATGTGTGCCACCGAGAGCCATGACCACACCCTTCGCGCGGCCATCCTCGACCCTTATGGTCTCGACCTCGGCCTCCTCGAGCACCTCGCCGCCCCGTCTCCTCACGACACGTGCAAGCTCCTCGATCAGCTCGATATTGCCCCGGGGCGCGTAGCCGAATCTGTGGAGTTTCGTGGGACGTGCCATACCGGCAAAGAATTCGAACACGTCCTCTGCAGGGCACTCGAAATCGTTTGTCGCACTGAAAAGGGAGGACACAAGTGCATGGTGCACCTCGATGATCCGAGGGTCGTCGGTGTGTCGCTCCATCCACTCTCGATAGGAACGTTTTGACGTGCTGCGCGCACGTTGTGCAATCGGCCCACCCGAACCCACCCGGCTGAGCACGCTCCTCCAGGAGAGGCGGCCCATGGCCCTCAGCGTCATCCACAACCCCTGCAGACCGAACCTGTAGTGCCGCCACCGGAGCTTCCTCAACGCCGTCAGCACGGTCGAGCCCACTCCCTCGCCCAGCAGAGGGTACATGTTCTCGCCGATTTTCAATGAGATGTCCGTACAGTCTACGACATCGAACTTCGCCCCGGTCACGGTGAACGTCTTCTCGAGTTCTGTGCCGCGCTGGATGATCAACGCCCCGGTCGGGCACTTGAACCCGTCGATCACCTGCGTCGAAAACCGGCCTCCGAGGGTAGGGCGTTTTTCGGCAACCAGTGTGCTGTACCCGTAATGAGCCATCAAGGCAGCGGCAGTCATGCCACCGATCCCCGAGCCGATCACCACACAATCGAACCTTCTCTTCTCCATGGCATTCCTCTTTTGGGCGCGATTTCGAGAAACCCGTACGCGCTAACGGTCGTCTGCCCTGATGCGGGCCATGAGCTTCGTGAGCCTGAACATCCGGCCATCGAGCATGATTGCGTCGTGGGGGCAGAATTCCTGGCAGCAGTAACACTTGATGCATCGTGCCTTATCCACGAACGGGAACTCGCCTTCCCTGAAGGTGCAGGCCTGGACAGGACAGTGGGAGGCGCACACCCCGCATTTCCGGCATTTGTCGCGGACGATCCTCGGGAGGCAGCTGATGAAGGGAGACATCGTCCGGCCGAAGACGGCATAGGCCCCGAAGGTAAATGGCGGCTTGAATTTCTTGATCCGCGGGATCTCCCCCTCGACCGGGATGGAGTCGATCCTTCCAGACCAAAGGCCTCTTTCTCTCCCCACCTCGAGGGTCATCACTCTCCGCACGGCGTATCCGACCATGCGTGCGCAGACGGCATCCAGTGCGAACCCGTTGGAACCGGCCAGGACCTTGCCTACATGGCGCGGCGTGCCGTTGGTTGGGCCGTTGCCCTCCATTGCAATGACCGCATCCATGATGGTGAGGTCGGGTGGTCTCGACTGAAAGATATCGACGAGTATCTCGGCGAAGATGCGCGGGTTCTTGCCTATCACGTGCAGTCTCGATTTTTCTCCGCCCACACACATGCCGTAGAGATTCTTCACGGACCCTGTCATGAACGCATGGGAGTGCCCCTTGAGCTTGGGCAGATTGATGAAGTAATCGCATTCGAAAAACTCGGAGGAAAGGTACACGTGGTCCACGTGGCGCGAGTTCACCTCGACCCCGACAGGCCTTTCGGCAAGATTGACATAGGTATCCCCTGCCGCATCCATGATCCCTGTGATCCTCGCACATCGTTCATTGGCGCCGTAGGCCGTGGCTCCTGGGTTGTCTCCAACGATGATTCGCTTCGCGGCCCTTCTCTTGAGGGCCTTGACCACTGCCCTGATCAGCGCCGGGTGAGTCGTAGCGGCCCTTTCGATCCTGCATTGCGCGGCCATATTTGGCTTTACCAGTACGGTCTTCCCCCTGAAATCGAATGGATAACGCTCCAGGATGCCTTCGACCGCAAGGTCCATGGACCTCTCTGCGTAGTCGGCGTCCCTGACAATGACACGTTCTGTGCCGGTCACTCCGCACCCCTCCGTGCTAGACGCCGTCGATCGGTCGGTGGGACCGACAGCGCCATGGTCAATGATCTTGTCTTCATTGCACCGCCTCGCCAAAAACGCAACCCACCTCTTGCCGTCACAGGGACCGGCACGGCGCTCTTGGCAGCAGGCTCTTGTACAGACGATAGGGTCTCGCGCTGTGGCTCGCACACAGAGAGGCCCCTGAATTCGATGGTGACGCCCGGCACACAAAAGGGACCGGAGGGAGATCTTCGAGAATGACCGGGGGCCGGCGATCGCATCCCATAGGGAGGCGCCTCAAAGCTTTGGGGCGTCTTTTCGTGACAATGGCCACAGCGCCTCTCCCCGGTCGAAGTATAGGACAGAAGGCCCCCTCCTGCAACGAAGTCGCAGTCCACATTGCCGGATACGGCTCCGATACCCTCAAACAACTCGTGATGGCCCACAACCTCGGACTCGGGGAAACCAGGAAGGTGACTCTCAGGGGTGCCTCTCTCGATGACCTTGCGATACCTGACTGGCTCCGGGCCGACCGCCTGGAGGAGTGGGGTGT
>Ga0272448_1003770_pt1 | contig 17745 bp, 11 predicted proteins | sample YNPCB0191_FD_202220 | JGI IMG/M metagenome (GOLD analysis project Ga0272448, IMG submission 202220) | Hot spring sediment microbial communities from Yellowstone National Park, WY, United States - YNP-CB-019-1 | ecosystem: Environmental > Aquatic > Thermal springs > Hot (42-90C) > Sediment... | reverse complement strand
GTTCTGCACATTCTTCCGATACTTCCCCTCCTTCTCCGTATGCCCTGCCCCGAGGAAAGCCAGAGTCGCAAGGCCGGTCGTGCCGAGATCGTCGGAGCCGGCGACCTTCGCATCCTCGCCGTCCTTGTCCTTGCCGTGCCACTTGCTCGACCAGTGGCCGTCCGACTCCTGGTTCTTCGCAAGCCATTCCAGACCGAGCGCCACCGCAGTCTCCGATCCGAACGAGCCGCCGCCCTTCTTCAGAGCTCCCTTCTTCGCACTCCCCCTCCTGGCCGCCAAAAAACCACCGTACCCGCCAGTCCCCACCTTCGGCCCGCCCAACCGACCGGACATCCCCTGATCCGACCCCTTGCCCAAGACGCCCATCGCCAGGTCGCCGACATTCCCCACACCCACGCCGTACCCGCCCACCAAACCGTTCGGCCCCACAATGTATGTCCCCAGGTTCGGCGCTCCGCCCGTTCCATCTCTGAACCCAACTCCGGAACCGTCCCCGTCCATCGCCCCCACCGCTCCGTCGAACGCACCCCCGTCTATCCCCTTCTCCACACCCGCGATCGCTCCATCGGCAACATCGCTCCCTTCGGGATGGACATTCTCGTCCCCTATCGGAATCTGATTCGTCGGATCGGGCGGCGCCTCTACGGTCCTGTCAGAAATCTCTGCCTCCGGCGGAGGCGTCAACTCCTCGATCTTCTCGACCTTCTCCTCCACCTCCTTCAGACTGCTGTCGTCCACGGCCTTCTCGTCCGTGCTCAGCAGGTCCACAGGCTGATTGTTCGTCTCTATGACAGGGGTCTCCTTGACCGTGATATTGACGAATATGAAGATGAGAATGCCGTGGAACACGACCGAGCTGAACCACAGCGGACAGCGGCCCAGGAATTCGACCAGAGCCGAACTCTTTTCTTCCTCTTCTTCTTCCTGTTCCCTGATGAGATCGTCAAAATCTTCGCTCATTGCTCTTACCTCCGTTTGTTCTCAGTCATTGCCTCCTCGATTCTCGCGCGAACTTTCCGAGTCCATAGCAATAGTATAACGTTTCCCCCACCAAGTGTCAAGCGCTGAAATCGCTCGGTCCCGGAGCGACCGAGAGTGTACAAAGGAGCCCCAGGGTGACGGGGCGGTATCGTCTATCTCTGCGCAGAGTCCGGCATCGCGCCGCTGGGCTGGTTTGAACGCCAAGCCGATATGCGCGATACTGAAAACCTGGACATTGAATGTCCGGACGAGGCCGTCGTCCAGGAACCCGAGGACGACAAGAGCAGGCAGGATGCAGAACTCAAGATGCAGAACAGAGGGCAGGAAACGACGCCGCAACGGGCGCGCACTTTTCTGCCGTCACGGCAGCCTCTTGCTTTTTCTGCACCTTGCGCTCTCCGTCCCCGTGCCCGCCGACGAGGAAGCGAACGGCACGTTCGAGAACTCGCTGGAGATGGTATTCCGCCGAATCCCTAAGGGGACTTTCAGAGTCGGTCCACCGGGGATCGAGAAGCAAAAGGCCGTCTTGGAGACCGGGAACCCGGCAGCAGGGGACGAGGCCACGATCGAGCGAGACTTCTATCTGTGTGCCCACGAGGTCCGCGTCCGGGACTACCGGGCCTTCTGCCAGGCAACTGGACACCCCCAACCGAAAGGCGAGCACTACGACATCAAGACTGGGCGCTGGATCCCCGACTATGCTCCGCTCGAAGTCAAAGACACAGGCGAAAACCTGGCCATGCCGATCACCTGCGTCGCCTACGATGACGCCGTCGCCTTCTGCAAGTGGCTCTCCAAAGAGGAGCGGCGAAAGTACCGCCTTCCCACCGAAGTCGAGTGGGAGTACGCCGCCCGTGCCGGAAGCGATCTCCCCTATCAGAGCAGCGCCGACTTCGACATGTTCAAGGTGAACGGCGACGCCGTGAAAGGGACAATCCTCAAAGCGTATCCGGAGGAGGTGCTCCTCGACGGGCCCGAGGAGAAAGGCGGGGATAAGGAGGCCACACTGAAGCCCGGTATGGAGAAGGACTTCCCACCCAATAAGTGGGGACTCTATCACATGCTCGGCAACGTACAAGAGTTCGTCGAGATGACCGTCGAGCCCCCGAAGGGCGACGTCCCGCTCCCGTGCTTCACCGTCCTCCCCGGCAAGGTCAACCGTATGCTGCGGGGCGGTAGTTGGCTTCACGATAAGCGCGACTGCACAGTGTTCCGTGCGAACTATAACTGCCCTCCGTACACTAACTCGACCATAGGGTTCCGAGTGCTTCTCGAGGTCGAGACGGACAAGTAGAGCGGCTGCATCGCCAGGTGCGAACGTGCCCATGACAGGCACAAGCTCAAAGAGCCCCCTCGATGCCGCGCTCGTCAGGGTGGTCGCCGGAGTCCTGGCTGCATGCCCTTGGCTGCACCTGGTGGGACGATCGGACGTCTCGTCCTATGGGGAGGACAGCTTCGTTCGTGGGGCCGAGGAGTCGGGTCTTGCTCGACCTCGAGGCGACACTGATTCCGGCCGAGCTCCCGCCAGAACCTGATAGAAGAGGAAGTACGACAGTCGCCGGTGTTCAGCTCCGCCGCAGACTTCGGGTACGAGAGTGTCCTGCCCCCCCGAGGCTGGGCCGCGGAAGCGTCGTCCTGGGATCGGCTTTGACCTGCTTCGCCCCGACGGTACGATTGGAGTACGAACGCTACGAAAGGCAGGTCATGGCGGACAACGAGAAGGCCCGGCGAGCACAGGAGGAGGCGGACTGGAGACGCGAGTGGGAGGTGAAGCCAAACGCCCTGCCCGTCCCCGACCACTACCCAGAGGCCGCGACCGTCCAGACGCCGAACGAGCTGATTGACAACTCGTTCACCCTCTGCAAGAACGTGCTCTACTCCTTCAAAGTAACCCAGCGGGGAAAGAGCATCCGTCCGTATCAGAGTGCACCAAGCTACGCAACAGACCAACTCGCCTTCTGCTTTGACGACCGCGACCATCAGTACGCTTTCGCTGCGGCGCTCTGCGTCGAGCCGGATCGCAAGTTCCTCAAAGCCGTTGCCAGGCGCATCGTGGAGGAAGAGCTCTCCCGCCTCGACGACAGCGACGGCCAGTACTTCAAGTTCTGCTGGCCGGAGGACCTCGTCAACTACTATCTCTACACTGGCGACGGCTCGCTACTCTCTCGCTACCGGACCCGTCTCCGCAACCTATTCGAGCGGATCTACGCTCGCTTCGACCCCGATCACGATAATCTCGTCGCCTTCGAGAAGAAGCACTGGGTCTTCGAGCTCGGAGAGCCGCCGTGTTACGCGGACTGCAGGATACCCTTTGCCTCCGTTCCGCTCTGGGTCAACCTGCGGATGCTTTACTACCTCAAGTGGCTCTCGTTCCACGCCGAGAAAGCGAACCTGCCGGACAGCGCATTCTGGAGGATGAAGTACGATGCCGTAGCCAGGGCGATCGAACGGTTCTGGAGCGAGAGCGACCAGTCCTACTATCTGGAGCACAACGCAGACCTGGGGAAGTGGCTCTTCTCGCATCAGGGGGAGAACGAACGGAGCCGGCCGATTGATGGACCCGCGTTCGCCGTCGCCTACGGACTCGCCGACGAGCGAAAGAGCCACTCAGTCTGCCGCTCTCTCCGTCGGCTCGTGCGCGAGTTGAGCATCTTCCCGCTGCCTATGACCTATCCGTTTGACGGCTTCTCGGACAGCCTATGGTTCGTTGACAAATCCTGGCAGCCCGGCTACAAGCGGGGCGTGCTCGCCGTTGCCCGGTACGGCGATCCGGACGACGCGGCCGCAATGGTCAGGAAGATGTCTGCTCAAATCATCTTTGGCGGCGATAAGGAGCCGAGGGAATGGTACTACCTCGCGGGCGGCTCGCCGGCTCGTTCCGCGCACTACCCTCTGGCACGGGGGCCTTACACCGCCACCGCCGGTGCGCACCTCTCGGCGATTGTCGAGGGACTCTTTGGCCTCCGCCCCACCGAGCCAGGCTTCCGCACTGTCCAGCTCGCTCCCTGTTTCCCACTCGAATGGAAGCAGGCCAAGATCGCCCTCCCCCTTTCCGACACAGGCGCTCTGAGCATCTCCTACCGACACGAGCCTGGTCGCCTACGGGTCGAGATCACGGGCGGGAGAGGAAGCCGAGGCGACTTCCGATTTCGCATCCCAGCCCACGCCCGGCCCCACGAGGTCAGGCACAACGGCAAGCCCATACCAAACCCGCGCACCGAGAAGAACGAGGATGCCCGGTTCGTCTGCTTCTCTGCTCCCCTCTCCGGCAGTCTCGAGGTCACCTACAGGTAGCGACAGGAGCTGTGCGGCGGCCGAAGAGAGTGCAGGCCGGAGGTCCTGTGTCATACAGGACAGCGCCAGTCCATCGAGAACCTCGAAGGGCGCAAGAACAGCGTGAGCACGCATTCGCCGGCCGCTGCGAGAATCTCCAAATAGGCACGACCAGGACGCTGCCCATTCGCGGAACGAGGCTCGGGGGTAGTGGACACAGGGCGCCCGCGGGAGCGGATGCCAGGTTCGACCGTACTTGCCACCGTCGCACGCAATGGGCAGATTGATCGTCCGAGGGCATGTGCGGCCTTTTGCGGCGACGTCGTGATTGCCCGTGAGATGGCCTTACGGTATAATAGACGTCTTGGAGGTTAGCATGTACGCTGTGATCGAGACTGGCGGAAAGCAGTATCGGGTGGAGGTCGGCGACACACTCGACGTCGAGATGCTACCCGTCGCCGTAGGGAGCAGCTACGAGTTTCCCAAGGTACTCCTCTACTCGGATGGCGAGACGCAACTTGTTGGGAAGCCGTATCTTGAGAACGTGAGCGTGAGAGGCGTGATCAAGAGAGAGTTTCGAGCAAGGAAGGTGATCGCCTTCAAGTACCGTAGAAGGGAAGGCTGGCACGTGAAGAAAGGACATCGCCAAAACCTCCACGAAGTAAAGGTGGAAGAGATCAAGCTCAAGTCTTAGGAGAAGGCCATGGCACACAAGAAAGGACAAGGTTCCTCGCGCAACGGGCGTGATAGTCAACCCAAGTATCGCGGGGTAAAACGATACGCTGGAGAGCGTGTCTCGGCAGGGAGCATCATCGTCCGTCAGACCGGCACGCGATTCAAACCTGGCCATAACGTCGGCATGGGACGCGACTATACGCTCTTCGCGAAGGTGGACGGAGTCGTCCAGTTTCGCGATCGCCTGGTGACGATCGTCACGTCTTGATGTTTGTTGACGAAGTCCGAATAGAGGTTCGGGGAGGCAAGGGCGGCAACGGGTGCATCAGCTTCAGGCGGGAGAAGTTCGTACCGAGGGGGGGACCTGACGGTGGCGACGGTGGACACGGCGGCAGTGTCATTCTGAGGGGGGATGCGGGCATAAACACGCTCCTCGACTTCCGCTACCGGTCGCATTTCGAGGCTGGCCGCGGCCGGCACGGCGAGGGTAAGAAGCGTCACGGGAAGAGCGGCGCGGACTGTATCCTCTCCATCCCCCTCGGGACGCTTGTGTACGACCAAGACTCCGGCCTCCTGCTGAAAGACATCTGCCGACAGGGTGAGGAACTCGTGGTAGCGCGCGGCGGGCGCGGCGGGCGTGGGAACGCGTCGTTCGCCAGCTCGACGAATCGCGCTCCGCGGACGGCCGAGGAAGGCGGCGAAGGGGAGGTCCGACATCTCCGTCTGGAGCTGCGCCTCCTGGCGGATGTTGGCCTGGTCGGGCTGCCGAACGCCGGCAAGTCCACTCTCCTCCGACGGATTTCCGCAGCACATCCGCGCGTAGCGGACTTCCCGTTCACGACCAAAGAGCCTCACCTCGGCGTCGTCGAGGTCGGTCGGTGGAAGAGACTGGTTGTCGCCGACTTGCCGGGCCTGATCGAGAACGCTCACCTCGGAGTAGGACTTGGCGACCGCTTCCTGCGCCACATCGAGCGAACCAGCGTCCTACTCATCGTCCTCGACGCCTCCGAGTCCGATGGAACCGACGCCGCCAGAGGGTTTGAAATCCTGCGAAACGAGCTCAGCCAATACAGCCGGAGCCTTGCCGAGAAGCCCTACCTCGTCGCTGCCAACAAAATAGACCTTCCCGGCGTACGTGAACGGGCGGAGCGGCTGGGAAGCGAGATCGGCCATTCGGTTTTCCTGATTTCTGCGGCCACGGGAGAAGGGGTGCCCGCTCTCATCGGCGCGGCCGCCGACCTCCTCGATGCGGTCAAGGTGGAGCAGAAGCTGTGATCGAGGGGATTCGTCTCTCCAAGACCGAGTTCCGCCGGCGTTACGGCCTGTCCGAGAAGGCGGCTACACGCGCTGCCTCCCTGCTTGCCCGGGGCGTCGCTCTCACCCACGCCGTGCTCGACCTGTTCGCAACGGACGACGCCGTCGCGAAAGTCCTCCTGAGCCGGCGTATCCTCGATGCCGCGAACGATGCGGAGCGGCTCGCCGAGTACCTGAAGGGTTCCGGCCTCCGCGCCACCAAGAGCTCCGACGGAACCCTCCTGATCTCGACCGAGGAGGAGTTGGCCGAGGAGAGCCAGGTCAAGAGCATCCAGCGCGCGGGACCGACCTCTTTCCTCGAGGCGGACGACTTACGGGCGGTGCTCGGGCACGAGGAAGTGCTGAAGCTCAAGCTCACGATACTCACCAGCGCCGATGAGAAGGAGAAGATCACCGCTATCCGCAAGCTCGCACTCACAGCCGGGGGAGTCAAGGAGAAAGGAGGTGCACTGATCAGCGCCCTTTCGGACCGGTCGGGAGAGGTCCGTGCGGAAGCCGCCCAGGCTCTCGTCTCCCTCGGACTCTCGCGCGACGTCGCAGAGGAGGCGAGAATCCTCGCCGAGGGTGGCGAGAAGGAACGACGCGAGGCAGCCGAGAGACTCAGCAACTCGCTCGCCGCTGCCGCGGAGAACGAGGCCGCTGTGATCCTCAGCGTCGTCGCAGGAAGCCTGAGGAACGAGAAGGACCCCGATACCCGGGCCGCGCTCGTGCGAGCCATGAGACCAGCGTGCAGGAACCTCAAGAGCGAGGTGGCTGCCGAGCTCCTGAGAGTACTCCTCGAGACAGTGCGCAGCGAGGAACTCCCCGTGCTCCGCGCCGCCGAAGAAGCCCTGAGAGACTGCGGACGCAGTGCGCCCGGCGTCGTCTCGGAGACCATCGCCGCAGAACTCCGGAAGACCGGCTCCTCCAGACTCCGCCGGTTCCTGCTCGCCGTCCTCGATGGCGTCCCCCTGGACGAGGCTCAGAAGGATACGCTCGTCCGGATCGCCCTTCAAGAGATACTCAAGAGCGAGAACCCAGAGTCGGAATGCACCCGGCTCGGCAACCTCATGCTCTCCTGGGGCACGAGGGCTATCCCCGCTCTCATCGAAGGGCTTCGCTCAGGCAAGCGGCCGCACCGCGTCTTCCTGTGCCAACTGCTCGACCGGATTTGCGGGCGGAAGGGATGCCCGACCGATCTGAAGCTCCGGACGTACGAGGCGTTCGCAGACCTCCTCAAGACCGCACCCTGGACAGTCAGGCTCGTCATTCTCGAAAGCTCGCTCGTCGTTGACCCGGAGATCCCCGCGGGCTCGAGGGAGGACGTCGCCAGGGAGCTGATCTCGATGCTCCACGAGTTCAACAACCCGACCATCCTGGAGCGCATCGAGGCAACGCTCGCAAAGATGGGCTTCCCGGCCTACGCCCCAGCGCTGGCCGTAGTCAAGAGAAGTACGAGGAAGCGAGAGCGGGCCGCGGCTGCGCGCGTCGTCGGAAGGCTGGTCGAACGGTTCACGGACCCAGAAGTCGAGGCGATGGCCGCCGAGGAGGCCGCCGAGACATTCCTCCAACTCCTGGACAGCGACTTCCCGGACAAGGGCGTCCTCGCCATCGCCCTCGGGGAGATGTGCAAGTCCCGGGTTCTCTCCTCCACCACGGTCCAGAGGGTCGCTCACGCGCTGCGTGGCAGGCTCCGCGAGAGCGACTACCCGTACCAGGCTCTCGAGGGGCTCGGCAAGCTCGCCTGCGGTCCCAACGCCCCGCTCGGGATCAAGGTCGAGACGGTAGGCCTGTTCATCGGCCTCCTCGAAGAACGCCTGCCGGAATTCAGGGCCGAGGCACGGCCAAAGGGGCCCGACACAGTGTTTCGCCTCGGAGCCGAAGCCACCGCGTACACGGAGATGGTCCCCCTGCTCTTGGAGGGCCTCGGCGCCATCTGCCTCTCCTGCGAATCGGAAGTGCTCAGAGAGAAGATCGGCCGGTTCCTGTTGAAGAAATGGGAAGCTGCCTCCACATGGCAGGAAAACTGGGGACCCGCCAACACGACCCTTCTCCTGAACGTCCTGGGGGACATCGCCTCGCGAGCGCAGATAGAGGAGGAACTGCGGGCCGACATACTCCGTTCGCTCACGAAGCGAATGGACTTCCTGCCCGCTCTGGAAGCCATTGCGCGAATCCTCGACGCCGAGCCCCGGTCGGAGGCAATCGGCAACTTGGCCGGGTCAATCGCTCGGCACGTCCTCTCCGAGAAGTTCGAGCAGCGAACCAAGCGAGAGAAAGAGTACGAGGTCTGCCTCGATATCCTCGCCCGGACGGCCGCCAGAGCGAGCCTCGGAGACGGCGGGGAAAGTTTGCGGGAGGAAATCCTCCGCGTGCTCTTCGACGCGCGCAGAGAGGGCTGCCCGGCCGCGCTCGGCGCCTTGCGGCTCCTCGAGGCTTCTCCCTATCTGCCGGAAGCTTTCCGCTCCGAAATCCGCCGAAGAATCCAAAGCCCCGACCTGCCCGCCGTCAGAGGAGAGTTCTGAATGGGTACCGTGCAGCGCAAAGACCTGTCCGTCCGCCGGGAGAGGGCTATCCTCGTCGGCTGCAACGACTACGGCGGACGTATCCCGCCCGAGGAAGCCCTCGAGGAACTGGAGCGGCTGGCCCAGACCGCCGGAGCGATCGTCGTCGGTAGGCTCATCCAAAGGCTCGAACAACCCCACCCCACCTACTACGTCGGCTCCGGCAAAGCGTGCGAGATCCGCGACCTCGCTCGCGAGCTCCGAGCCGACGTCGTGATCTTCGACAACGACCTCTCGCCCGCCCAGCTGCGGAACCTCGAACAAGTCATCGGCAGGAAGGTCGTGGACCGGAGCGAGCTCATCCTCGACATCTTCGCAACCCACGCCCGGACGACCCAGGCCAAGCTGCAGGTCGAGTTGGCACAGCTCGAATACATCCTCCCGCGGCTCCGCCGGATGTGGACTCACCTCGACAGCCATGCCGGCGGGATCGGTACACGCGGGCCGGGCGAAAAGCAGATCGAGGACGACCGACAGGCCGTCACGCATCACATCCACGAACTTCGTCGCGAGATCGCCCAAATCCAAGCGCGTCGCGAGCGCGAGGTAGCGCAACGCTCCGGCGAATTCACCGTCTGCCTTGTCGGCTACACCAACTCCGGCAAGTCCACGATCATGAACCTATTCACGGACGCCGGCGTGCTCGTCGAGGACAAACTGTTCGCCACCCTCGACACGCGCACCCGCCTCTGGCAGCTCGACAACCGTCGCAAGGTACTCCTCAGCGACACCGTCGGCTTCGTACGCAACCTCCCTCATCACCTCGTCGCATCGTTCCACGCCACGCTCGAGGAGGTCTTGCAAGCGGACCTCCTCCTTCATATCGTTGACTCCTCCCATCCGAAGTGCGAGGAGCAGATGGAGGTCGTCGCCCGTGTACTCGAGGAGATCGGAGCCGGTGCTAAGCCCGTGCTCATCGTTTTCAACAAGATAGACGCCATTCTCCCCGAGGAGATCGAGTACCTGAAGCGCATCCATCCAGAAGCCGTAACGATCTCTGCCCTCAAACGCACCAACCTCGACATCCTTCGCCAGAAAGTTGTACACTTCGTTCGGCTTCAAGAGGTCGAAGTCGAGATTCGCACCTCACCGGCCAACGGGCGGCTCATAGCCCGATTCGATGAGCTGGCAGACGTCACCGTCCGGAGCTTCGAGGGCGACAAGGCACTCCTCTGCGGTCGCATTCCGCGACGCCAGCTCGGCGAATTCCTGCGCCTCAACAACGGCGACGGGGTAAAGGTGTTGGAATGAAGATAGTCTTCTACGGAACCTCGGAGTTCGCCGCAGAAATACTGACCGCGTTGGCAGCCAGGCACACCGTAGCGGGCGTGGTCTGCCAGCCAGACCGTCCGTCCGGGAGGGGGATGAAACTCACACCGCCGCCGGTGAAAGTCGCGGCGCTCGAGCGCGGAATCCCCGTATACCAACCGAGGAAGGCGTCGTCGCGAGAGGCTCTGCAGTGGCTACAAGCCATCGGACCGGACCTGGGCGTCGCAGCCTCGTACGGCCAGATCCTCTCCGCCGAGGTCCTGGCAATCCCACGCTACGGGATGATCAATGCTCACGCTTCGCTCCTGCCGAAGTTTCGGGGAGCGTCGCCGATCCAGGCCGCGATCCTCGCCGGCGAGACCGAAACCGGCGTCTCGATCATCCAGATGACCGAGCGAATGGACCAAGGACCGATCCTCGCCCGACGAAGCATACCGATCGGCGAGGAGACCGCAGGCGAGCTTTCGCAGAAGCTCGCTCGACTCGGAGCGGAACTCGTACTCGAGACTATCGAGCAGATTGACGCCGGACGGGCCGTCGCAGTCCCCCAAGACCATCGGCTTGCAACATACACGAGGCCGCTCTCGAAGGCCGACGGGCTGATTGACTGGCGAAGGTCCGCAGAACACATCCAGCGACAGGTGCGAGCTATGCAACCGTGGCCGGGTGCCTACGGCTTTCTCAAGCTCCGCAACGGCTCCGAACTGAGAGTCACCGTGTGGAGCGTGGAGGTCGTCTCCCATGAAGCACCTCAATCGGTTCCGGTAGCCAAAGCTGAAGGGAAGTGCGCCGGGGCACCGGGAGACGCGTTCGTCTCCGCCGAATCGCACGCCCAACGTACCGTCCCCGACCACTGCCCAAGGCCTGTGCAGCTCGGCTCGGAGTACCCGTCCCAATCGGAGAAAGGCTCCCCGGCGGGTATCACTCCTGGGGCAAAGGCGGAAGGGGCCGTCCCGCGGTGCGCGGCAAACAAGACGGAATCGCGGCTCCCGCCCCGGCGGAGCTGCGGCGCGATAGAAATCCGGGATGGCAGTATTGTCGTAGTCTGCGGCAGCGGTGCGGTCCGGATAGTGTCTATCCAGCCTTCGGGCGGGAGAAAACTCGCCACACGGGACTTCCTCCGCGGACGAGCCAGCCAGATTGGCGAGGGATTCGTGTGCCGATAGACTTCCAGACGCTCCGGCAGGACGTCGAGGACACGCTCTCCCGTGCTCTCGCAGGAGATGGTTTGATCGCCGAGGCGAAACGGCACGCCGTACTCGGCGGCGGCAAGCGGCTGAGGCCGCTCATGCTGCTCTCGGCAGCGGAGGCGATCGGCGCAATCCCACGCGACTTCCTCGAAGCCGCTGCGGCTGTCGAGATTATCCACGCTGCTTCGCTGATTCTCGACGACCTGCCCTCGATGGACGATGCGCAGATGCGCCGGGGGCGACCCACGATACACAAGGCCTATGGCGAGGCCGCGGCGATACTGGGCGCCGTGTCTCTCGTGGGCGACGCCTTCCACCTGATCGCGAGCAACGGCGCTCGTCTCCGAACCGGCTCCGGCCAGGTCGCCCGGGCATGCGAGCTCGCGTCCCACACAATCGGGGCAATCGGCATGAGCGGCGGACAGGCGATTGACCTCGAAGCATCGCGGCGCGTGCTTCGCCAGAGTGAGCTTCTACAGTGCTACTATTCCAAGACAGGCAGCCTCTTCGCTCTATCCGCGATGCTGCCCCCGGTGCTCGCCGACAGCCCCTCGGACCAGCTCGAGTCCCTGCGCAGGTACGGACTCGAGTTCGGCTTGGCCTTCCAGCTCGCTGATGATCTTCGCGACCCGGTGGAGACGACGAAGGATCGAAACAAGGACAGGAACAAGCACACGCTCGCAGCACAACTCGGTAGCGCCGAAGCAAATGCACGCAAGAAGAAAGCGACCGAGGCCGCACTCGCCGCTCTGGATATCTTCGGCGAGAGGGCGGCCTCCCTGAGCGAGTTGGCGAGGAGAGCACTGGCTTGACAGCGATCCGCGTCGTCGTCATCGTCGGCATCCTCCTCGCGATCGCAGCATTCGCGTTTCTCCGGGAGAAGTAGCTCCCGCATCACCGCATGCTTCGGCTATGCTGTGCAGTCACGATGCTCGTGGACGTCGCGGCACGGTGGAGCTCGTGTCCTCCGCGGTAACAAGTTAGTTTCTGCGCAAACCTTGCCAATTCATGCTGATAGTATAAACATTTCCCACCAGTATCAAGCGCTTGACAGAGGCGTTCTTGAAGGCGTTTCGAGCCAGTTCGTCGAAGTCCCCCCTCCCTCCGGTCGGACAGTGGGCGAGGCGACAAGGTGATCGCCATCGTGGATGGCCCCTCCTTGCTGGGAGGGGACCTCGGGGGAGCCGTTGGGGGCACTGACGACTAGGATCGCCCCTCCTTGCTGGGAGGGGACACTGCCCCGCCCGAAATCGTCACTCTCGCCGCACTATCCGCTGAATCGCGCCGATGGGTAGCAGATGAGTACAAAGTGGTGAGAGCCGGGCGGTCCGAACAAGCTAATGGCCGAGCGACTCGCCGAAGGGGACCTCTCGCCCGCCGATTGTCCTCCCTGAAGGGGCCCGCCCACTGGTTTCTACAGAAACTGACCTGTTACCCTCCGCGCACTCCGCGGCTCGGTTACCCTCGATGCACTGGCGCTTCGCAGGGGTTTTCGCGTTCTCGGAATCCCCGTGCCGCGGCTTCGTCCGTTACCGCTCGCGGGCGCCGTCAGGAAGGCGGGGCCGGGTGGTTCATGCAGGTTCGCCGCCCCCCGCCTCAGCCGGTTCGTCTGTACTCTTCGCGGCTGACTTTTTCCGAAGGAGGAGTTGCTTCTGAGCGGACGCATAGCGGTGGACAAGCTGCTCGAGCACGGCGTTCACAAAGGCCCCGGACTCGGTATCGCCATAATGCTTGGCGAGTTCCACGGCCTCGTTGATTGAAACCTTGGGTGGAATCTCGTCACAGTAGAAGATTTCGTAGGCAGCCAGCCGGAGGAGATTGCGGTCAATGACGGCCATGCGCGCAAGCGGCCAGTTCGTCGTCACTTGCTGGATCTGTGCATCGATCTCGTCCCGCCGCTCCCAGGTGCCCTGGATCAACAGGTGGGCAAACTCCTGCACATCGGCCGGCGCGCCGGACTCGTGCAGAAACGCTCCGACCTCCTTCAAAAGGCTTTCCCCATGAAGGTCCAGTTGGTAGAGGAACTGCAGAGCGAGTTCTCGCGAGCGTGTTCGTCGCTTCAGCGCCGGCACACGCCGGACCTCCCATTCGTCTGTCGTCTCGTCATCGTCCACAGCTACGTTCGCTCCAGATTGTCAAGTGCGTATACAGTCGTATCTTGACCTGCTCGCTCAATCATAGCCCGCATCTTCCCCTCGGTCAAACGCGGCGAAAACCGGCCGAGCCGCTTTCTGATATAGTAATACAAAACGATATGGGCGAAGCCGAGAAGTCGCTCCCCGAGGTTCATGCCTCGGTCGAGATCGAGGCCCAGGCGTCCTTCTGGCGCCGGCTCTTCCTGTTCACTGGTCCGGCGTTCATGGTCTCCGTGGGCTACATGGACCCCGGGAACTGGGCGACCGACATCGCGGCCGGCTCCCAGTTCGGATACCGGCTGATCTGGGTGATCCTGCTCTCGAACCTTATGGCAATCCTGTTTCAGACGCTCTCGGCGCGCCTCGGGATCGTTCTGGGCCACGACCTTGCGCAGGCTTGCCGGGGCCATTATCCGCGGCCGGTCGCCTACGCTCTGTGGGTTCTCACCGAGATCGCCATTGCCGCGACCGACCTCGCCGAGGTGCTCGGCTCAGCGATCGGCCTTCACCTCCTCTTCGGAATCCCGATCCTCCTCGGGGTGATTGTCACCGTCTTCGACGTCCTGCTCCTCATGATGCTGCTCTCGTGGGGCATTCGGAAAATGGAGGCCATCATCGTCACGCTCGTCGGTACGATCGGTCTCTGTTTCGCCGTCGAGATGATCTTGTCCAAACCACCACTCGGACAAGTGCTAACCGGCTTCATCCCGGGACCGCTCCCCGGAAACGCGCTCTACGTAGCGCTCGGCATCATCGGCGCAACCGTAATGCCTCACAACCTCTACCTCCACTCCGCCCTGGTCCAGTCACGGGCTGTGGAGCGCACACCCGCCGGCCTCGCCCAGGCTACTCGTTTCAATCTACTGGACTCGGTTGTCGCGCTGAACGGCGCGTTCCTCGTGAACTGTTCGATGCTGATCCTTGCGGCCTCCGCCTTCCACAAGACCGGGCACACCCAGGTGGCCTCGATCATGGAAGCCCATTCGCTGCTCGCGCCGGTGCTCGGGACGGTCGTCGCCCCGCTGGCGTTCGCCGTGGCTCTGCTCGCCGCCGGCCAGTCCTCGACGATCACGGGCACGTTCGCCGGGCAGATCGTCATGGAGGGCTTTGTCGGAATCCGGGTTCGTCCCTGGCTCCGGCGACTGATCACGCGGCTCCTGGCGATCGTCCCCGCCGTCGTCCTGATCCACCTCCGGAGAGAGGCCGCCGTTGACTCCCTCCTCGTGTTCTCCCAGGTGGTGCTCTCTCTGCAGCTCCCGTTCGCCCTGGTGCCCCTGCTCCATTTCACGAGCGATCACGAGAGGATGGGGGACTTTGCCTCGAAGCGGTGGATCGCGATCCTCGGCTGGGCAGCAGCCGCGCTTATCATCGTCCTGAACGCAAAATTGACCTTCGACACGATCGCGGAAGGTCTGAAAGCGGGAGGCAGCACCAGGTGGCTCATCCGGTATGCCCTCATTCCGGTGGTAGTGATCCTCTGTCCGCTGCTTGCGTGGATGATCCTCGAGCCGTTGATCCGCAGGAGGGGCGTGCCGCGTCCGGCTGGACCGCCCGTCCCGGTGGTCTCGCTTCCCGGCTCGGAGATGCCTAAGCTCTACAGGCGAGTCGGTATCGCCCTCGAGACCGTGCCCGAGCGAGATGAGCAGATCCTTGCGGGCGCGGCGCCGCTCGTTCGGGCACTGGAAGAAGAGCTGATCCTCATTCATGTCGTAGAGAGCGCCCCCGCACGGATCATCGGCCACTCCGTCCGGGACGAAGAGGCCCGCTCCGACGCCGAGTACATGAACGAGCTTGCAGAGAGGTACGCCAATCTTGGCATCCGCTGCCGCGTTCGCCTGGGAGCGGGCGAGGCGGGGCCGGAGATCGCCCGCATTGCCGAGGAGGAAAAGCTCGACCTGATTGTCATGGGCACGCACGGCCACAGGCTTCTGGCCGACCTCGTCCTCGGCTCCGCCCTCACCGGGGCCCGGCACGGGACCCGGATTCCCGTGCTCGCAATCCCGGTCAGGGTGTAGTCCGCACCCGGCACGAGCGGGACGCACTGTCGAACGCGGCCAACATGTCCTGCGCCAGGCTGTCGTTCGACGCGAGACGGTTCGAGACCATTGACATCTCCTGCACCGGCGACTTCGAGTGAGACCCCACTGTCGGCTTGAAGGCCTCGGGGCGCCGTTGCGTGGCATTCGACCTGTAGGGGAACTTCTCCGGGTAATGTCATCATCCGCCGGTGCCCCCATTCGCTTCGCATCGTCACCGAACCCGAGGACCACCCTCGAATCGCGAGCCTCAGAGCGTAAGCCCCCCGGTTTGCACGGGGCACACGACGGTGTAGAATAGTCTTCATCAGGGGAGGAGAGCAGGAAACAAGAAAAATGCAATTCCAGAAACGTAGCGGCCCGTCGCCCGGCGACACGAGCGGGGCTGTGTTGCGCGCGTGTGTAGCAGCGTTTCTCTGTTCCCTACCGCTTCCTGCGGCGGAAAGCCTCGGCAGGACGAGCGGCGACTTCGACCTGTCCTTCCGTCCGGGACTTGCCCGGCCAGTCGAACTCGCCTTTGCGAGGAAGGACGATCAGAACTGCTACCTTCTTCATCTCGACGGCAAAGAGTGCCGGCTCGTTCGCTTGCTGGCAGGGGTCGAGGAGCCGCTCGCAAGCGGGCCCATTCCCCCTGGTGATGCCCCACTGCTCCTCAAGCGTCGTGCGGGAGCGCTCCGTCTCTTTGCCGACGGGAAACAGGTGATCCGTGCCTACGATCAGGAGCTCCGCGAGGGCGAGATGCTTCTCCTGAGCGGCAGCCTTGCCGACAAGCCTGAACTCCGATCGGTCAAGCCGTTCGTCTTCTCCGACGATTTCATGCGGGCCGAAAAGGGTGTCATCTGGCAGGAAGCAAGCGGTTCCTGGGAGCTCAACTCGGTCAGGAATCCCACGCGCTCCGTCAATGCTCTGAACTACGTGGGGAGGTCGGACAAGGGATTGGGGATAAGCATCGCAGGCGATCCGCACTGGGACGAGTACACCGCGACGGTGCGGGTCAAGCCCGGTGAGAAGTCCACCGTCGGGCTCGCCTTCTACCTCAAGGACGCAGAGAACTACTTTGCCCTCGTGTGGCGGCCCGGGGTGATCGCGCTCATCCGCAGGCTCGGTAGGAACGAAACGACGCTGAGCACCAAGCCACTGGAGTTCGTTCCTGACTCATGGTACGAGCTGAAGGTCGAGGTTACGGGCGAGAGGATTCATGCGTTCGTGGACGACAATCGCGTACTCTCGGCCCGGGCGCCGGACCTCGAGGGCGGCCGCGTCGCCCTGCTTGTCGAGGGCCAGGCGGTCTTCGACGACTTCGACACGAGGTCGAACAGCTTCCTCCAGGAGGAGTTCGACGACTGGTCCTGGGCGAGGGCATTGACTGTGGGCGGGCAGTGGAAGGTCAACGGGGGCTGTCGGCTCTCGACTCCGGGCGAAGCCAAGCTGATTCTCGGCGACGGAGGCTACCCGGAGTTCAAAGTAACCGTGGACCTCGGCGAACCCTCCGGCGGCGCAGCAGGCTGCGTCTTCAACTACCATGACGAGCAGAACCATCATCTCGCTCGTTGGTTCGTCGAGTCAGGCAACATCGAGTTGTGGCAGGTGATCGAGGGGAAGAAGGTCCTGCTCGGCGATGGCCGAGTCGCTACCACCCCGGGCGATCACCGGCTGACCGTCTGCGTCGAGAATGGCCTGATCCGTGTCTCGCTCGACGGTGCACGGACAGTCGGCGGCTGGGATACGCAACTCGAAGGAGGGAAGGTCGGCCTCTACGGGACCGACACGCGAGTGGTGTTCAGACGCCTTCGTGTGGATTTCGGCCCGAGCCTGACGCCCGTGTTGACCTCGACAACCGTGTTCGCTCATGAGAAGACGATGTCCAACTGGGCCGACCCGGCGAGCGATTGGCGCCCGGAGCCGGATCGCGAGACCTTCTGGCACCGGCTCCGATTCTTCGGCGACCTCCAGGCGAGCGTAGCGGTCCCGAGGAGCCAGCCCGCCGGCTCGCGACTCGGCCTCATGATCGGCGACGGCGTCAGCGCTCTCTACCGGCTGGAGCTCGCACTGCAGCAGCTCTCGCTCTACAGGAGAGGGCAGTTGGTCGAGTCCCGAACGTTGCCGGTCGTCCCCGAGAACCTCTTCCTCGCGCGGGTCGGCGACCTCGTGGTCGGAGGCGTGGAGGACGGACCCGTCCTCGGGACAAGAGACGAGGCGGCCGCGTACGCTCGCTGCCTCGGATACTACGGAAAGGGCGGCGTAACGCTCGACCCGGAGGGTCTCGGCGTTACTGCCAGCAACGTCGAGGCGTACACCTTCGATAAGGCCCCGAGCGAGTGGCGCCTCG
>Ga0272448_1003769_pt1 | contig 17749 bp, 15 predicted proteins | sample YNPCB0191_FD_202220 | JGI IMG/M metagenome (GOLD analysis project Ga0272448, IMG submission 202220) | Hot spring sediment microbial communities from Yellowstone National Park, WY, United States - YNP-CB-019-1 | ecosystem: Environmental > Aquatic > Thermal springs > Hot (42-90C) > Sediment... | reverse complement strand
GTCAGACGCCGACTCCCGTAGAACGGCCAGCGCGTGTACGCCCGATCCAACGCCGCCCGCATCGCCAACTCTTCCGCCGACACCGCTGCCGGTTGATAGGAATACGTGCTGCGGGCAAGTCCCAGCAACGCGCATGGGCGCGCGACGCGGCCATTGGGGATGGCCGGTCTCGATCATGGCACGGAGCTGTTCAGGCGGGAGGCTGGAGTTTTTTTTGAAGCCACTCCCATTCCATCTCCAGCCGCCCGATCTTGGCGAACAACTCCTCCGCCAACGCGGCGTGGGCGGCGGCGGTCGGGTCGTGCGGCCGGGCAAACGCGACCGGGGCCGCTTCCAGCAACTGGCGTTTCCAGACGCCCCCTTGGGTGGGATGCACCCGATAGGCGCTGGCGATCTGGGCGAGCGTTAGCCGTTCTTTTACGGCTTTCAAGGCCGCCTTGGCCTTTGAAGGCCGGTGGATGCGGCTGTCGTTTCTTCGTACTCATGGACCTCGCTTTCTCGACTCGATTGTACCCTCTAACGGATGGCCAAAATCCTGTCCAGTTTTTCGGGTCCACTACAAACATCATCGCATCGCAAAGCAGGAATTAGGGGTCAACTCTATACTCTTGACATGTTGAATTACCGCGTGCGGGGGTGGTCGCCTCATCATTGAGTTCACGCTTTGCTTTCACCGAGCGTTGGGGTTTCCCAAAGTTCCTCAGTTGTTTCGACAAGAGCACGGTTCCGCGCTATAAACTCGACCGCTGTTCTGGTCACCACTCCGCCGTTCTACAGGGAAGAACCGGATGACGTTACCGCTCTAGCGAGAAGGGGATTTAACTGGCAACGGTTATGGCTGCGCACGCGGTGAGGCTGTGCCACGGAACAAAGCAGGAATTGGAGGTCCCGTCCCTCGGTGCACCACGTGAACCTGCAGCGACGTCCGCGTTGGGCGTCAGCGATATTTGGCTTGTTGTTTTCTGCGTGACATGAAATTATCGCGCGCTTCTGTGAACCATTCGTTGGAACAATCGTCTCAGCGATTCCACAACGCCAGCCTGTGGGTGCTGGGTAGTTTTGTTTTGGCGCTGGGCATCGTCGGCTGCAACCGACCGACGGATGCGCCCAAGGTGATTCGGCTTGCGTACACACCGGGGCCTTCGGAACTGCTTCATCGGGCCGCCGTGCGCTTTGCCGAAAGGGTGCAGCAGGAATCCGGTGGCCGTCTCTCCGTGCGGCTTTATCCCGGCGGCCAACTCGGCAATGAGCGGGAGTTAACGGAAGGGTTGAAACTGCGGTGCATTGATTTGACTGTGACCGGGCTGGCCATCATCGGTTGGTATGCGCCCGAATACGGGATGTTCGAGGTGCCGTTCTTGTGGCGCGACTACGAGCATTTGCAACAGGTCTGGAACGGGCCGGTGGGAGAGGAGTTGCGCCGCGTCATGCAGCAACGCGCCTCGATCCGGCTGATGCAACCGTGGTTTCGCGGCCCGCGTTATCTCACCACCACATCGCGCAAGGTGCTTTGTCCGGAGGATTTGAAAGGTCTGAAACTGCGGGTGCCGGAATTGGAAGTGTATATCAAAACATGGCAGCTTTTTGGTGCCAACGTCACGCCGATTCCGTTCACTGACATGTTCATGGCGTTGAAACTCGGTGTGGTGGACGGTCAGGAGAATCCGCTCGCAACCATCTACGCCAGCCATCTGTACGAAACGCAAAAGTACGTCATGGAAACGCGTCATCTGATCAGTTTTTACGTGCCCGCCATCGGTCCGCGCCTCCAACGGTATCTGACGCCGGAGGAGCAGGCGTGGGTGGAACGCGCGCTCGACGATGCCACGCGCTGGCACAACGCGGAGGTTCTGCGAGCGGAGGCGGAATATCGGGAGAAACTGGAGGCAGCGGGCGTGACGTTCGTGCCGATAGATCCGGAACCGTTTCGCCGATTAGCTCAGGAACATTTGCCCCCGTTGTTTGCGCATGTCTGGAAACCCGGTGTCTATGAGCGGATTCTGGCCACTCATGAAGTCAAGTAAGCCTCATGGTGCTGTCAGGCGCCGGATACAGGATACGCTGGATCGCGCTGCGGATGGCGTGCTGCTGCTGTTGAGCCTGTTGCTGGTGGGCATTGTGCTCTTGGCAGTGTTCTTCCGCTATGTACTCGGCCACGCGCTGTATTGGAGCGATGAGGTGGTGCGGTATTTGTTCGTCTGGTTTACGTTGTTGGGCGCGGCGATCTGCGTGCGCCAACGCGAACACATCCGCGTGGAATATTTTGCCGAAAAACTGCCGCCGCGCGTTCAGCGCGTTCTGCAATGCGGCTTACTGTGGGTCGTGTGCGGCTTTCAGGTCGTGATGGTGTGGATCGGTTTTGCGTGGGTCTGGTCGGTCCGAGGGTCGTTGACTTCCGCGTTCCAGTGGCCGTTGAACTGGTGCTTTTACGCCGCACTGCCGGTAGGCATGTTGCTCGCGGCCGCTTACAGTCTGCGACGGCTGCGGCGCGCTGAATTCACCGAATCCGGTTCCGCTCCGGAGCAGACCGATGATCCGGGACGAGGAGAGACGAGATGGAACTGCTGATCGGGTTGATGCTGCTGTTGATGTTGCTGGGGATGCCCATCGCGTACGCGCTGGGCATCAGTTCGCTCGTCTACGTGTTGGTCGGCACGGACATTTCGCCCATGATTGTTGCTCAACGCATTTGTGTCGGCGCCGATTCGCTGGTTCTTCTGGCGCTGCCCTTCTTTCTGCTGGCAGGTGAAATTATGAATGCGGCCGGTATCACGCGCCGTTTGACCCGCCTTGCGTTGGCAATCATCGGGCCGCCGCGCGGCGGTTTGTCCTACGTGGTGGTCATGGTGAACGTGTTGGTGGCCATGGTGTCCGGCGCGGCCATCGCCAGCGCGGCAGCGGTGGGTTCGACGATGGTGCCGATGATGGAGCGCAAGGGATTTCCTCGCGCCTTTGCCGCTGCGCTGAATGCAGCCGCCGCCACGATGGGGCCGATCATTCCGCCCAGTGTGGGCTTCATCATCTACGCCTCGTTGTCGGGCGCTTCTGTCGGCAGGTTGTTTATTGCGGGCACGCTGCCGGGGCTGTTGCTGGCCGCTGGAACGGCTTTGGTGTGCGCCTGGGCCGCGCATCGCTACCGACAGCCGGCGGGCGAGCGGCATAGCCGCCGCGAACTGTGGGAAAGTTTTCGCGATGCGATTCCTGCGCTTCTGATGCCGATCATCATTCTGGGCGGCATTTTTGGCGGATTGGTCACGCCCACGGAGGCTGGTGCGTTGGCCGTGGGCTATGGGCTGCTGGCCGGCATGGCGATCTATCGGTCGTTGCACTGGCGGGATCTGCCGGGGATTTTTCTGGTGTCCGCTCGCCGAACCGCCTCGATCATGATGATTATTGCTTGCGCTTCTTGTTTTGGTTTTTTGATCAGCCACGCCGTGGACGCGGCGGGCTTCATTGCCGTTTTTCAGTCACTAACCCAGAGTCGGGCAGTGTTGTTGTTGCTGCTGGTCGGATTCATTTTGGCGCTGGGCACTGTGATGGAAGGCGGCAGCATCATGATCATCCTCACGCCGCTGCTGTTGCCGGTGCTGAAAGCCTATCAGATTGACATTATTCATTTCGGGGTCATTTTCCAACTTGCCATCATGATCGGCCTGCTGACTCCCCCCGTGGGCATGCTGCTCTTTGTCATGTCAGGCATTAGCCGCGTTTCGGTCCGCGAGATCTTGCGGCATCTCTGGCCGTTTCTCCTGATGCTGGGTGCGCTGCTGCTGCTTGTCACCTACGTGCCCGGCCTCTCTCTCTGGCTGGTGGAATGGACAGGAGGTCGAATCAAATAGGCCCGTGCCGAACCCAAGGGAGAACCCGTCATGACTTGCACCCGCCCAAACATCCGCATGGGCATGATCATGTTGTCCGCAATACTGGTCCCGCAGCCGCATGGGATGGCCAAGAGCGTCTTGCCGCCGGGCCGCTACCTTGCGCTGGCTGGCAACACGGTCATGAAGCGGCAGGAACCGATGTCACAAGCGAAGCAACAAAACACAGACCTCCCACTGATCATCACCCGTCCCGGCCCGGAGTTCCAAAACGAAGCTCGTCCGGGCGCGATGATTATCGGCATGGATCGCACGCCGAAAGGACGCATCTGGGGTTGCTGGACCGGCACTGGCGACAAGAAGGACGGCTACTTCCTCCTCGCCACCAGCGACGACGGTGGGGAAACGTGGTCGAAACCGCGTCTAGTGGTCGGTGCTCGAACGAGCGTCGGCCAGCGATTCTACGGTGCGCTTGTGGGAAACCTCTGGACCGATCCGCTGGGACGTTTGTGGTTATTCTTCGACCAGCAATTTGGGGAACCCGACAACCAGATTGGCGATTGGTATATCCGCTGCGACAATCCCGACGCCGACGACCCGCGCTGGTCAACACCCGTGCGATTTGCCGACGGTTGCACGCTGAACAAACCCACCATCCTCAGCAAGGGCGACTGGCTGTTACCTGTGTCAGATTGGCGAAGAAAAACCGCGCGGGTTTACGCCTCGACGGATCAGGGAATCACATGGCGCGAACGCGGCAGCACGGTGTTCCCCGATTGGAATTTTGACGAGCACATGATCATCGAGTTGCGGGATGGGCGACTTTGGATGCTGGCGCGAACGATGGGCAATCCCTACGAAACATTTTCCACCGATCACGGCGCGACCTGGAGCAAACCCCAACCGGCGCGTATCCAAAACATCAATGCGCGCTTCTTTCTTCGACGACTTGCCTCGGGAAGGATTTTGCTGGTCAAAAACGGTCCGACCAACGAGCGCCTCCGCAAACGTTCTCACATGATGGCATTTCTCTCCGACGACGACGGCACAACATGGCGCGGCGGCCTGTTGCTCGATGAACGCTTTGGAGTATCCTACCCGGACGGTTTTCAGGCGCCCGACGGACTGATTTACATTTTGTACGACCGCAACCGCCACACCGACGCCGAAATTCTGATGGCAAAATTCCGCGAAGAAGACGTTTTGGCCGGCACATTGGTTTCCAAGGACGCGAAATTGAAAATGCTCGCCAACAAAGCCACCGGCCCCAAACCGTAGCGATTCTATAACGGCATCGAACTACCACTGCCGTGGCCGCCACCGCACGGCGACCCGAACTCCGCCGAGCCGATGCCCGTGCCATATTTGGAACGCCCGCCCAAAGTGATTCCGATTGATGGCGGACGGCAACCCTTCATGGACGATTTCCTCATCGAGAAAACCAACCCGAAACGCACCTACCATCAAGCCGAAAAATATGCGGCCAAGCCGGTCTTTGTCCCGCAAACCGAAGAGGAAATCACCCGTTCCGCCGCGGTGTTTCTCGGACAAGGAGGCGTGTTTTACGACCCGCGGGAGTCGCTTTTCACGATGTTCTACGCCGCCGAATGGCGGGGCGGTCTGGCGATGGCCACCAGCAAGGACATGATTCATTGGGAACAAGCTCGACTGTTGCTGCCGCCGGGACCGAAATGGACCGGACCGGAATTGAAGACGGCCGAAACCGACAACTGCGTCTGGCTGGACACTTCGACGACGAATCAAGCGCAACCACTAAAATTTCTGACCGCTGAATGCATGTGCCGCCAGAACAACGACCGAAAGGATTCCATCATACACCACAGGTCTCCGCCGACGGATACTGCTGGAGTCACGGACAACCGGCCGGGTTGGCCGACGGTTATTGCTCCTTCTTTTACAATCCCTTCCGCAACGTTGGGGTTTTCAGCATCAAAAAAACCGGCCCGCACGGACGCTGCCGCTACTACCACGAGTGCAAAGATTTTCTGCAAGGCGCCAACTGGTCCAAGGCCGTCTATTGGATCAACCCGACGGCGAGCGGGGTATGTACACCGGTTGCGGTATCGGAATCGCTACGTTGCGACGCGACGGTTTCGCCTCCATGGATGCCGGCACAACGACGCGGCTACTCACGCCGGCGCGCTAAGCGTCCCAGAATCGCTCGACCCTTTTAGCCTTCACTCAATCGGCGGATTTCATAGAGTCTTCGTGCAGCGAAGCGTAATAACAATACAAGATGCTAAGTGGAAAGCAGCCCTATTCCAAGAGGTGGAATGCAGTAAAGCAAACTGTTGGGGCAAGAGGAAAACGATATGCCACAGATCAAACTGGATTGTCCTCACTGTGGCCAGCATCTCGAAGCCGACGATGAACTCTGCGGCCAAAGGGACAACTGCCCGTCATGCAACGGGGAGATCATCATTCCCGCAAAGGCAGCACCCCGCCCCGTTGCCAAGGTCGCGCGCGTTACCGCTTCCGCACCACCTCCTGAGGCGGTGGCCCCAAGTCCTGACGAGGAGCGTGAAGTGCTTGCGTTGAAACCCACGGCGAAAGCCTTCTTGGGCGAGATCATCCTCGGCATCCTCCTGCTGATTCCGAGAGAGCAACTCGCGCATTGCGGTCGCAGCAATTTCGTGATAGAAGTGGTGGCATGACACTGTCTCGACGATTATTTCTCACGCGCGCGCTTGCCGGTGCGATAACCGCGCCCGTGATTTTGCCATCCCGCATCTGGGCGGCGGAGACCAAGCCGAACTCGCTGGTGACGATGGGATTCATCGGCATGGGAAAACAGTCGCGGGGGCTGCTGAGTGGGTTCCTCGGCAACGACACGAAGGTGCTTGCCGTGTGCGACGTGGACACCACGCGACGCGAGGACGCGAAGAAGAAGGTGGACGACTATTATGCCAAGAAGGGCGAGGCCACCGCCGGTTGCGCTGCCTACAATGATTTCCGAGAGCTGATCGCCCGCAAGGATATTGATGCCGTCTGCATCGCCACGCCGGATCACTGGCATACGTTCATCGCCCTAGCGGCAGTCCGCACGGGTAAGGACGTCTATTGCGAGAAACCGCTCACCCATAATATCCACGAGTCCATAGTGCTGATGCGAGAAGTCAGCGCCCATCGGCGCATCTTGCAAACCGGCTCGATGCAGCGTTCGATGAAGGAATTCCGAGTTGCCTGCGAACTGGTGCTCAACGGTGCCATCGGCAAGGTGCAACGGGTTGAGTGCAGTTTCGGCGATCCGGGCGTGCCGTGCGACCTGCCCGAAGAGGAAATGGAGCCGGGCTTGGATTGGAACCTGTGGCTGGGCGCCGCACCGGTGCGCCCGTATAACTCGGTTCTCAGCCCGCGCGGTTTGCACAATCATTTCCCGCACTGGCGCAGATACCGCGAGTTCGGAGGCGGTGGGGTCACGGACTGGGGCGCGCATCATTTGGACATAGCGCAATGGGGACTGGGTATGGACGGGAGCGGGCCGGTGCGGGTGTTGCCCCCGCCGACCGCGGGAGAGAAACGCGGCGCGAAACTCATTTATGCCAACGGTGTCACGGTGGAGCACAAGAACGGATTCGGCGTGCATTTCTACGGCGCGGAAGGCGAAGTGAAGGTCAACCGCGGCAAGTTTGTCTTCCAACGGGGCGAGAAAATCATCGCCTCGTACACAAACAGCCCGGAAGACAGAAAGGTCACCTCCTGTGCTGCGCAGGTGCAAAAGGCCGAACGAGAGTTTCTGGCTAACGCTAAGATCAAACTTTACGAGAGCAAGAACCACCTCTCCAATTTCCTCGACTGCGTGAAGTCGCGCAGACCACCCATCACCAGCGAACAGGTGGGCGCGCGATCGGCGATCTGTTGTCACCTGTTGAATCTGGCGTACTACCATGGCCAGCCGTTGAATTGGGACCCGGTGCGTCTGATGCTTGTTGGCGGCACCGGCAAACCCGAATGGCTCACGCGCGATTATCGCCGTCCGTGGGTGGTGTGACGGTGCAACGAATCGCGCTCGGTCTGTTCTTGGCCGTCGTCGCCCATGGCCAAACGGTGTTGCGCGAATGGCACGCGGAAGACTTGTGCAAATGGTCAGCGGCCAGGCTGAAAAACCTCCGCGTCGCTGACGCCACGCTCCAATTCGAGACCGAAGCGGGCGACTCCATGTTGATCAGCCCGCCGTTTGATCCGTTTCCCGCCACGTCGTGGCAGAGCATGGAACTGGTGATGAAAAGCGACGTGAGCGGCGTGGGCGAGGTGTTCTGGACGGGCACGACGCAAACCAAGTTCGGCGGTTTCTCGCCGGGCAAGCAGACGCACTTCAGCGTCATTGCCGGCGATTGGCAGACCTACCGGATCGAACCCTACTGGCAGGCTGAAGGCAAACTGGTTCGTCTCCGACTCGATTTCCCGGAACAGCAAGCCGGTCGCTACGCCATCAAGTCTCTGCGTGTCCTGGAGCGATCGGCGATCGGCAAAGTTTCTTTACAGGCTGCCGATGCGGGCTTTGTTTGCGTGCGGATGGCGGCAACAACGGGCGACACAGCGGTTTTGTCGTTTGCCAGCCGCGCGGTCAACGGACTGCATCAAGTGAGCTTCCCGATCCGCGCTGACGGGCGAATGCATACTTACAATGTGGACATGGCTGCCAATAAAAACTGGCGCGGCGAAATTGTCCTGTTGGAGTTGCCGCCCGGCGCGACGGCGACGGTCGGCGCGGAACCGCAGGGGCCGCCCGACCTCGAAATAACGTTTCTCGGTCTGCCGGACCCGTGGGCGCGTTGCGGCAGGCCGGAGCGGCTCGAAGCGCGCGTGATCAATCGTGGCGGCGAACCGGCGCGCGTACTGAAACCGGTCTTGGAACTCAAGGGCGCAAGGCTGATTGCTGCCGAAAGAATTCCCGAACAGATCGAGTTCGGCGTGCCGGAAACGCTTTCGTGGACCGTCCAAGCCGTCTTTCCCGGCGAAGCTCAGGCAACGCTCACATTGAACGACGGAGCCACGCGCACAACCAAGCTTCATTTTCGCGAGCCGTCGAAGCTGGCAAAGGGCACTTACGTTCCCGAACCGAAGCCTGCGAAAACCGAGTACCTGGTTGGGGCGTACTATTACCCCGGCTGGCATACGGCATCGCGGTGGGCGCCGTTGCGAGATTACCCCGAACGCAAGCCGCTGCTTGGTTGGTACCGCGAAGGCGATCCCGAAGTGGCCGACTGGCACATCAAATGGGCGGTCGAACACGGCATCAACTTCTTTCTTTACGACTGGTATTGGGATCGTGGACACCGTCGTCTCGAACACGCCCTCCACGACGGGCTGTTTCATGCGCGCTATCAAAACCTGATCAAGTTTTCTCTGCTGTACGCCAACCACAATCCGCCCGGCTCACATTCGCGGGAAGACTTCGAGAAGCTGACCCAGTATTGGATCGAGAATTATTTCAAGCGACCCAATTATCTGACGATTCACGGCAAGCCGCTGGTGGTGATTTTCTCTTCGCAGAATCCCGCGCGCGACATGGGCGCCGAGAAGGTCAAGCCGACGTTTGAGCGGATGCGGCAGATGTGCCGCGAGGCCGGGCTTGGCGGCCTGTATCTTGTGGCCTGCATCGGCAACAGCACAAACCTTCTCCAGAAAATGAAGGAATACGGCTACGACGCCGTGAGCGGTTACAACTGGCCGCGTGCCGACATGACGGCTGCCGAGATTGCGGCCAATCGCGCGCCGTTCGCAACGTGCATCGAAGGTTATCGCCGGGCGTGGGACGAGATTGCGAAAGCGAATGTTCTTCCGCTGATTCCGCCGGTCTGCGGCGGCTGGGACGCCCGTCCGTGGCACGGCGAAGCGACACTCGTTCGCACGGGACGGAGGCCGGAGCTGTTTGAGCGTCATTTGCGCGACTGCAAGCGCTTTCTCGACCAACGGAAAGAGAAGATGCTGTTCATCGAGGCGTGGAACGAGTGGGGCGAAGGCAGTTACATCGAGCCGCATCGGGAGTATGGCTTCGGTTATCTCGAAGCGGTTCGCAACGTGTTTGCGCCGCAGTCGCCCAAACCCGTGCCGATCGTACCCGCCGATGTCGGGCTTGGGCCATACGACATTCCCGAAGAACCGCCGGTGACCGCCTGGACTTTCACGACGAATTCGCTCGGCTGGAGCGGCAACGTCGCTGATCTGCGCGTGGCGGATGGGGCGTTGCGGTTCACCACGCGCGGGCGCGATCCCATCCTCACCAGCCCGCGAATGCAAGCGCGGGCGTCACGATTTCCGTTCTTCGAAGCCCGGATCAAGGCGAGTCGCGACATTCACGCTCAGTTGTTTTGGCGCACCAGTTCCACACCGGAAAGCGAAGCCAACAGCGTTCATTTCCCGATTCGCGGCGATAACCGGTTCCACGACATCCGTGTCCGGCTTGCCGACAACCGCCGCTGGCGCGGCGTCATCACCGGCCTGCGTTTCGATCCCGGCAGCGAGGATGGCGTTGAGGTGGCCATCGAATTCATCCGACTGGCGGAACGATAAACAAACTTGCTTTCGCCCCGAACCGCTCGCTAATCTGCGACAGTTCATGCGACACGCCCCTATCCCATCGAAGTTGTTCGTCGAAAACCGAGAGCGGCTGAAAAAGTCGCTCCTGCCGAACTCGCTGGCCGTCGTCAATGCCAACGACATCCTGCCGACCAATGCAGACGGCACGTTTCGGATGCATCCGAACAGCGATCTGTTCTATCTCACCGGCATCGAGCAGGAAGAAACCATCCTGCTGTTGGCGCCGGACGCGTTTGACGAGAAACAGCGCGAAATCCTTTTTCTGCGAGAACCGAACGAACAGATCAAAATGTGGGAAGGCCACAAGCTTTCCAAGGAACAAGCGCAGAAAATCAGCGGCATCCACCAGGTACGCTGGCTCTCGGAGTTTCGCGGCATCTTCCACCGGCTGATGTGCGAGGTGGAACATGTTTACCTGAACCGCAACGAACACGGACGCGCGATGCAGGAAGTCGAGACCCGCGATGACCGTTTCGTGCGCGACTGTCAACGCCGCTATCCGCTCCACGATTACCGCCGGCTCGCTCCCCTGCTCCACCGGCTCCGGGTGGTGAAATCGGAGGCCGAGCTGAACCTGATTCGTCAGGCGTGCGCCATCACGCGCGCCGGGTTTCTGCGCGTGCTCCGAATGGTCAAACCGGGCATCAACGAGGCGGAAATCGAAGCCGAGTTGTCCCGCGAATTCATTCGGCGGCGCGGTGCGTTTGCGTTCAACCCGATCATCGCCTCTGGAGCGAATAGTTGCGTTCTTCACTACGACCGCAACGACCAGCCATGTCGCCACGACGAGCTGCTGTTGCTCGACGCCGCCGCCAGCTACGCCAACTACAACGCCGACATGACCCGTACCATTCCCGTCAGTGGCCGCTTCACACGGCGCCAACGCCGTGTTTATGAGGCTGTGCTGCGGGTTCTGCGCGCCATGATCAAGGCCGCAGTGCCCGGCAAGCTGCACCGCGATTGGCAGAAGGAGGGCGAAGCGTTGATGACGGAGGAATTGCTCGCGCTCGGCCTGCTGACGCCGCGCGAAGTCAAGAAGCAAGACCCCGACAAGCCCGCTTGTAGAAAGTATTTTACGCACGGCCTCGGTCATCCCCTCGGCCTCGATGTGCACGATGTCGCGCCGCTCACCGAGCCGTTTGCTCCGGGCTGGGTGCTGACGGTGGAACCCGGCATCTACCTTCCCGAAGAAGGATTCGGTATCCGCTTGGAAAACGACATCTGGATCACCGCCGACGGCGCTGTGGATTTGATGGCCGACGTTCCAATTGAGGCTGATGAAATCGAAGCGCTGATGAACCGCCGCCGCTGAGCAGAGACTGTGAATCGAGCGTTCGTCATGATCTACGTTTGCCTCGACTTCGGTCCGACGCTCGTGGCCGGCGAAGTCCGCGTCGAACGAAACGTGCCCGTGCCGATGCGCGATGGCGTGATTTTGCGAGCCGATGTCTTTCGTCCTGCGGCGCCGGGCCGCATCCGGTCGTGGTGATCCGTACGCCGTGCGGCAAGGGAACTCTGAAGTCCGACCTCCGCGCGGAAGCGGGCTACATCGTCGTGCGGCAGGAGGAACGATTCCGCCCCGCCTCACCCAGCTTGAAGGCCCCGGCACGATCCGTCCCCCGGTCGCCGGTTGAACTGGTTCTATTGCAACATGACCCCCGGCATGCGGCTTCGCTCTGGCGCGGACGGCCCCAAGACAAGAGCCGACGCCGCCAAGCTTTGGAAAGAAGGCGGGGGCGAGCGCGTGTTGCATTTTCTGCCGTGGCTCAACCTGCCACGAATGGTCTTCGAGGATGAGGAGGAGGCGGTGAAAGCGTGGTTACGCGCGCCGTATCACGACCCGTGGCGACTGAGCGATGGATGTCCGCAAATCCGTGTGCCGAACCTTGACATCGTCGGCTGGTTTGATCACTGCAACGAGAGCATCGAATTCCATCAAACCATGCGGCGCGCCGGACGGACGGAAACCGCTCGAACCGGCCAGCGCCTGATCATCGGCCCGTGGAGCCACGCCGGCTCCGGCACATTTCGACGCAAGGTGGGAAACGTGGATTTTGGCTCCGAGGCGGAGTTTGACCTCGTGCGGGCGAAAATCCGGTGGTTCGATTCCTGGCTCCAAAGCAAAGCCAATGGCGTGCACAGGGACGCGCCCGTGCGGATTTTTATCATGGGCGCCAACCGGTGGCGCGAGGAACAAGAATGGCCGCCGAAACGCAAGAAACATGGAATGGTTCCTTACACGTTCCGGTCACGCCAATACCCCGTCGGGCGACGGACGATTGGCGCGCTCTGCGTCAAAACCCGGCACCGACCGCTATCGTTATGGCCCACGCGATACGGTGCCCACGCTCTGGGGTGCCACCATGATGACGGGGACAGCCGATCAATCGCCGCTTGCTCAGCGGCAGGATATCGAAGTGGTCGAACATCGCATCAAACTACGCCCCACCTCCAATGAGTTCCAGCCCGGTCAGCGTATCCGGCTCGACATCACCAGCAGCGATTTCCCCAACCATGACCGAAACCGCAACACAGCCGCTGATCCAAATGCGGATGCCACGCTTGAAGTGGCCACTCAGACCATCTACCACGGCGGTCGCCACGCATCGAAGATTGTGCTTCCTGTAATCCCCAGCCGCGCCGCGACACAGGAAACGCCAACGGCGCTCCGATCAACCACCGATTTCAATACGGATCAGTAACGCCCTTTGGGGAAGGAGCAATGGACGCTTCCAGTTGCTCGTACTCCTTGCGAACGGCCAAGGGCACTGCGTCCGCCCGCACCACCTTCACGCCGGCAGTGCCTTCCACCGGACACTTGTTGACGCAGAGGCCGCAACCGATGCACAGCTTCAACAGCGTGAACGGTTGTTTGACGACCACACGCTCGCCGGTGGCTTTTCTCACGGTCTCGACTTCGCGGAATTGGATCGCCTTTTCAGGCAACGGACAATGTTCTTCGCAGGTAATGCACGACTCCCCCTTGGCGTATGGCAGACAAATCTCTTTGTTGAAGATCGCACGCCCCATCACGAACTTCTGTTTCTGCGCAAGGGGCAACCGCTGAATTGCTCCCGTCGGACAAACCTGGCTGCAGAGCGTGCAGTTGTATTCGCAATAGCCCATCCGAGGCACCAGCCGCGGCGAAAACGTCCCCGACAAGCCCGTCTCGAACAGCACCGGTTGCAGAGCATTCGTGACGCAGACTTTCATGCATTCCCCGCACCGCACGCAAGCCTCCAAAAACTCCTTCTCCGGCCTCGCTCCGGGCGGTCGAATCAGGTCTGACGGCATCCGATGCGCCGCGCCGCTCGCCCGCGCCGCCACAGGCACAGCGATCCCCGTTGCCAGCGACACCAAAAACAAACGGCGCGACGGCTCAAAGGGCGCCGCTGGCTTCATCGCCGGTTTGAACCGAAACTGCGCCGCTCCCGAAGGACAACGCACGACGCAGTCCATACACAGATTGCACGATTCCGACAAGAAACGCTTCTCGCTGTCGAACGCTCCCATCCGACAGTCCTCGCCGCAATCGCTTTCCGCCTTGCAACCACCGCACACCCGGCCCGGCAACCGTCGCAGCCACGAAAACCGCCCCAGCCATCCGAGCAGCGCGCCGCTCGGACACAGATTCCGACACCAGCATCGGCGCTCGACCAGTTCGAGCGCGAAAACCAGCAGGAGGATTCCCAGCGAAACCCACGCCCACTGGAATCGCGTTTGGGAGAACGCCAGCACGTGCACTTTCAGCCAGGCATAGATCGGCTCGCTAATGTTGGTGACCGATTCGGGCGCGTGCCTCAACAGCCACGTGAACGGCGCCGTCAACGTCCACGTCAACGCCGGGTCCACCGCCACCGTCAGACCGCGCACCAGAATCGAGAACGGATTGAGCCAGCCAATCAACTGAAAGCCTGCCACCGCGCTCACCAACACCACACCGAGCAAGAAAAACTTCGCAACTCGCCAGCGCGGGTTGGGCGCCGTCCGCCGTCGCGGCAGCACACGGTGCGTCAGGTCGAGCAGGGTTCCCAGCGGACAAACCCAGCCGCAGAAGAATCGTCCCAACAACAACGTCAATGTCACCGTGATCAGCGCGGGCCAGAGCGACAGAACAAGCTCTTTTACGGCGAGCATGGCCGACACCGCCACCAGCGGGTCGAGCCGAAAGATCGCATTGGCAGCGGCGTTCACTCCGGGCGCGCCCCGGTTTTCCGTGTGACGAAACAACCACAAGAACAACGCCAGCAGTACCCATTGCGTGGCGCGCCGCAACCACGTCCAGCGGACTCCGATCAACCGCGGTTTCACGTGATGGCGGTCAGACCTGAACGATCTTGACCTTGTTGAGATCCGCTTCGCCGAGGCCCATCGCCGCGCCCAAACGCGTGGTTTCAATCTCGTCGGGTTTCATGCCGAACAAGGTTGTGGCATACGCATCGGCGGCCACGGTGTCCGTGGAAACGATCAGCGTGTGCAGTTCCTTCACGTCATCGAGCTTGCCGCCGGTCGGACCGTTGCGCAGCAGAATCCGAGTTGCATCAATCACCGTCAGCGTCGGGGGACGAACCAGATTGAGGTCCACGATGCTTTGCCCGAGCGTTTTGTGCAGCTCGCCCCGTTTGCCGCCGATGATGCCGAAGATGTTCTTCAGGCCGAGCGTCAGTCCGGCCAGACGATGATGTTTGGCGATGGGAACGTTGATATAGCAATCGGCTTCCAGAGCGTCCTTGTAGAAATCCCATTGGGTGTTGGCCTTGCCCTTGGCAATCTTCACGGGCACAAACTTCCGATCATCCACAAACGTGCAACTGACGCGCGGGTCCTTGATGGACTCGACCGCCTTTTGAATCCCGCTGCTGACGTAAGTCAATTGTTCCTTGTGACAGGTGCGGTCGAAAACCATTACCTTGCTCGCGCCAGCCGCCAGACAGAGTTTCACCATCGCTTTGACCACCAGCGGGTGCGTGTTGGCGGCTTGCTCCGGCGTGCGATCCCACGCAATATTCGGCTTCACCACCACTTTTGCACCCTTCTTGATAAACGGCGCCAGCCCGCCAATCGGTTCGAGCACCTTCGCAACCAGTGCCTCGTAATCCGTCCCCTTACCCACCACCAGCGTCGGCGAAGAAGTCGCGGCCTGTGCCCGCGGCGCGATGCGAAACAGTGGCACCGCGACCGCCGCACCAGCCGTCCACGTGGCCACCTCACGGAGAAAACGACGACGATTCACGAAAGGACAAGCAAACTCATTCAACGGATGGTTCATGACTGGACTCCTTTGTTTCAAGGGTAACCTCGCTCCGCTCGGTTGCTGAAGAGGGTGCGGAGGAGCGAGTGTTGCCCGATACTATTCTTGTTTTCCGCACTCATCGGCCGTTGTCGTCTTCAGACGTTGCGCAGACTATCCAACCACCATGCGCTTTGTCAACATCATCCTCTCGCAAAGGCAAAGACCCATTGCCGGAACAATGGCGGTTCTTCGACTTCAGTCTCTGATGGCCGAACGACGCTGGCGGCTGTCACATTCTCCTTCGCCCACAGGCCGTAGAGCACACCGGCACCCGCGCGCCACACCCGCACCAAGACCAACACCGCCACGCAACGCGGCCAACGCGCCGCCACGCCCCCAAACCTTGGCGCAAGGCTCGCTGCCTACAACGCAGCCGCCGCACCCCGCTGCCGCGCACACCGTCGCCCTGCCCCTCGCGCACCTACTGCGCCACTTCGCAAAACGCCACGAACGCGACAGCCACCAGAGCCTGCCGCTTGGGACCCAACGCGCTCGCCACCAAGCCGCAGGCCCGCAACCTCCACGCGTCGGTCGCCGTCAACAGCATGCACAACGTCCCGTTGCATGGCGACACCGACACCGTCAACACCAACGGCGCGAGCCGTTGCATGACCACACCGAACGCCGTCCGGACCCCGAGGAACGACGAGCGACGCCTCGACGCGCGGATCCGGCGCGAGCCGACGCAACGCCGCGCCGATCTCGCTGCCAACGCAGAGCCGTTGCGGAAGGCTGATACCCTCACGCCCGTGCACTTGCAAGACCGACAGCATCCCCACCTTGATTGTTTTCTTTCGTCGCCACGGCGCCACCCACGGCTGGACCGCCCGCGCCTCGGCGTCAGCGAACGCTTTCAGCAGCTTCGGCTCCGCCAGAAAGAGCGGGCGAATCTCCTTGGGCACCGTCAGCACCACCTGCGGATGCACCACGCTCTCAAAGAGCACTTGGCGAGACGTCTCGAACCAGCCGTCCACAGCGGCGTTGAAACAGCGCAGGCAGAGCCGGCTCTTGCAGGTGAAACCCACTGTGCGAGTGGTTTGGCAGTGGGGGCAGAGGGATTCGCCATAGCCTTGACGGATGTCGTCACAGGAGAGCCTCTTTTGGACGTTGTCCTCCCCGTGCGATGGAAGGCAGCGGTGGTGCTGTGCTTCGCAAGCCCGGAGGAAGGATTCGCAGGGTTCGGCAAAGATGCGCTGCCAGAGGTTGAGTGCACGGAAGGGTCGGTCCGTGAGCATCATGCCCAGAGAAAACGGCCAACCCAAGGTGGAAAGCCACTATCCATTCCAAGCGCAAACAAAGTGAGGTTTCTCGAGAGATTTTGCTTGAGCAGCCCCCGCTACAGCCCCGCTATAAGTTCCCATACGTTCCTTCGGGTGCATCTTACATCAAAGCCATTCACTCTGGCAATCCCAAACACTCCGAATCCGCTACGACCGGTCCGGTGTTTTTGTAACAGCTATTCCACAACACCGGACGAGCGGCGCAGTGAAAGCGCGGAAAACAAACCGGCGCTTGACGCCTGCCGACAAGCCGACTACCAAGAAGCCATGATCCTGTTACTCGGTGCTTCTGGTTACGTCGGCTCGGCATTTCGGCGCTATCTGAATGCGCACGGCCTGCCGTGGCGCGGTCTCGACATCAACGAACTGGACTGCACCCGCCTCGATGCGCTCACCGCCTTTTTGCAACGGGAGCGTCCTGCCTTCCTCGTCAATGCCGCCGGTTACACGGGCGGCGCCACCATCGAAGCGTGTGAACTGCACAAGAGCGAATGTCTCCTCGGCAATGCCGTGCTGCCGGGCATCATCCGAGAAGCCTGCCAGCGTGTCGGCGTGCCCTGGGGACACATCTCGACCGGCTGCATCTACAACGGTTCTCGACCCGATGGCAGCGGTTTCCGCGAGGAAGACCCGCCCAACTTCACCTTTCGCCAGAACAACTGCAGTTTTTACAGCGGCAGCAAGGCGCTGGGCGAAGAGGTACTGGCCGGCGCAACCGACTGTTACATCTGGCGCCTGCGACTCCCCTTCAACGAGCAGAACCACCCGCGCAACTACCTTGCCAAATTGATGCG
>Ga0272448_1003767_pt1 | contig 17768 bp, 13 predicted proteins | sample YNPCB0191_FD_202220 | JGI IMG/M metagenome (GOLD analysis project Ga0272448, IMG submission 202220) | Hot spring sediment microbial communities from Yellowstone National Park, WY, United States - YNP-CB-019-1 | ecosystem: Environmental > Aquatic > Thermal springs > Hot (42-90C) > Sediment... | reverse complement strand
CATCACGCATGGGAGCTGTACACCCTTCCAGATAACTCACATAAGACCCTTCATCAGCAATAATCAGGGTACGTTCAAACTGCCCTGTATTCATGGCATTGATCCGGAAATAAGTAGAAAGTTCCATAGGACAACGTACCCCTTTAGGAATATAACAGAAAGAGCCATCGCTAAACACAGCCGAGTTCAACGAAGCAAAAAAATTATCCGTATAAGGCACTACCGAACCGAGATATTGTTTTACCAGGTCCGGATAATTTTTTATGGCTTCACTTATCGGACAAAAGATAATACCTTTTTCGGCCAGTGTTTGCTGAAACGTAGTTTTAACAGAAACGCTGTCCATGACTGCATCCACGGCCACGCCTGCAAGCATTTTCTGCTCTTCAAGCGGAATTCCCAGACGTTCGAAGGTACGAAGCAATTCAGGATCCACTTCATCCATGCTGTTGTAACGGACTTTTTTAGGAGCGGCATAATAAATGATGTCCTGATAATCAATGGGAGGAATCTTCAGATGAGCCCACGAAGGCATTTTCATGGTCTTCCAGTGAGCATAGGCCTTCAGTCTGAACTCAAGCATCCAGGGAGGTTCCCCTTTGCGGGCAGAAATGGACCGGATAATATTTTCGTCAAGCCCTTTAGGGAAAGTCTCCGTTTCTACGGGAGACACAAAGCCATATTTGTAATCTCCCTGAATTTTTTTATTCAATATGTCATCCTGTGATGTACTCATCGAATGATATAACAGCCAAAATTATAAAATGTTTTATATCTCCCCTTCTCTTTCTTTGCCGACACTAATAAAGCATCTTATATTACAACAGTTATCTTAGACAACGTTGTTTATTTGCGGCTAGAAAGGGGAACGTAAGCTTGTGGCTGATAAACATTCTTATAAGCAGGACGGATGATTCTGCGGGCTTCAAAATTAAGCTCTTCAAGCCGGTGGGCACACCATCCTGCAATGCGTGCCATTGCAAACAAAGGTGTATAAATTTCTTCCTTTATGCCTATACAGGAATACACAAAACCCGAATAAAAATCCACATTGGCACACACCCTTTTGGCGACTTTGTCTCCCTTAAATTCATAAAAGATCTGAGGAGCCATTTTTTCAATGGTTTCGTACAACTCAAATTCTTCCAGGCGACCTTTTTCTTTTGCCAGTTCCCGTGCTTGCTGTCTAAGCAGGATTGCCCGGGGATCAGAAAGGGTATATACGGCATGACCTATTCCATAAATTTTCCCTGAACGGTCGTGTGCCTGCTTATTAAGAATTTTCCACAGATAGTCTCTCACCTCTGTCTCATTGTCCCAGTGTTTGACGTTGGTCTTAATATTTTCCATCATGCTCAACACTTCATGATTGGCCCCTCCATGAAGAGGGCCTTTAAGAGAACAGATGGCTGATGCCACTGCCGAATACGTATCGGTACCGGTAGAACTGGTCACACGGATAGTAAAAGTTGAATTGTTTCCTCCACCATGTTCGGCATGCAGAATCAAGGCTAAATCAAGGATGTCAGCCTCAAGCTTTGTATATTTACCTTCTCCCTTAAGCATAAGCAAAAAATTCTCTGCCGTGCTTAATTCAGGATTGGGATGACGGATAGAAAGAGTTTGCCGCATGTAGGCATGTCTCATCGTATGGTAAGAATAAGCAATAATCGTAGGAAACTTGGCTATCAGGTTGAGCGACTGTTCCAGGACATTTTCAATGGATGTGTCCTCGGCCTTTTCATCGAGGGTATACATGCCCAATACCGACCGGGCCAGCATGTTCATGATATTTTTCCCTTTCAGGGTAAGAATCATATTTTTGATAAAAGAATCCGGCAATTCACGAAGAATTCCCAGATAAGCCGTAAATTCATCCAATTCTTTCTTGTTTGGCAGCCTGCCCGAAAGCAATAAATACACCACCTCATCAAACCCATGACGACCTTCAGCCTGAGCTCCCCTGACCAACTCTTCCACATCAATGCCTCGATAAAACAATTTCCCCTCAATGGGAATGAATTTGTCATCTTCTTTTTTATATCCTACAACATCCCCGATGTTGGTAAGGCCTACCAGTACACCTGTATGATCTGCATTCCGCAATCCCCTTTTGACATTGTATTTTTCAAAAAGTTCTAAAGGTATTTTGCAGGAGCGGTGAACATCCTTGGACAAATGGTTCAATAACTCCTCGTTGCGCTGATGAAGGTATACGGCATCCATATTTCAGTTGAGTTTTTAATGTTTCAAAAATAAAATAAAAAACTTAAATAAAACTTAATTATTTCATTTTCTCTTAAATTACATATTTTTAATAATTTCTGTCCCAAATTCAGAACATTTAAGGGTTTCTGCCCCTTCCATCAACCGGGCAAAGTCGTAAGTTACTTTTTTTGAGAGAATTGTCTTTTGCAGTCCCTGAACAATTTTTTCAGCCGCTTCTTTCCAGCCCAGATATTCGAACATCATGACGCCCGAAAGAATCACAGAGCCGGGATTGACTTTGTCCTGCCCTGCATATTTAGGAGCAGTCCCATGGGTGGCTTCAAACACTGCATGACCTGTCTCATAATTAATATTTGCTCCAGGGGCAATGCCAATTCCGCCCACAATGGCAGCAAGGGCATCAGAAATATAATCCCCGTTAAGGTTCAAGGTAGCAATAACCGAATATTCGGAAGGACGGGTAAGAATTTGCTGAAGAAAAGCATCGGCAATTACATCTTTGACAATTACTTTTCCCTTCTTAATTGCTTCCTGTTGGATTTTTTCGGCTGCTTCTGTTCCTTGCTGAGATGCAATCCGATTGTACTGTTCCCACGTAAAAGTATATTCGCCAAATTCCCTTTCAGCAAGTTGATATCCCCAGTTTTTAAACTGTCCTTCAGTAAACTTCATGATATTTCCTTTATGCACAAGGGTTACTGAAGGAAGCTTGTTGTCGATGGCATAGCGGATGGCTGCGCGTACCAGTCTTTCTGTTCCTTCTTTTGACACAGGTTTAATCCCGATTGAAGAAGTTTCCGGAAAACGGATTTTTTTCACTCCCATTTCTTCCTGAAGAAATTGAATTACCTTCTTTACTTCCGGAGTGCCCATCATCCACTCAATGCCGGCATAGATATCTTCTGTATTTTCACGGAAAATAACCATGTTGGTTAATTCAGGGCGTTTCACAGGCGAAGGTACTCCCTCATAATATCTCACAGGTCTCAGGCACACATACAAGTCGAGTTCCTGACGCAGGGCCACATTCAGTGAACGGATACCTCCTCCCACAGGAGTGGTAAGAGGTCCCTTGATGGCCACAAGATGTTCTTTAATCACAGCAAGGGTTTCAGCCGGCAACCATTCGCCTCGTTGCTGAAAAGCTTTCTCGCCGGCCAGCACTTCTTTCCATTCTATTTTTCTTTTTCCCCCGTAAGCTTTTTCCACTGCTGCATCAAACACCCTTACAGAGGCGCGCCATATATCAGGTCCTGTCCCATCGCCTTCAATAAAAGGAATCACCGGATGATCCGGAACACTCAACTTCCCCTGATGCATTACTATTTTTGCCATGTACTTTAGGTTTTATCTGTTTATTACTATTTATTATTGTTTCCGGCCAGAACATTCAATGCACTGCCTGCTTTAAACCACTCAATCTGGGTAGCATTATAGGTATGAGTTACCCTAAATGATTCTGTGGTGCCATCGGTATGATGCAAAACCACTTCAAGAGATTGCCCCGGCGAAAAATTCGTCACCCCACGGATTGAAATTCTATCGTCTTCGCGTATGCGGTCGTAGTCCTCTTTCTTTTCAAACGTTACTGCAAGCAATCCTTGTTTTTTCAGGTTGGTTTCGTGAATCCGGGCAAAGGATTTAGCCATGATAACAGCCACATTCAGGTACCGTGGTTCCATCGCCGCATGTTCACGTGAAGATCCTTCGCCATAGTTGTCTTCGGCCACCACGACAGAAAAAATATTACTCTCTTTATAATGTCTGGCTACTGCCGATACTTTGCCATACTCTCCAGTCAGAAGATTTTTCACGTGGTCAGTTTTTCCATTGAAAGCATTGACTGCACCCATGAGAAGGTTATCGGAAATTTTATCAAGATGACCACGGTATCGAAGCCACTGTCCTGCCATGGAAATGTGATCGGTAGTGCATTTCCCTTTTACTTTGATTAAGAGGGGCATTTTTTCAAATTCTTTTCCATTCCATGGAGCAAAGGGTTTGAGTACTTGCAAACGCTCTGAATTTTCCTTGATGATGATCTGAATTTTGCTTCCGTCAGCTGCAGGAGGTATATAGCCTCCCCTGTTTGGTTTAAATCCTCCGGCGGGAAGAGCCTCAGAAGAAGGGACATTGAGTTTTACCTCCTCTCCTTTTGCATTGACTAGTGAATCCTTCATTGGATTATAGGTAATTTTCCCGGCCACAGCCATGGCTGTAACAAGTTCGGGAGAAGCAACAAAAGCATAGGTATTGGGATTTCCATCGTTGCGTTTGGCAAAATTCCGGTTGAAAGAAGTAACAATTGAATTCTTTTTGTCAGGATCAGGATTGTTTCTTTTCCACTGCCCGATACAGGGCCCACAGGCATTGGCCATGACCTTTGCTCCCATCTGCTCAAACAGCGTCAATGCCCCGTTGTCTTTTAAGGTCTGAAGAATCATCTCCGAACCCGGATTGATAAGATATTCCGACCGCAGAGAAAGATTTTTATCCGAAGCATCACGTAAAATAGAAACACAACGCATCAAGTCTTCATAGGAAGAATTGGTACATGAACCCACAAGGCCTGCCGAAAGTTCTTCAGGATATCCTTTTTCTTTTACCACTTTTGCAAATTCCGATATGGGAAAGGCTGCATCAGGAGTAAAAGGTCCATTGATATAGGGTTCAAGTGTATTAAGGTCGATGTGAATCACCTGATCGTAGTATTGATGAGGATTGCGGATTACCTGATCATCGGCCCTTAGTTCTTCAGCCAGGGCATCGGCCATACCGGCAACAATTTCACGGCCTGTAGCATGAAGGTAATCTTTCATGGTGGAATCGTAGCCAAATACTGAGGCTGTGGCTCCCACTTCAGCACCCATGTTGCAGATGGTGGCTTTTCCCGTACAGGAAAGTGAAAGAGCTCCTTCTCCAAAGTATTCAAGAACAGCGTTTGTGGCTCCCTTTACCGTAAGAATGCCTGCCAGTTTCAGAATCACATCTTTTGCCGATGCCCATCCATTAAGCCGGCCAGTAAGATGCACGCCTATCACCCGGGGCATTTTCAGTTCCCACGGGAAACCCGCCATTACTTCCATGGCGTCATTGCCTCCAACCCCTATCCCCATCATGCCAAGTCCTCCGGCATTCACTGTATGTGAATCTGAACCTATCATCATGCCACCGGGAAAAGCATAATTCTCAAGAATCACCTGATGAATAATTCCCGCTCCCGGGCCCCAGAAATCAATGCCATATTTCTGAGCCACGGAAAACAGAAAATCATACACCTCCTTGTTTATTTCTTTTGCCTTTGCCACATCTTCAGCAGCGTTCTTTTCCGCAATGATCAGATGATCGCAATGCACAGAAGAAGGAACGGAAACCTTCTTTTTCCCTGTCACCATCAGCTGAAGAAGAGCCATCTGGGCAGTAGCATCCTGCATCGCTACCCGGTCGGGACGGAAAAGAAGATAATCTTCTCCTCTTTTGACAGAAGAAAAATCTTCTCCTTCGGCCAAATGAACAAAAAGAATTTTCTCGGCAAACGTAAGCGGGTGTCCAGCTTTCTTTTTGATCTCTTTTATACGCAATTTCCAATTCGCATACACCCGTTCAATCATTTGAATATCAAATACTTTACTTTGTTCCATGAACCCTTCTTTTCTTACAAATGGCACAAAGGTACTAAATCGAAAAAATATCATTGTAATAATTATCGGTTTTTTAATTATATCCTGCCGGTTGAAAAATTTTCCCCACCGGATGACAAGGAAGCCTTATTTTTACTGCTTATTTCAAAAGCCATGCAGATTGGTGGTTTTATCAAACAAAGTTTCATTGATTATCCCGGGAAAATTGCTTCTGTTGTCTTTGTTGCAGGATGCAATCTGCGTTGTCCTTTTTGTCACAATCCTTCCCTCGTAGAAATTTCCTCGCATGATATTCTTCTTGATGAAAGACTGATTTTTGAATATCTTCAGCATCATTCTCTTTTGCTCGACGGGGTGGTAATCACCGGAGGTGAGCCTCTTCTTCAAAAAGATTTGCCTGTTTGGATAGAAAAAATGAAATCCATCGGACTTTCGGTTAAACTTGACACCAACGGTACCTGCTTTTCTGCTCTGCAGGAGTTACTGCTGAACAGAAAAGTTGATTTCGTTGCCATGGATGTTAAACATGTCCTCTCTTTTGAAAAATACCGCCAGGCGACGGGGATTCTTACAAAAAAATTGTTTGAGAATATTCTTTCCAGCATCAGGCTGATTATGGAAGCCGGCATAGCCTATGAATTCCGAACCACCGTGGTTAAAGGGCTCCATTCACAAGAAGATTTACTTCTTATGGCCCATGATTTAAAATATGCCCGAAGGTGGATATGGCAACCCTATCAGGCAGTAAACGTGCTTTGTCCGGAGAAGGAATTTTCTTCTTTTTCAGATGCAGAACTGGAAGCCATTCTTCATGCTGCCGGCGGAATTTCCAACGTACAGATAAGGAAATAAAGTTTTAAAAATTCCACATCATCCCTGCTCCTCCAATCAGCAGGGCAATGCCCGTTTTAACAAGTTTGAGAAATATAAATGCCCGTTTTGATTCTGCAATGAGAGGAATAGATCCATGGCCATCCTGTACAAGAGAATTGGTTAAAAGAATGGAAAACGGCAACATTCCCTGGGCATACAAGGAAACAAAAATAAGATGAGGACCCGACACAGGAAGGTAACCTATGAGGATAGAAGCAAGCATCACGGGAATACGATACTGCAGGATCATGGTTTTGAGGTCGATGGTGTGCATGGCAAAGGCCACAAGCGAAAGAATTCCCACCGTCCACAGAAAAATACGCAGAAAATGTTTTTTAATAATATGATCCCATAAATGTTTTTCAAGGAAATGATCGGGAACAATCATCACAATGAAAAGTGCCACGGCAACCGTCATGGCAAAAGTAATGGTTATCCAGCTTGTCTCTCCGGGTTGTTCAACGGATGCATGATGGTGTGCGCCACCTTCGGAAAAATATCCTGTAACGATACCTGTCAGAAAAATAAGGTGACCTGCAATTAAAATAAAACGGGGGAAACTTATGCCGGCAAGATTTTCACGGATAACACGAAAGGAAATGTTAATCTCCGGACAGGGATGGTTGTGCTCAAAATGCTGTCCCTGCAAGGGAAGAGGAGGAAACTGATAAATTCTGTCAAGCAAGTAGCCGCTTACCAGTCCCGTGATAAAAAGCAAAGCAATCAGACCGGCGGCCTGTGAAGGAAAAAGCGAAAGCATCACATACGATTCATCGCCCACGGAAGTGATAAAACCGGTGAGCAACGCGCCAAAAGAAATAATGTTATGGGCATACAACGAAACGACCAAATAAGGACCAAGGCACCCCGGAACGGCACACACCATGCCCGAAATCAGATACCGGGCAATTCCCTTCCGGCTTATCCATTCATTCCATTTGCCACGAGAACGAACATTCAGAAACTCAATCACCAGCATCATCACCATGACGAAGCCCGTCAGCATGATGGTTTCGTTGAGAATGTCGCGTACTTCTTCCATTTTTAAAAGACATAAAAAGCATAGGAAGTTGACCCTCCTATGCCCGGTTTATCAGAAAAATCCTTTCTCTTATTCTTTTACGGCCATCATAGGAATCTGGGTATTGGTATATTTCCCATCCTTCAGATTTTTTGCAATGACCTTAAATGCATTAATGGTGTATTCCACATCCTCAAGGGTATGAGCTGCTGTGGGAATGATGCGAAGCATAATCACTCCTCTGGGAACCACCGGGTAGACGACCATGGAACAGAAAATTCCAAACTGCTGGCGAAGGTCCACGATGATATTGGTGGCTTCCGTAACCCCTCCCTTAAGATACACAGGAGTAACGGGCGAATTGGCATTCCCCAGGTCAAAGCCTGCTGCCTTAAAGCCATTCTGAAGTGCATTCACAATGGTCCACAACTTTTTGCGCAACGAAGGATCCGTTTTCACCAGTTCAAGTCGCTTCAGTAATCCTATTACCATAGGCAAAGGAAGTGATTTGGCAAAAATCTGTGAACGCATGTTGTATTGCAGGTAATCCACCACCATTTTAGAAGAAGCAACAAATCCTCCTATCCCTGCCATGGCCTTGGCAAAGGTACCGAAATAAATATCCACTTCCTGTTGTACACCAAAATGTTCGTCGGTTCCTGCGCCGGTAGGTCCCATGGTTCCAAATCCATGGGCATCATCAATGAGCAGGCGGAAATTATATTTTTTCTTTAAGGCCACAATTTCATCCAGCTTACCCAGATCACCAGCCATGCCAAACACTCCTTCGGTAACGACAAGAACACCTCCTCCCTGTTTTTCTGCCAGTTCAGTAGCTTTTTGCAATTCTTTTTCAAGTTTTTCAATGTTGTTGTGGGGATAAACAAAACGTTTGGCCATGACCATCCTCAGTCCGTCAATAATGCAGGCATGTGATTCCGAATCATACACCACCACATCGTGCCGTCCCAGCAAACAATCCAGGATTGAAATCATTCCCTGATAGCCATAATTAAGTACATAGGCCCGTTCCCGTTTGACAAAGGCTGCCAGCTGTTTTTCAAGTTCTTCATGATACCTGGTTTGTCCCGACATCATTCGTGCTCCCATTGGAGCTCCAAGTCCAAATTCCCGCGCTGCTTCTGCATCGGCTTTGCGTACTTCGGGATGATTGGCAAGCCCAAGATAATTATTCAGGCTCCAGTTCAGCATTTCTTTGCCGAGAAACTTCATCCGGGGACCGATTTCTCCTTCCAGCTTCGGAAACATAAAATAACCATGAGCAACCGACTGGTATTGTCCCAATGAGCTGCGTTCCTGCTTCATTTTATCAAATATATCTCCCATAACTTAAAAAATAAATTTCAGGTTTATGCGGTTTCAAAAATATGGGTTTTTCAGTAAACATCTTTATGATTTTCATAATAAAATCATTTCGTACCCTCTCTTTTTCTTCTCTTTCATGTTATTTGTATCCACACAGGTATTAATACGGCGGTATTTATACCCTACCTGTAATTAAGATTTGAACCAAGCCACTTCTCGACTTCTGCCACCGACATGCCTTTGCGTGCTGCATAATCTTCCACCTGGTCCTTTCCTATTTTATCCACATGAAAATATACAGCGTCGGGGTGGGCAAACATGAGCCCGCTCACCGAAGCCACAGGACGCATCATACATGATTCTGTGAGGGTAATGCCTATGCGTCTTTCTACGTCAAGAAGCCGGAACAAGACTGCCTTTTCCGAATGGTCGGGACAGGCTGGATAGCCATGGGCCGGGCGGATGCCTGTAAATTTTTCGGCGATGATTTCTTCGATAGAAAGATTCTCATCTCTCGCATAACCCCACCATTCACGGCGTACTTTAAGATGCAACAACTCGGTGAACGCCTCAGCAAGCCTGTCAGCTAAGGCTTCCAGCATAATGGCACTATAATCATCATGGCGGGAAGCAAAATGTTGCAACATGTCTTCCAATCCTATGCCTGCCGTAACAGCAAAAACGCCAAGGTAATCATGAATACCACTGTCGCGGGGAGCAATGAAATCGGCAAGACAATAATTAGGCTCTCCATCTTCATGAACCTGCTGATTGCGAAGCTGGTAAAAACGGCACGCCACCTTTGTCCGGGCATGATCTTCATACACCTCAATATCATCTCCCACTGCATTGGCCGGAAAGATGCCTACCACAGCGCGGGCCTGAAGCCATTGTTTTTTTTCAATTTCATCAAGCATACGATTGGCATCGGCAAATAGTTTACGTGCTTCCTCGCCTTTGGTCCGGTCGTTCAGAACGGCAGGGAATTTCCCTTTAATTCCCCAGGCTGAAAAGAAAAATATCCAGTTGATGTACTGCCTGATCTCGTTCACAGGATAATTCTCCAACACCTTGACACCCGTCCATGCCGGAGGGCGTATGGAAGAAAAATCCAGCACTGGTTTATGAAGACGCGCCTCCCTGAGACTGTAATACAATGCCTTTCCACGGGCATAGCCATACGTTTCCCGCAAACTTTCATATTCTTTTTGCATGGCATCGAGGTAGGCCTCCCGCTGTTGCTTTGAAAGCAAAACAGATAACACAGGGGCACTCATGGAAGCATCTTTTACATGCACCACCGGTCCGCTGTAATGAGGGGATATCTTCACGGCAGTATGCACTTTGGAAGTAGTGGCTCCCCCTATCAGAAGAGGTATTTTCAAGCCACGGCGTTCCATTTCAGCCGCTACTTTGACCATTTCGTCCAGTGAAGGGGTAATCAATCCGCTCAGTCCTATGGCATCGGCTTTTTCTGAGATAGCCCTGTCAACAATGGCCTCGCAGGGCACCATCACCCCCATGTCGATGACTTCATAATTATTGCAAGCCAGCACCACTCCTACAATATTTTTTCCGATGTCATGGACATCCCCTTTGACAGTAGCCAGGACAATCTTCCCTGCCCTTTTTCTTTTCGACGAAGAAGTTCTGTCCTGTTCAATATAAGGTTGCAGAAATGCCACGGCCTGCTTCATCACACGGGCACTTTTGACCACCTGTGGCAAAAACATTTTTCCGCTGCCAAAAAGTTCCCCCACGATATTCATGCCGGTCATCAGGCCCTTTTCAATAATTTCCACCGGTGATGAAAAGGTCCGGAGGGCTTCGGTCAGGTCTTCTTCAAGATAGTCTGTGATGCCCTTGACCAGTGCATGGTTCAGTCGCTCCTGCAGGCTCTTCTTTCGCCACTCATTGCCGACAGAAGATTCCTGCACCACTTTATCCTTCATCCGGCCTGCCAGTTCGAGCAGTTTGTCTGTAGCTCCCGGGTACTTATCAAGCACGACAGCCTCAACTACTTCAAGCAACTCCGGAGGAATCTCATCATATACCTGCAACATGCCCGGGTTAACAATTCCCATGTCCATTCCTGCGCGTACGGCATGATACAAAAAAACCGAATGCATGGCCTGCCGGATCACTTCATTGCCCCGGAACGAGAACGACAGATTGCTTACTCCTCCGCTTACGCTGGCATAAGGAAGATTATCTTTTATCCATTTAACTGCCCGGATAAAATCCACAGCATAATGATTATGTTCTTCTATTCCTGTGGCAATGGCCAGAATGTTAGGATCAAAAATAATGTCTTCAGGAGGGAATCCTGTTTCATTCACAAGCAGATCATAAGCCCTGCGGCATATAGCAATCCGTCGCTCAAAAGTTGTCGCCTGCCCTTCTTCGTCAAAAGCCATCACCACCACAGCAGCACCATAACGGCGGATTTGCCGGGCAAGTTCTTTGAATTTGCGTTCCCCTTCTTTCAGGCTGATTGAATTCACCACTGCTTTCCCCTGCACGCATTGCAATCCTGCTTCAATGACTTCCCATCGCGATGAATCAATCATCACCGGCACGCGGGCAATATCAGGTTCGGCCATGGCAAGCCGTAAAAAACGGGACATGGCCTGAGGGCCGTCAATCATGGCATCGTCCATGTTGACATCAATCATCTGGGCACCATTTTCCACCTGTTCACGAGCCACCGACAGAGCTTCTCCGTACCTGTTTTCAGCAATCAGCCTTGCAAATTTCTTCGACCCTGCCACATTGGTGCGTTCCCCGATGTTGACAAAATTACTTTCAGGAGTGATGTACAAAGGTTCAAGGCCGGCCAGTGCCGTCATCCTTCGGCGCGGTGGCAAGGCACGGGGTGGATATTGACGGGCAAGGGCCGCAAAATAACGGATATGGGCAGGAGTGGTACCGCAACATCCTCCAATGATATTCACCCAGCCATTTTGCAAATATTCTTCCAGTACCGCCGCCATGTCGCGTGGAGTTTCATCATACCCTCCCATCTGATTGGGAAGACCGGCATTGGGATACACACTCACATAACAGGAAGCTTTTTCGCTTAATTCAGCAAGATGCTTACGCATTTCTCTTGCCCCCATGCCACAGTTAAGCCCTATGCTCAGCATGCCGGCATGCGATACGGAAATCAGGAATGCTTCGATGGTCTGGCCCGACAATAAACGACCGCTGGCATCTGAAAGAGTAGCAGAAAGCATGATGGGCAGAACAAGGTTTTCTTTTTCGAATACCTCCTGAGCAGCCATGATGCCTGCCTTTACATTGAGGGTATCAAAAATTGTTTCGAAAATAATCAGATCCACGCCTCCCTTGATCAGTCCTTCAATTTGCTCGCGATAAGCCGCTTTCATCTCATCAAAAGAAACAGCCCGGAACCCGGGATCAGACACATCGGGCGACATAGACAGGGTTTTGTTGGTAGGCCCCACTGAACCTGCTACAAAAAGAGGCCGTTCAGGATGTTGTGCCAGGTAAGAATCCGCCACCCTGCGGGCAAGAAGGGCTGCCTGCCGATTCATCTCGAAGACCAGCTCCTCCATGCCATAATCTGCCTGTGAAATGCGGTTGGCATTAAATGTATTGGTGGTGATGATATCGGCTCCTGCCAGAAGATATTTTCCATGAATTTCTTCGATCAGTTCAGGATGAGTCAATGAAAGAAGTTCATTATTTCCCCTCACCTCCCTGCTGTGCCCTGAAAAGCGCGTGCCTCTGAAATCTTCCTCGCTCAGGCGGTATTCCTGAATCATTGTCCCCATGGCTCCATCAAGCACCAGGATACGCCTCGTCAACTCTTTTTTAATAACCTCAGAATCAAATCTCATTGTATTCGGGGGATAAACGCACAAAGGTATTAAAAATCCACACTGAAAAAACAGAAGGGATGGAGAAATACAGAAAAAACCATTTTAAGCGAATAAAAATACTCCGGCACATCTTTTCAGAAAAAGATGCCCTCACAGAATGCCCGGAACAGATTTGATATTTACAGTTAATTGGATTCGATGTACTGCAAATCCGAAAATTCACCGTTTTTCACTTCAAGGGTTTCAAGCGAGGTGGTGGTAGCAGTGAAATAAAAATGTCCTGAAATCCTTTTGGCAGAAAGGTTCACAGAAGTAAGGGTAAGCGACCCGGAAACACCTATGTATTCTTTTGCTCCATCCTTGTATGTGGCAATAAAACTAAGGGGACTGTAAAGGTATGTTCCTGCCGTATCGCCCATGACCGTAAGCATCATCACTTTGCCCGTTGCCGATGTCCCTGTAATTACAAATTTTTCTTTGTACTTCACCGGAGAATTAATCACCGATGTCCATTGTTCATTCCCTACCGTTGCTTTGAATTTAACAGTTACTGTATTTTCTTTTTTACACGCCTGCATAAACAGCACTGTCATGGCTGCCAATCCTATCAGTAAAACCCATTTTTTCATGTTAATAAAATTTATTTTCAAGATAATACAATTTCTTTTCCTGTCCTTTCTTGAAAATGTAAAAAAACAGCATCGGAAGAACAAATGTACATAAAATTACACACAAAATCACACGCTGTTCTTTTTTCCGGATAGTTAAAATAAAAAATACTTTTTTTAAAACATTATTTCCGTCCATGTTGTTATTTTTACGAAAACAATTTAAAAACAAGGTAAATATGTCAACTTTAACAGGGAAAAAAGCTCCGGTCTTCAAGGCTAAGGCCGTAGTCAATGGAGGCGAAATAGTGAATAACTTTTCGCTTGAACAGTATCTGGGGAAAAAATATGTGGTCTTTTTCTTTTATCCGGCCGATTTCACTTTTGTGTGTCCCACCGAACTGCTGGCTTTTCAGGAAAAACTGAAAGACTTTGAATCCAGAAATACCGCTGTGGTAGCATGCTCCACCGATTCGGAATTTTCGCACTGGAAATACCTTCAGACTGAGCAAAAAGACGGCGGCATCAAAGGGGTCACCTATCCCATTGTGGCCGATCCGGCAAAGACCATTGCCGAAAATTATGATGTGCTGGCAGGCACTTATGTGTATGAAGAAGATGGAACCATCCGCTATGAAGGGGAACCTGTTGCCTACCGTGCTTTGTTTCTTATCGACAAACAGGGCATCATCAGGCATCAGCTGGTAAACGATCTGCCGCTGGGACGCAGTGTGGACGAAGCTATCCGGATGGTGGATGCGTTGCAGTATTACGAAGAAAACGGAGAAGTATGCCCGGCCAACTGGAAAAAAGGAGATAAAGGACTCAAACCCACCCAGGAAGGAATTGCAGAATTTTTATCCAAAAAGAAATAAAAATATCATTTGACCGTACCGGGGCATTCAGGTTTCCGCCGCTGGAGGCTCCGGTATGTTTTTATTCTTTGATCACCCTGTCGATCCATTCGGCAAAAGAAGACAATTCCTGCGAATGGGTTTTATACCATTCCTGAACTTCCGGAAGAGAAAAAGATGTCAGCAGATAATAACTGAAGGTCACCAGATGTGGGGAAGAAACAAGCGATGAAAAAAAAGCATCATAACACGAAGCCAGTGACCGCAGGTTGCCTGCAACTTCAAGAAGATAACTGGTAGTGGACGGAACAAAATGCTCTACTGAAGGTTGCCATTCTTTATATGCCGGCGAAGAGCAATAACAGGCAAGAATATCTTCAACCTCCCTGATTTTCAGCCGTTCTTCACGGAAAGGGACAACCAAATTTTCATGCCGGAACGCCAGCAGGCAATAAATCATGTAAGTCGCCTGTGCTGCCCAGGGGGCTTTGGCATTGCCAAACAAAGCATAATATAAAGGAATCGCTGCCCGTCTGTCGTTGTTTTTTTCATACAGCAAACAACCGAGCAAAAGATGAGCCGCGGAAAAGGTTTCTTTTAATCGGGTACAGGTCAACACATCGTTGATGGCCCGCGACACGTCCCCGTTTTTATAATACGCAATGGCCCGGTAATAATAAAACAAAACATTTTCCGGAGCCTCACAAATAGCTTCTGAAAGAACATGAATGGCTTTGTCCTGGCTGCCCAATGCCAGCAACGAACGGGCATACAGCAGCAAAAAATCGTTCCGGTAATCTGTTTTGTGAGAAATAAATTTTTTTGACAAAGAAGCTGCTTTCCGGTAGTCTTCCGAAAGAAAATAACAACGGGCAAGGCCATAACTGGCATAAGGCGATTCCGGATTGGCCTTTACCTTTTCCCTGAAAAACACAAAAGCTTTATCGAGGGGTAAATTCAATGAATCTTCCTGGGCACATAACGGAAATACCAGCAGAAAAAAACAGGCAACCGGCAACAAAATATTTTTCATGCATACAAAAGTACAATGTTCATTTCATTTATTTTTTCAATCGGGGTTTTTCCTACCTTTGTAAAGAATTAACTTGTACCATGAAAATACTCTATTACGATTGTTTTATGGGCATCAGCGGCGACATGAACCTCGGTGCCCTGATTGACCTTGGAGTAGATGCCCGTTTCCTTAAGGACGAACTAAAGAAACTGCCTGTGGATGGATACGAACTCCTGATTGAGAAAAAACTCAAAAAAGGCATCAGCGGAACGCAGGTCACTGTAAAATTAACCGGTTCCCGTCAAGCTCACCATCATCGTCACTGGAAAGAGATTGAATTGCTTATCCGGCAAAGCCATCTCAACGAAAATGTTAAAACAAGAGCCATACAAACTTTTCAGATTCTTGCCGAAGCAGAAGCAAAAATTCATCACAAAAAAACTGAAGAAGTGCATTTTCATGAGGTAGGGGCTGTTGATTCCATCGTTGACATTGTGGGAGCCGCCATCTGTCTTGAAGCACTCAAGCCTGCCATGGTCATGGCATCGCCCGTGCAACTGGGAGGAGGCATGGTGTCCTGTGAACACGGCGTTTTTCCTGTACCTGCTCCTGCCACCACCGAAATATTAAAAGGAAAACCGGTAAAAATAGGGGGAGCAAACTTTGAAACCACCACTCCTACCGGCGCAGCCTTGCTGGCAACGTATGTGAATACGTTCACAGAAAGCATTGAATTTACCATTGAGAAAACCGGTTACGGCATCGGGCACAAAGACGCTGAAGCTCCTAATGTACTAAGGGTTATGCTGGGCGATATGAATGCTTCTTCAGCATATCCTGCCGACACCCGCATGGTCATTGAAACCAACATCGATGACATGTCGCCCGAAATGGTTGAAGCAGTGGCAGAACAACTTTTCGAGGCCGGAGCATCTGATGTATGGATTACGCCCATCATCATGAAAAAAATGAGAAACGGAATGACTCTCAGCGTTATTGCTGCCCACGAAATTCTTCCCCGCATTACCGACATTCTTCTGCATCACACCACTTCGCTGGGAGTGCGTTATTATGAAGTGCAACGAAGCATGCTTGAACGCAAAACAGAAACCGTGGATACGCCCTGGGGCAAAATCAGGGTAAAATTCAGCGGAACAAAAGAAAATTATTTCAGGGCCAAACCCGAATATGCCGATTGCCTTGAGGTTGCCCGGAAAAACAATATCCCCCTGATGACGGTTATTCAGGTAGTTCAGCAAATTGCCTTCAACAAACTGAAAAATAAATGAACACTGCCTTACAGGAAAAATACCACTGTCTCCAGCATCTGCTGGCAGACATGAAATCGCTGGCTGTTGCCTTCTCCGGAGGTGTGGACAGTTCACTGCTTTTGTACGTAGCCCATCAGGTACTTGAAAATGCTGTGGTGGCAGTGACCATCCAATCGCCTTATATCCCGCAATGGGAAATTGAGGAAGCCCGCACTTTTACCCGCCAACATGGCATAAAGCACATCATCCTTCAGGCAACCATTCCCGACATCATCCGTCTCAACCCCGAAGAACGTTGTTATTTATGCAAAAGGACTTTATTCTCCACCTTGCTGGAGACCATGGGCAAAGAAGGGATTCAATGGCTGGCCGAAGGAACCAATGCCGATGATGAAACCGACTATCGCCCGGGACTGAAGGCCCTACAGGAGCTTGGAGTACGAAGTCCTCTCCGTGAAGCCGCATTAACAAAAGAAGACATACGACTGCTCTCAAAGGAACTGGGACTGCCCACATGGAACAAGCCCGCCTATGCCTGCCTGCTCACCCGCCTGCCCTATCACACACCTGTTACCGAAAATATCCTCCGGCAAATTGAACAGGCAGAAAAATTTCTGATGGATATGGGAATCCGCGACATACGGGTACGCCATCATAACGACATTGCCCGCATTGAAACCGGCACAAACAATTTCAATGCCATTGTAATCAACGCTCCGCGCATTCAGCAGTTTTTCATTCAGCTCGGATACAAATATGTAACCCTCGATCTGGGGGGGTACCGCATGGGCAGTTTCAACTCTTCTCTTTTTTCCCGGAATGACTAAATTCACAATGAGTCAGGACAACTTGTGGACAAGATATTGTCCTGTGTAGGATTTTTTACAATGAATGATTTCTTCCGGTGTTCCTTCAAACACCACATATCCCCCTTTTTCACCTCCTTCAGGTCCCAGATCAATGATCCAGTCGGCGCACTTGATAACGTCGGGATGATGTTCAATGACAAGAAGAGTATGACCTTTTTTGATCAAAGCATAAAAAGCATCAAGTAACTTGCGGATGTCATGAAAATGAAGGCCGGT